>Ga0247841_10005498_pt1 | contig 20462 bp, 14 predicted proteins | sample LaCruzMarch2015__2_FD_192410 | JGI IMG/M metagenome (GOLD analysis project Ga0247841, IMG submission 192410) | Freshwater microbial communities from meromictic Lake La Cruz, Castile-La Mancha, Spain - LaCruzMarch2015_18m | ecosystem: Environmental > Aquatic > Freshwater > Lake | place: Spain... | reverse complement strand
TGCAGCAGGCCGGCCACGCGCAGGCCCTCGGCGCGTTCCTCGCCGAGGCCCATGCGCAGGGCCATGGCCGCGGCCAGCTCGCTGACGCGGCGCTGGTGGCCGGCGGTGTAGGGATCGCGGACCTCGACGGTGGCGACGAGCGCCGCGATCACGCCCTCGGTGATGGCCTGCTGGGCGGCGAGGCTCTCGAGGAGTCCCCGCTCGGCCTGCTTGAGCTCGGAGACGTCGGTGACCACGTGCACGCCGCCGGAGACGCGGCCCGCCTCGTCGGTGAGCGGCTGGAAGGCGACGCGCAGCCAGTGGCCGTCCTGCTCCACGAGGCTCGTCTCGGCGCGCGCGGAGTCGCGGGCGCGCCGCCGCGGGCAGTCGGCATGGAAGGCGGCGGCGCCGTGGAAGACCTCGTAGCAGGGCCGCCCGACGATCTCCTCGAAGGGGCGGCCGGTGAGCGCCGTGGTGGCGGCGTTGCAGCGCAGCACCCGGCCCTCCGCGTCGAAGAGCGCGACCGAGTCGCTCATCGCGTCGAAGGTCTGGCGCCACTGCCCCGCGGCTGCGGCGAGCTGCTCCTCCGCCTGCTCGCGCTCGGTGATGTCGAGGGCGATCTCAACGACAGCGACCACGTTTCCCTGCGCGTCGAATATGGGCTCGCCCTTCTCATCCCAGATCCGGCCATCGGGGGTGTGCATGATCGTGTGTTCCGAGCGTCTTGTCTCAAAGGCCCTCAGCGTTGGGCAGTTCTCACATGGCGCGAGGGGATCCCCCCAGAAGGCATGACAGGCGTGGCCGATCATCTCTTCCGGAGATCTGCCCACGGATCGTGCGGCCGCCGCGTTCGTCCAGAGGATCCTCAGGTTCGCGTCCACCAACGCGATATTGGTGGTGATGCCTTCGAGAATCGCGCTCTTCTGCGCCTCACTGGCCCGCAGCGCCTCGTTTGCCTGCTGGAGCTCCGCGGTTCGTTCGTCTACGCGGCGCTCAAGCTCGAGCCGTTCAGTCCTGAGCTCCTCTTCGGTCCTCATCCGCAGCATGATCTCGCGGATGATCCGGTACACGCCGACGCAGACGGTGATGTACCCGAGCGCCCGGATGATGATCATCTCCGTTTCAAGGGTCGTCTTCAGGCCAAGGAGGGTCGCCACGTGCGAAACCCCGAAGAGGAAGAACCCGGCGCCGATGTAGAGCGGGGTCGCGGAGCGGATCTTCACGTACCCGATGATGCCGATCGCCACGATCACGATGCAGAGCATGAGATTGACCAGCGTGACGAGATCAAAGAGCGGATGCATGGGTCACTTCCTCAGCCGCCGCCGCCGGCCACGGCGTCGCCGCCGCCGCGCTTGGCGGCGTAGAGCGCCTCGTCGGCGCGCCGCAGCAGGTCGTCGGGGAGCTCGCCCGGCGTCCACTGCGCAGCCCCGCCGCTGACCGTGACGCCGCGCTCCGCGAGCGCCGCGGAGGAGCGCACCGCCGCCAGCACGCGCTCGGCGAGGCCGCGCGCGCCGCCGAGGTCGACGCCCGGCAGGAGCACGCTGAACTCGTCGCCGCCGAGCCTGCCGGGCAGGTCCTCGACGCGGCGCAGGGCGGGGAGGAGCGCGGCGAAGCTCGTGAGCACCTCGTCGCCGGCCCTGTGACCGGCGCTGTCGTTGACGCGCTTGAGGCCGTCGAGGTCGAGGCTCACGACGGCCAGGGGGCTGCCGTGACGGCGCGCCAGCGAGACCGCCTTCTCCAGGGTCTCGTAGAAGCTGCGCCGGTTGGCGAGGCCGGTAAGATGGTCCGTAGCGGCGATGCGCGTGATCGTGGCGTTGGCCTCCGCGAGGGCGGCGGTCTCGTCCACGAGCTCGGCGTTCAGGTGGGCGAGCGCCTCCTCCGCCCGCTTGCGTTCGGTGATGTCCTGGACGGTGCCGTACAGCCCCTCGACCCGTCCCTGGTCGTCATGACTGGCGCCGCCGAACGCGTTCACCCATCGGGTGGCGCCGTCCGGGCGGATGAGCTCCAGCTCGAGCCGGTAAGGTTCGCCGGTCTCCAGTGCCTTCTCGACCGCGGTCTGCAGACGACCCCAGCTCTCCGGAGCATAGATGTCGGGGTGCTCTGCGTAGGTGGGGGCCGGAAGCTTCGCGTCGAGACCCGCGATGCGGTAGAGCTCCTCTGTCCAGGTGACGGCGTCGGTGCCGGGTGCCCAGCTCCAGACCCCTATGTGCGCCAGACGGTGTGCTTCCCGGAGCTGCTCTTGACTCTCGCGCAGCGCGTCCTCGGCCCGTCTTCGTTCAGTGATATCGATCCTGTACCCGGCAAGGTATCGTGGTCTGCCCTTGAGTTGGATCGGGAATTTGACTGTTGAATAGAATCGACCGTTGCGTTCGTCTTCAACAGTGATCTCTTTGCCGTCCTTTAGAAGTTGCGTATCGTCTGCATCCATCTTCCTCGCAAGATCGGCTGAAAAGAGCTCATCCATGGTCTTGTAGAGCAATTCGTCCATCGGTCTTCCCAGTAGAGCCTCCCAATTAGGGCTCAGTCTCAAAGTCCGCATATTCTCATCTTTGAAGAAAATATAGAATGGGCTGTGTTCCAAGAAACTGCTGAAGATCTCCTCACTCTCGCGCAGCGCCTCCTCAGCCCGTTTTCGCTGGGTGACGTCGCGGAAGCTCCAAACGCGACCGACCACTGAAGCGCCGATCCGCTGGGGTTGCGAGTACCGCTCGAACACGCGGCCGTCCGTCAGCTCCAGCACATCGAAACTGGTCTCTTCCGGGGCGCCGTAGAGATCCCGCACTGTCTTGAGAAAGACCTCCGGTTCCTTGAGTCGATCGAGGACGAAGCCGAGCGCGGCATCATCGTCGTTGGCGGCGATGATCGCCTCGGGAACACCCCACATCTCCCTGAACTTCGCGTTGGACAGAATGATCCCGCCTTTGCCGTCAACGACCAGCAGCCCATCGGCGGTGGACTCCATGGTGGACTCCAGGAGGGACAGCGTGCGCGCGATCTCCTCCTCCGCCCGCTTGCGCGCGGTGACGTCGCGGACGATGAAGATCATGCCGGTGGGCTGCTCGTTGGGGTCCCGGATGAGCTCGCCACTCACCTCGATAGCGAGGGTGCTTCCGTCGGTTCGTATCCCGCGGTAGTCGCCCGGTCCCGGGTGGGCCCCTTGGAGCATGAGCGCAAGGTCGGCTTGGGCGCGCTCCCGATCCTCGGGGACCAGGAACTCGGTGAGCGCACGGCCCAACAGCTCCTCCTCCCGTTCGTAGCCGAACATGGTCAAGGCCGCGGGAGAGGCTATGCGGACGCGGCCCTCCAGATCGGTGATCGTGACGTCGTCGGGGGAGGCGTTGAGAATGGAGCGATACAGTTCCTCGCTCTCCTGTAGCGCCTCACGCTTCTGCTCCTGCCGCAGCGCGGCGAGGCCGAGATCGGCGAGCATGCCGACGAAGTCGGCGAGGAAGCCGATGGTCTGCGCCACGCGTTCGCGTGAGAGCACGGGCACGCGCGCCAGCGCCTCCAGGTAGGCGGCCTCGTCGAAGCCCAGGCGCTGGGCTCTCTCGCGAAAGGCGGCCACGTCGACCTGGTCGTCGTCGTAGAAGAACTGGCCGGTGAAGAGGTTGCCGAGGTGCTCGCCGGCGATCACGAGGGGGAAGGCGACGTCCCAGAGACCGTTGGCGCACCGGTGGGCGACGTGCCGGGGCGCCTCCGGTGCGTGCAGACCGTCGCTGAGGCGCTGGTCGAGGCGCGCGTCGCTCTCGCGGCAAGCCTTCAGCGTGTCGGCGTGGACGCGGTGGAAGTCCTTGCAGATGTCCTGCCAGCCGGCGGACACGAGCACGGCGCCGCCGGGGTCGAGGACGGCGAGGCCGATGTCGCCGGCGGCGGCGAAGCTGTCGCACATGCGCTGCAGGCGTTCGAGATCGAGCAAGTCGGCCAGAGCGTGCTCGGCGGTCCGCATGCGTCGTCCCCTCACGTCGCCCCCTCTCCCTCGGCACTGTCGCCGACCGCGAGCGTCCATACTGTCAACGCCCGCCGGGGGGGGGCGCAAGTATACGCCTCGCATGGGCTGTCCCGCAGGCCCGCAGGGCGATCATCGGCAGGCCGCTTCGCGGAGTCGTGCCGGCGCCGCCGCCCGGATCCACGCCGCGCCCGTGGACTTCGCGCGCCGCGGCCGCCGGGGTCGCCGCCGCCGCCCGCGCGCCCGCTGGCGAACCGCTTCGAGCAACTGTCCGGCAGCCGACAGGGTCAACGCGGCGCCTCCATCGATGACCAAAGGCGCGTCTGTTTCACGGGCAGAGGTCCAGGAGGGCCAGAAGCACGGCGCTCGCCGCCGGCGTACGCGGAGTGCAGGTACGCCTACGCTCCCGCGATCAGGTAGCGCCTACGCTCCCGCGATCAGGTAGCGCCTACGCTCCCGCGATGGTCCGCGGGTCGTGCTCCTGCCCCCGCAACCTGATAACCCTGGTGTTGTACCGCGGCTGTGGTCAGATGGACCGTGACTCTCTCCACCACTGAGGCCGGACGTTGCCCGGTACGTGACTACCTGACCGGTTTGGTCCCCCTCAGCAAGCAGACGCCCAGACCCCGCCGGCGCAGCTGAGAACTGCGAAGCAGCGTATGGCCGACTATCTTGAGAGGATGGGCTGATGGACTGGAAGGACTGCCTGGCCGAGATGGAGGCCGCGGACCCCGCGCTCAAGGCCGCGCGGGAGGAGCTGCGCCCGCGGTACGCGTTTCGGCGGGCGCTGATCGCGGCGCGGCTTGACGCCGGCCTTACCCAGCGCCAGATGGCGGAGCGGCTGGGGATCAAGCAGCCCGCCTTGGCGCGCTGGGAGGCGGGCGAGACGCTGCCGACCCTCACTACCCTGCATCGCGTTGCCCAGGCCCTGGGATTGGAGTTCACCATCACGCCTGACACGCCCCTTGCGGTGCGACCGCACAAGGCGGCTTGAGACCTCGCGGTATCACTGCCGAGCGCCTCCACCGTTCATGGTCCGATCCCCCGCTGCTGATCGCGATGGAGATGGAGCCGGTGCATGCTTGATCTGCGCCGACTCTCAGGATCCGCGGTCATCGGTCTCCTGAAAGGCTTTGGAGCCGCGTGACGGCCGAGACCGCACTACGCCGCTCGGCGAACGACTGCACCGCGAGGTTCGCGCACCTGCAACGGCGGGATAGGCTGCAGCAGCTGACCGATCCACGGCGACCGTGATGTCACAGGAGCAGGCAAGGGCGCTCATCGCCAGGATGAAGAGCGACGCGGCCTTCAGGGAGAAGGTCGGGGCGATCGCAGAGGTGGATGGGCGCATGGCGTTCATCACCGGCGAAGGGTTCACCTGTACCGCGGGAGAGATCGCGCAGCTGCAGGGTGAACTGCCCGAAGGCGAGCTGCAGGCTGTGACCGGCGGCGGGTGTGGGCACTTCAGGTTGTGCAGCCGTGATGATGAGTCGTTGTGTTGGACGGTCAACCGGGTCGTCGCGCTGAGGAGACGGCGACCACGCGGCCGCGGCCGGAGGCGCCGCACGGCCACGCCGGTCGCGTGCAGGGGAATGGGGCCGCGCGCTGCTTTTTGCGCAGACGCCGTGCGGACTGTACGGTATGGCTGCACCGGGGACCGGTTTCTCGGCGGCGCCTGCCGCTGGTGAAATGGCGGGCATGCGCACCAGACCGAGGGGGAGCAGGGATGGCGGCGAGAGGCGACGGGATGGACGGATCGGCCGCCTGGTCGGCGGTCGCGTGCGCGGCCCAGTGCGCGGCCGCGTCGGCGGCCACGTCGGCGCTCGGCCCCAGAAGAGTGCGCACAGGAGCGCGGCTGCCGTGGCCTGGCTGAAGGGCGCGCTGAAGGGGCGAGCCGGCGCGTCCCGCTCATCCGTGGCCTCCATGGGCGTGATCACCGGCCTCGTCGCCGTCGGCATCACCGCCACCTATGCGGCGACCGCCAACTCCGTCGCCCTGTGGGCCGATTTTCTGGTCACCGTGTGCGACACGCTGGCCGTGCTGACCGCGTGGCTCACGCTGCGCACGGTCCAGCGCGGTCCCTCCGAGACCTACACCTTCGGCCACAGCCGCCTCGAGAGCTTCGCGGGCTTCGGCATCGGGCAGCTGATGATCGCCTCCTCGGCCATCATCATCGGCGCTTCGGTGTGGAGGGCTGTGCACCCGTCCGCCATCGCCGGCTTCGGGGTCCTCCTGGGCCTCGCCGCGAACGCCGTCTACGCCGGCATCAACGGGAGCCTCTTTCTGCGCAGCAGGCGCATGGAACGGGAGGAGGCTTCCCCGACCATCACCGCCCAGCGGCGCCTGTACCTCATCAAGTTCCTGTCGAACGCGCTCATGGTCACGGCTCTGGGCCTGAGCCGGCTCTTCTTCGGGGAGCCGTGGACGGTCTACATCGACCCGGCCCTTTCCCTGTTCATCGGGGTCTCGCTGCTGCTGGCCGCCACCAAGACGCTGCGCTCATCCGCCGTGTGCCTGGTGGACAGGTCTCTCGAGGAGCGCGCCCAGCTGCTGATACTGAGGGCGCTGGCGGAGCGCCACCACGAGTTCGAGGTCCTGCACGGCGTCCGCACGCGGATGGCCGGCCCCACGGACTACGTTGAGATCTACCTCGAGTTCGATCCCGCGCAGCCGATGGGCGAGGTGCAGGAGGTCATCGAGGGTCTGCAGCGGCGCACCGAGGAGCTGCTGGGCAACGCCGAAGTGACGATCATGCCGGCGAGGAGGCCGCCCGCGTCCCTTCAGTGACCTGCGCCGCGCGCCACGAGCCGCCCTCAGAGCGCCGCCCTGCGCCGTGGCGGCGCCGCCCGCCGGGGTAGTCGTCGTGGGTAAGATAGGGCGGACCCCAGAGTGGTGCGTTGGTGCGCCTGCACCAGTGCATGCAGTGTCGTCGGCGCACCACAACGCCGAATTGCTGATGGGCTTGCTACTCGCGGACCGCTCGATCAAGCTGGGACGCCTTCAGCTCGAGGGCGTCTCGGGCGCACTTCTTCAGGTGGCTGAGCAGAGCACTTGGTCCCTTCGACTGGTAGCTTGCCAGGAGCGCACCATCGATCAGCACCACCTGCAGGCTCGTCTCGCGCATCGTTTGATCGGCGAAGTCGCGGACTGACGTGGCAAACACGCCGGTGGTTGCGATAACCACAACGTGGGCGTGCAGGACCCATGCCAACCCGACTTCCTTGGCCAGCGCGGAGAGGCTCACCTTGGGGGTGTTCTTGCACTGGAAAAGCCAACGCGAGTGCTGCAGGTGCGCACCTTCCGCGACCACATCCACTTCAGCGCCGCGGGTCTCGCGACTCCGCAGCCTGAACTTGGTGGGCGCCAAACTGGCATCCGCCGCAAGTCGCACCGCGAGAACCTCCAGAGCGATTCCCTTTTCATGCGTGTTGTCTGAGTGCAGCATCGTCATGATCTCGCCCAAGGACATGCTCAGATGACGACGGATGTCCGGCGGAACCCCAGCGGAGGAGTACCCTGTCAGGGCCTCGAGGGCCGTGTCGAGCAGCCTGTCAGTCACGACAAGGTCGCCCGACTTGCCACCTCGACCCGAGGAGGCGCGCACGAGCCTGATCCACCCCTGGGCGTCGAGTGGACCGTAGACGGTGGCCCTCAGCTGATCCGGTTTCGCGAAGACACGGCCATTCTCCACCTGTGTCTGATCGACAACATCCTTGACCTTGAATTGGACCTGACCACTGAGCTCGGCCATTCGCCGTAGAGACCGCAGGAACGCCTGCTGCTCGTCGCTCAGCGAACCCCATTCCTCAACGTCAACAAGATCCACACCAGCAACGTCGCGAAGGACCGCGACGTCGATATCGTAGTTCGAGCTCCCGGCTCCTACGACGCCTGCCTCCCTCGGCCAAGCCACCATCATCAGGTGATGGGTGGTGGCCCGCGGCAGATCGATCCCGGCAAGATCGAGCTCATCGGCAAGGGACTTCTTCGTGACCCGCACGCCCCTGGCCTGGAGCGATCGAACGGCTGCAAGCAACTCAAGGCCGTGGAGCTTGATGAGGATGTGCTTCGCGAACCGCCTTGATCGCTGTCCGTCGTCCGCCGTTTGGCGCAGCTGCTCTCCGAGCTCGCTCAGCTTGTCGTCCTTGGCCAGCTCGTAGTCGTGCATCCCACAAACAACGTTGTAGGCACGCGTTCGCTGCTGCTTGAGACGCTCAGCGGAGTCCTCACGTTTCGCCGCCGCTCCCAGGAAACAGGCTTGGCGGAGGGCCTCCAAAACGGCTGCGCGGTCCCCGGCGTGATCGCCAAAGATGTCCAACACGGTAGACAGTCTCACCACTCCCGGCGAGAGCTCCCCCGCGAAGGGAAGACGCGGCCGCGATCCGTCAACAGTCACGAGTTCCCCCCTGGTCGCCTTCGAGACACGTGCGAATGGCCGCTCCCAGCTTCTCGGCAAGCACTGGCGGAACGGCGTTGCCGATCTGTCGCCACTGTCTCTCGACATTCCCAGCCAGAGCGAAGTCGTCGGGAAACGTTTGCAGGCGTTTGACTTCCTCGACGCGCAGGATGCGATTGCGCCAATGGAATGGACCCATGTTGTTCGAACGACGGGCCTGGATCGTCCACGACGGCATGTCTGGACTCAGCTTGAGGAGGAAGGACCAGTATCTCGAACGCCAGTCGAAGAGGGGGGTGGGATACCCACGTTTCTCCGTGAAGTAGAGGTAGTTGTCGCCCGGTGGCACGAGCTCGAGCAGATCGTGGTGCTTGCCGCCGGCGTAGTGTCCTTCGTCGTCGGCGGCCTCTTCAGTGTCCAGGTCTCCGATGGCGGCGCCGGCGGTAGCCCATGGCAGACGCCCCTGCGAGAAGAGATCCGCGTGAGGATCCTTGGCGTGACCAGGCGCCGGCCATTCGAAGCGCCCCGCCAGGGTCCCCACCATGAAGAACCGCTCACGGATCTGCGGGACTCCGTAGTCCGCCGCGTTGATGATCCGCCAGTCGACGGAGTAGCCGAGGCTCTCGGCGCGCTCCACGATCAAGCGCAGAGCCGCTCCGTGGACACTGTACGCCAGGCCTGCCACATTCTCGAGAAGGAATGCCTTTGGCCGCACCCAGCCCAGAACATCGAGATAGCCTGTGATGGTCTCGAGTCCGTTGGCGTCAGCGAGCGCCCTGGGCTTGTCCTTGCGATAGAAACGCGACTTCGAGAAGGGCGGGCACGGCGGGCCACCGGCAAGGAGGGCGATCCTCTTCTTGCCGATCAGGTGTCGCAGCTCGCCTTTGGTGACAGCGGCCACCGGCTTGCGGATCAAGGCGACGTGAGGGAAGTTGAGGGCGTGGCTTTCGCAGGCGGATGCATCGTTGTCGAGGGCGATGAGCGTCCGGAAACCGGCCCGCTCCAAACCGAGATCGAGCCCGCCGCAGCCGGAGAACAGGCTTATGGAGTTCAGCCGGCGCAAGTCGCCGCCAGAAGGTCGGCGGCAGGAGCCGGATCGCCCCCGAACGTCGCGGCGACGGCTGCGGCCATGTGGGCCGCCAGCCTCGGAGGGACGGCATTGCCGATCTGCCGCACTCTCTCGCGCCGAGAGCCCGCAAAGCGGTAGTCGTCGGGAAAGCTCTGCAGGGCGGCCATCTCGGTGGTTCGCAGGCGCCGACTCCGCCAATGGAACGGCCCCGTCCATGGCCCCGGACTGGCGGCGATCGTCCACGACGGCAGGTCTGGCGAAAGCTTCAGCAGGAAGTTCCAGAATCTGGTCTCAGCGACAAACGTCGGTTCGGGATGCCCCGCCCATTCAGTGTGGAACTTGTAGTTCGATCCGGGGGGGATCTCAGCCAGGTGCTGAGCCCAGCGACCCTCAACGACCTCCTCCGGCTCCGCGAAACGCGGTCGATCGAGGTGAGAGATGGCCGCGCCGGCGGTCACGGCCGGCGGCAGACCGCGAGCTTGCCGAGCGCAAGCCGCATGGGTGGCGGCGGGCACGCGAGGTCTCCGCCGGCGAGAGCCCAGGACGAAGACCCTCTGCCGCCGCTGAGCCACGCCGTAGTCCGCGGCATTGGCCTTGACCACCCGCACACGGTACCCGGCCGAAGTCGCTGAGGCGAGAAGGTCCTCGACCACGACCCGGTTGCGGGGGTGCAGGATCGATGGCACGTTCTCGAAGAGGAAAGCGTCCGCCTGGGTCTCCTCAACAAGACGCCAGTACTCCGCCACGAGCGATCGTCTCGAGTCAGGCTTCGCTTGAAGGATCGGCACGGGCTTCGCGGCGTCCTCTCCGCGAGATCGAGCTCTGCGATAGCGGGCATCCTCACCGGGGTCGGTCCAGTACGCGGCCTTTGAGAAGGGTTGGCAAGGAGCGCCACCAACGATGATGAGAGGATCATCGCGGGTCAGACCCGCTCTGGTCCGTAGGGTCTTACCTTCCAGCCCCGATATGTCCGCTTCAAGCACAACACCGGTGTGCCGGCGCGAATTCGCCCTCAGCGTGTCGCAGGCGGTGGCGTCGTTGCCGACCATCAAGCGAACATCGAGGCCCGCAAGGGCGGCGCCCAAGCTGAGACCGCCGGCCCCGGCGAAGAGGTCGATGGCGGGAATGGCGTCGTGATGACTGTGCATGTGCATGATCCTCGCTGAGACCCCCTCGCGAAGCGAGCCCGATCCTGATCGCCCGCCATGGAGAAGCGCCGAACCAGGTGAGCGCTGGCTGGCAGCCATCTTAGCCCCTGCGGCGGACGGATGCCTTGCACCGGCGTCGGCCATCTTCCTCAGCGGCAACGGACCGCCGGCGCAGGGGCGCAGTGCGAGTTGCGCGGCGCATGGGCCGCGGCGAACGGGAGCTTGACGTACCGCGGACGTGAACCGCGGAGCCAAACGACGATCTCGCGCAGATCCGCTTCGTGCGCCGCGGGGCACACGGGCGCCGACAACCTGCGGGTGTACTGTCACGCCTGACGGATTCGTCCCACAAGGAGACGGTCATGTCACAGGAGCAGCCGCAGGGCGAGCTGTCGGAAGCAGAGCTGCGGACTGTGACCGGCGGCGGGTGTGGGCACTTCAGGTTGTGCAGCCGTGATGGGGAGTCGTTGTGTTGGCCGGATCGTCACCAGGACGAATAGACGAAGGCGCGGCGCCGATCAGCGCCATACATCAAGTTCTCCTGTCGCGTTGCGCTGCGCGGTGAAAGTCGCTGCCCTTCAGGGTACACGGCTGCTTCGCGCCGCGCACCGTTGCGCGCTGCCTGACTGACCAGGGAAGAGGAGGAACCGCGCGGGGGGCATCGTCACCCGCGTCGACCATCGTCACACGCGCCGATCATCGTCACCCGCGCCGACCATCGTCACCCACGCCGACCATCCTCACCCGCGCCGGGGTCGGCCCCGAGCACTACGGTGACGGCGGCCAGCAGCGGGGCGCCTCGCTTGCCGGGAGTGCGCCGGTCGGTGGCCGCTGCGCATGCTCGTGACACGATGGAATGCCGTCACAGACCGTGCCTGCGCCGCGGACCCTTCCAGCCTCCACGCAGCCTCATGCAGTGCCAGGATCGGTGGCAAGGAAAGGGGCAGAACCGGGCAGCCGGAGCAGGCCGCGGACAAGGCACGGGAGCGGCGGGCGGCGGGCGGGCGGCGGGCAGCCCCCCGCCCGCCGCCCGCCCGCCCTCACCTCACGGCGTGAAGGCGAAGCCCTGCTCCTCGACGAGGCGCACGCAGGTCGCGACGACGTCGGCGTCGTACTTGACGCCGGCGTGCGCGCGGACCTCGGCGAGGGCGGCCGCCATGCCGAGCGCCGGCCGGTAGGGCCGGTGCGAGGACATCGCCTCGACGACGTCGGCGACGGCGAGGATGCGGGCCTCCGGCAGGACGTCCTCGCCGCTGAGCCCATTCGGGTAACCCGAGCCGTCGAGCCGCTCGTGGTGCTGCAGCACCATCTCGGCGACGGGGAGCCCGAAGTCGATGGCCGCGAGGATGTCGAAGCCGGCCCGAGGGTGCTGCTTGATGAGGTTGAATTCGATCTCGCTGAGGCGCCCAGGCTTGGCGAGGATCTCGGCGGGCACGGCGATCTTGCCGATGTCGTGGATGAGGGCGGCGAGGCGCAGGGCGGTGAGCGCCTCGCCCTCCATGCCCATGTCTACGGCGATCGCCGTGGCCAGCGCGGAGACGCGGCGCTCGTGGCCGGCGGTGTAGGGGTCGCGGGTCTCGACGACGTTGCTCATGGCCAGCACGGCGCCCTCGACGGTGCGCCGCATCTGCTCGGCCTGGCGGCGGATCTCATCCTCGGCCCGCTTGCGCTCGGTGACGTCCTGGCCGATCCCCATCGAAACACCATCGGGCAACGAGATATTGGTCCATGCCGTATCTATAACAGTACCGTGTCTTGTTGTAGTCTTGAAATCTTTCCACTTGGTTGAACCACTGACCATAAACTCCAACACTTCCTTGAACACTTCCGGTTCAGGGTAACAGTGCGCCAGGATGTTTTCGGTCTGCCATTCCTCAAAAGTCCATCCCAATGCTGCAACAACCTCGCGACTTACCATTGCGATATTCCCGTTGGCATCAAAATAGGTGACCATCACCGGAATACTGTCGAGTATGCTTTGAAGGATCCCTCTTTGCCTCTTTACATCTTCCTCGGCAGCCTTGCGCTCGGTGATGTCGGCAAACGATGCCAGCATGCGGATGGGCTGACCGCCGGCGTCCACCACCAGGCTTGCCGCGACCTGAGCGTCAAAGGGAGCGCCATCCTTGCGCCGGCCCACCAGCTCCCCTGTCCACCCTCCCTGAGCGCGCAACGCCTCTTGTACCTCCGCCGCCGCTCCTCCCATCTGCCAGAACGTCGTCGCCGATCTCCCCAGCACGTCCGCCGCGGAGCCATACCCCCACAGCTTGAGAAACGCGGGGTTCACATAGTTCAGATTCCCCGCCAGGTCGGAGATGGCGACGGCATTGATGGCCGATTCGATGGCCCGATCCTTCACCAGCGACTCTTCCTCCGCACGCGTGCGTTCGGTGACGTCGCGGCAAGCGACGAGGAGGACCGGCCGTTTGCCCCAGGTGATGTTCCGCGCGGTGATCTCGACGGGGAAGACGGCGCCGTCCTTCTTGCGGTGAAGGCGTCGCGGGATGGTCAGGACCTGATCCGGTGTATTCTGCGCCTCGTGGGCGCGCCGGCTCGTCTCATCGGGTTCCGCCGACACGTCCGTAGTCTTCATGGTGAGCAGCTCATCGTGGTCGTAGCCATAGAGCGCCGACGCCATGCTGTTGGCGTCGATGATCCGGGTCGTGTCCATGGCGACCACGAAGACCGCGTCAGATGCCGATTCGAACAATTGGCGATACCGCTCTTCGCTCTCGCGCAGCGCCGCCTCGGCCTGCTTGCGCGCGGTGATGTCGCGGACGAGCACCAGGTCGGCCGGCGCGCCCGCGTGGCTGACCAGGCTGGCGCTCACTTCCGCGGTGAACCGCGTGCCGTCCTTGCGCACGAGGTCGATCTCGTAGGCGCCGGGCGCCTCCTCCCCCGCGAGCCTGCGGCGCACCCGCTCCGCGATCTCCGCGTGCCGCCGCTCCTGTACGAGGGTGAGGAAGGGCAGGCCCGTAAGCTCGTCGATGGAGTAGCCCGAGATGCGCGCCAGGGCCTCGTTGGCGAGAACGGCGACGCCCCCCTGCAGGATGGCGATGCCGTCGTTGGCGCGCTCCACGACGTCGCGGTACTTCCGCTCGCTCTCGCGCAGCGCCCGCTGCGTCTCGCGGATGCGCAGAAAGGCGTCGATGCGCGCGAGCAGCTCGGGCTTGCTGAGCGGCCGCGTCATGTAGCCGTCCGCGAGGCCCTCGTCCAGACCCTTCGCCTGGTCGTCGGAGGATATCTTCGAGCCCGAATAGAGGATCACGAAGACCTCGGCCAGCGCGGGATCGCTCTTGAGCCGCCGCGCCACGTCCACGCCGTTGCCGTCGGGCAGCATCACGTCGAGCAGGACGAGGGCGGGGCGGTGAAGGCGGGTGAGCTCGAGGGCCTCGGCCGCGGTGGCCCCGGTGAGCACGTGGAAGCCGGCTTCCGCAAGGATGCGCGCCGTGGCGCGCAGCACGTCGGCGTCGTCGTCCACGGCGAGCACGGTGAGCGGTGCGGGCGCCGCGCCGCCCGGCGCCGCAGATTCGCCGCCGGCGCCGCCCGGATGAGCAGGGGCCTCAGCCATGGGACGGGGCGGGAGCTTCAGGCTCCCCCGGCCCCTGGCTCAAGGCCTCGTCGCTGAGCTGCGTGAATGCGGGGATGTTCGTGGTCAACCATTCGAGCGTCGGATAGACCGCGGCGAAGGACTCCGCTGCAAGCTCTTCTCTGAGGATCTCGACGGCGGTATCCAGATCGGCCGGCCAGAAGCTGAGCAGAAAGCCGTGCGCCCGATAGGAGCGGAACACCCAGAGAGCCGTCTCCGCCAGCACCACCGGCTCGAAGGCGCGGAACAGCGAGGCCATGAAGCGCAGCATGTTGCGGCTGTTGTTCTCCATCATCGCCCGGTTGTCCGCGCCGATCAGCCGATCCAGGTCGGGGCGCGCCAGCATGCGGCGGTTCAGCTCGGCGGCCATGGTGTCCTGCTTGGCGGCGAAGTCCGCCGCCGCCTCGGCGCTCGGCGGGAGGAGCTTCCGCGCCGAGCCGATCAATTGTTCCCTGGTCATCATGAGCCTCCGTTCATCGGCAGTATAGACCCGAACAGCGCGCCCTCGTCGGCCACTCCGTCCCGCTCTGCTCAACCGGCGACGTCACCCGTCACCGGCCACGGCGTCGCCGCCGCCGCGCTTGGCGGCGTAGAGCGCCTCGTCGGCGCGCCGCAAAAGGTCGTCGGGGCGCTCATCGGGCGCCCAGGCGGCGACCCCGCCGCTCACCGTGACGCAGCGCCGCGTGAGCGCCTCGCGGGAGCGCACCGCCGCCAGCACCCGCTCGGCGAGCCCGCGCCCCCCGCCGAGGTCGACGCCTGGCAGGAGCACGCTGAACTCGTCGCCGCCGAGCCTGCCGGGCAGGTCCTCGATGCGGCACAGGGACCCGAGGAGCGCGGCGAAGTCCGTGAGCGCCTCGTCGCCGGCCTCGTGACCGGCGCTGTCGTTGACCCGCTTGAGGCCGTCGAGATCCAGGCTCACGAGAGCCAGGGGGCTGCCGTGACGCCGCGCCAGCGAGACCGCCTTCTCGAGGGCCTCGTAGAAGCAGCGCCGGTTGGCGAGACTGGTGAGATAGTCCGTGGCGGCGATGCGGGTGATGGTGGCGTTGGCGGCTTCGAGCGCGGCGGCTTTGCGCCCACGATCATGCCCGCCTCGTCGAGGCGCAGCACGACGAGGCTGGCGCCGCCCTCGAGAAAGCGCCAGCCGAGGCCGGCGAGACCGGCGGGCTCAGCCTGCGTCATACGCCGCCAGCCGTTGCTCCAGCTCTTCCAGCGAGGCGATGAGGGAGACGTTGCGGTACGCCGCCGCCGCGGGCAGGCCCACCCAGCGGAACGCCTGTCCGCCGACGAGGATGGGGAGGTCCGGGTGCGCGGCGGTGACCGCGTCCAGGGCATCCAGCAAAGCGGACAGGTTGAAGTAGATGCTCAGCGACAGCCCGACCAGGGTGGGGCGCCGCTCCTCGATCAGCGTCAGCAGATCCGGCAGCGGCGTGTCGGCGCCGAGGAAGTACCCGCGCCAGCCCTGCAGCTCGCAAAGGTCCGCCACCATGCGGCCGCCGAGATCGTGATACTCGTTGGCGACGCAGGCGATGACGATCGCGTGCTCACGGGTCGCCCCGCTGAAGACCCGCGCCTGGACCAGCGTCAGCAGGCGCTCGGTGATCGCCGTGGCCAGGTGCTCGACGGCCACGGAGACGCGCTGGCGCTCCCACAGCTCCCCGACCCGGTAGAGGGCGCGCTGGAAGAGGTGCACGTACAGGTCCTTGAGGCCGACGTCCGCGGCGAGGAGCTCCTCCACGAGCGCCGTGCAGCGCGCGCGGTCGCTGGCCAGGAGCGCGGCCAGATACCGCTCGTAGACGGCCCCGATCAGGGCGGGCTCAGCGGTCTGCACGGTCAACCTCCACGGCGTCGCCGCCGCCGCGCTTGGCGGCGTAGAGCGCGTCGTCGGCGCGGCGCAGGAGGTCGTCGGGGAGCTCGCCCGGCGTCCACTGCGCAGCCCCGCCGCTGACCGTGACGCCGCGCCGCGTGAGCGCCTCGCAGGAGCGCACCGCCGCCAGCACGCGCTCGGCGAGCCCCAGCGCGCCGCCGAGGTCGATGCCCGGCAGCAGCACGCTGAACTCGTCGCCGCCGAGCCGGCCCGGCAGGTCCTCGATGCGGCACAGGGCGGCGAGCCGATCGGCGAAGCTCGTGAGCACCTCGTCGCCGGCCTCGTGACCGGCGCTGTCGTTGACGCGCTTGAGGCCGTCGAGGTCGACGCTCACGAGCGCCAGGGGGCTGCCGTGACGGCGCGCCAGCGAGACGGCCTTCTCCAGGGCCTCGTAGAAGCAGCGTCGGTTGGCGAGGCCGGTGAGGTCGTCGGTGGCGGCGATGCGCGTGATGGCGGCGTTGGCCTCGGCGAGGGCGGCGGCCTCGGCCACCAGCTCGTCGTTCAGGTGGGCCAGCGCCTGCGCCGCCTGCTTGCGCTCCTCCTCCGTCCGCTTGCGCGCGGTGATGTCGTGGTAGTTCATCAAGACGCCATCGATCAGGGGGCTGTTCGTGAGATTCGTGGCGGTGAGCTCGATCGACTTGTAGCCGCCGTCTTTGCACTTGTACCGGTATTCCACGGTCGCTACCGAGGCGTCTTCATCGAGAAGAGCGAGGAACTCCCCCTGTATGCGCTCCAGGTCGTCGGGATGGACCGTTTCCCAGCCATCGGTGCCGACAAGGTCCTCCGGAAGCCAGCCGAAGTGCCGCTCGATGTTGGGACTCTCGTAGCGCAGCGTTCCGTCCACGGCCATTATCGCGATGACGTCCGAGATGCCGGCGATCATCTCCTTGTGCCGCTCCTCGCTCTCCCGCAGCGCGTCCTCCGCACGTCTGCGCTCAGTGATGTCTCTGGCGGTGCCCTCGAAACCGATCGTCGCGCCGGCTTCGTCCTTCAAGGGAACGGCGCTTGAGGTGTGCCAGTACCATGACCCGTCGAGGCGCCGCACGCGGTACTCGACGCCCTCCTGTCGCTGGCCGGTCTCGATCACCGCCTGCAGGAACACCATGCACCCCGGCAGATCGTCGGGATGGACGAATTGCTGGAACGGCTGCCCGACGACGTGGTCCACCGGGTGCCCGAGGAGCGCGGTCCAGGCGGGGGAGACGAAGGTGAACAGCCCGTCCGCGGTGAGCGTGTAGATGATGTCGTGGCTGTTCTCGATGAGGAGGCGGTGCTTCTCTTCGCTCTCGCGCAGCGCCTCCTCGGCGGCCATGGCGATCCGCTGAGCCGCCTCGGCGTCCTCGGCGATGCTCATGAGGTTCTGTCTGCCGCGCAGGACGATCTCGTTCTGTTCGCGGAGGCCGTCCTGCGTGAATCGCATGTTCTTGAACATGTCCCCGGTCAGCCGTTCCAGCACGCCGAAGGCGTCGTCGGCCGCGGCTCCGGTGTCGGGCAGTCCGCGCCCGCCGCTGGCGATGGCCATGAGGTCGCTCAAGCGGGCGATGCGCTGCTCGATCGGCGGTGCTTCATTCTCGCCCAGCTCCTCGAACGCGCAGAAGGGTTGTGTCCGCATGTAGGCGAAGGGGTCGGCGCCCCGGAAGGTCTTGAGGCCTCCCAGTTTCGGCTCCGGCTCCTCGAAGCCCATGTTCCTCGCCAGGTCGCTCGTGGCGGCGTCGAAACAGCGCTCGACCACCTCGCGATAGTCCACGCGGCGGCGTAGTTGGCTCCACCGCTGCTGCTGGGAGAGTATCCAGGCGCCGTATTCCGGCCAGGGCGTGGGCAGGAAGTCCATGCGGTCGTGGTCGATGCACTGTAGCCCCGTGCCGTCGTCGTACTCGCCCGACAGGGCTTGGGCCACCGGTTCGGGGTCGGACTGGTTGAGGATGCCGAGCCGACTCAGCTCGACCGCGATCTCCCGGCGCTCGTCTGGCGACGCCCGGTGCAGGGCCAGCTCCGCCTCCAGGACGCTGCTGAGCATCGCCTTGTAGGTCCTGGGATGCCTGGCGATGAGCTCCTCGGTGCTGGCCAGGCAACAGCAGGGATGCCCCTGCCAGATCTCCTTGGACAGCGTGTAGATGAACCCAGTCCCGCGGGACACTGAAATCTGATTGAACGGCTCGGGGCCGAATACTCCGTCCACCCGGCCGCTCTCGACGTAGTACGGCATCTGCGGCGGCGCCACCTCGACGATGGTCACATCCTTCAGCGGGTTCAGCTCGTGTTCCGCCAGGAACAGGCACAACAGGTAGTAGTGCATGGAGAAGAAGTAGGGCACGCCAAACGTGAAGCCCTTCATGTCGCGCACATCTTTGATGGCCGCATGTCTCTTGGCCAGAGTGAGGGCCTGACCATTGACGTTCTGGATGCAGGCCAGGCGAATGTCGGCGCGCCGGCCGTCCAGCCCCTGGCGGATGGCCAGCGGCATGGGTGAAAGCAGGTGGGCCGCGTCGGTGTGGCCGAAGGCCAGCAGGTCCTTGACCCCGCTCCACCCCGGCGCGGGGGTCAGCGTCACGTCCAGGCCGTTCCGTGCGAAATACCCATGCGTCTTCGCGTAGAACAACGGCGCGGAGCAGAGGATGGGGATGAACGCCATATCAATCTCGGGCTTTTCCAGACCAAGGTCGCGGATGGGGTGCTGGATGGCCGCGGATGGAGCGGCGACCGTGCCGGAAGCTTCGGCGTGGCCGGTCGCGTCGCCGGCGACCCGCTCTCTCGAAACCTGGATCGCGACACCAGAAGACCCTGGTTCATCGCGTCCTCTGTACACCGGCTCACGACCCAGCTCAGCGCACAGGACGTTGACCTCCAGCTTCATCTCCAGAATACGCGTCTCGCGCCCCTGCATCAGGCGGTTCGTGCGATCGGTCTCGGCCAGAGATGTCAGGAGCGCCTCCGCCGCCTGCTTGCGCTCCGTCTGGTCGCTCATGACGGTGAGGAAGTACCGCCGGCCCTGGCTCTCGATGACCTCTCCGGAGAAGAGGCCGTCGAGGATGGTCCCGTCCTTGCGCCTGACCTTGAGCTCGCGATCGGCCACGCGGCCCTGCGCCTGCAGCTGCTCGGCGATCGCGAGCTGCTGCTGCGGCTCGACGGCGAGTCGCAGCTCCTCGCTGGTATGGCCGAGGACCTCCTCGCGGGAGTAGCCGAGCGTGCTGAGGAAGGCCTCGTTGACATCGGTGAACCTGCGCTCCGGCAGGTCGCTCAGCGCCATCAGGGAGGGGTTGCCGCGGAACAGCTGCTCGAACTTCTGCAGCGCCTCCTGCTCTGTGGTGAGGTCCTTGCAGACGCCGAAGACGCAGTCGGCGCCGTCCCAGCGGCCGAACCACACGCGGGTCTCGGCGGGGACCAGCGCTCCGGACTTGCTCTGCAGAGGGAGAGGGCAGCTGTCGCGCTCGCCGCGCAGCATGGCGGCGAAGATCGCCTCGGCCTCGGCGCGCCTGCCCGTGGGGTTGAGGTCGAGCACGTGAAGGCCCCTGACCTCGGCGGCGCTGTAGCCCAGCTTGGCCGACACGGCGGGATTGGCGTAGGCGATGCGGCCGTCGGGAGCGCCGACCACGATCATGTCATCGACGGCGTCGAAGAAGGCGTGGAAGTTCGCTTCGCTCTCCCGCAGCGCCTCCTCCGCCCGCTTGCGCGCGGTGACGTCGGTGAACGTCACCCAGGAGGACAGCGTCTCGCCGTCGGCGCCGCGCCGCGGTTGCCCCTCGATGCGCGCCCAGAAGGGCTCGGCGCCGACGCGCTGCAGGCGCAGCTCGCAGCTCTGCGGCGCGCCGGTCTGCTTGAGCAGCTCGAGGTGCCGGTAGTACGCGTCCCGGTCGGCGGCGAGGACGAAAGCGCTGAACGGCTGCCCGACGAGCAGGCGCCGCTCCACGCCCAGCAGGTGCGCGGCGGTGAGGTTCGCCTCCCCGACGATGCCCTTGTCGCTGATGGTGAGGTAGCCCACCGGCGCCAGGTCGAAGAGGTCGTAGTACTTCGCGCGCTGCGCGTCCAGCGCGAGCTGGGCGCCGCGCAGCTCCTCGTTCTGCATCTCGAGCTCGATCTGGTGGACGCGCAGCTCGTGCATGGTGGGGGCGAGCTCCTCGGGCACGGGCGTGGTGGCGGCGGCCGAGAGCTCGTCGAGGCGCTCCTCGGCCCCTCGGCGCAACTCGGCGGCCGCGGCCGGCGCGGCCTTCTTCTTGCGCGGCCCTCGCGGCCCGGCCATCAGGCGCCTCCGCTCATGTCGGTGACGCTGAGCGGCATGAGGCGCCGCTTCTCGGGCGGCGCCTTCAGCGGCGGATGGAGCAGGTCGGCCAGAGTGCGCTCAGCGTTCTTCATGCGTCGTCCCCTCACGTCGCCCCCTCTCGCGCGGCGCTGTCGCCGGCCGCGAGCGTCCATACTGTCAAGGCCCCCCATTCGGGGGGGGGGGGGGGGGGGGAGGAAACGTCCTCCCCCT
>Ga0247841_10005497_pt1 | contig 20463 bp, 25 predicted proteins | sample LaCruzMarch2015__2_FD_192410 | JGI IMG/M metagenome (GOLD analysis project Ga0247841, IMG submission 192410) | Freshwater microbial communities from meromictic Lake La Cruz, Castile-La Mancha, Spain - LaCruzMarch2015_18m | ecosystem: Environmental > Aquatic > Freshwater > Lake | place: Spain... | reverse complement strand
ATCAACGATGCAATAAAGTCTGACACCCTAAAACAGATGCGGCAGGAAATGAGAATATCCATTCTCAAAGGTGAGGGCATTGAAAAATTAACAGACAGGATCGTATCCAAAACCGGACTGACACTTGAAGGAGTGAGCCGATTTAAAACCATCGAGCAGCGGGCCAGACTCAATGCCAGGTGGGGAATTATAGAGTCGGCCAATGCAGCATCCAATGTCCAGTACTCCGCATTCAATCAAAGATGTGCGGATGCCGGAATTAACACCCGGGTCAAAAAACAGGTGATCGCCCAAATCGATGACCGCACCACAGTCTGCTGCATCGGAGCGAGCGGTCAAATCCAGGAAGTCAATGTGCCGTTGGATACAGAGCAAGGATCATTCGACTATCCGCCTTTCCATTGCAACTGCCGATCCACCACTGCTGCATGGAACGAGCTGTTTGAACAATTCGGGAAATCAACCAAAGATATGAGGGCCGATGCGGATAAGGAATTAAAGAAAAGAGCGGCAGCCAAAAAGACTCCGGCCAGGAAACAATCGGCCAAAACACTCGCAAAACAAAAGACTCAGGCCAAAACACTGTCAAGAGCAATTGAACAGACTGCCAAAACCATCCCGGAAAAGACAATAACAACAGATGTCCTGAAGCCGGGTGAATGGGACATCCGGAATAAGACAACAGAATTTTCAAGAGTATATGATTCGGATGGCAAGCTGCTGATGAAAAAAGCGGGTGATTCAAACAATGTGGACTTCACAGCATCAGAGGCCGCTCAAATGAAAGGAAAGATATTTACCCATAACCACCCGAACCAGGCAGGATTTTCAATGAACGATATAGACTTCATGCAGAATCATAAGCTAAAGGAAATGCGTGTAGTCACAAATGATTATCTCTACGTGGCCAAGCCGAAGCCGGGATATACAGATTTTTATAAACTAAAAGAAGACTGGGCAGCAGCCGAAGACAAGATACGAGATTCAATCTACGGGAAACTGGAGCGAGGCGAAATAACCAAACTCCAGGCCAGGCAGGAATTCTCGGATTACATTCTCAAAAATATTGCCGATAAGAATGGATTTTCATATGAGCGAATCAGGATCCTGGGTGATGAGATCATACCGCTGGCCAAAAAGATAAAAACGATCCCCGGACAGGGTGATTTATTCTCGGTGGTATATGAGATAAAACCACAGCCAAAACTGATGCCAAAGATCGCACCGGAAATTCCTGCAACTCCAGGAAAGATGGGAACAGGAAAGTGGACACGTCTTTATGCTGATGATGCTGCCAGGATAGATGCAATGCCTGCCGGACTTGCAAAGCATGATGCAATCGTGGCTGCAGAAAATAGAGTCATTGATAATGCCAAAATGTTCAAGTTAGATATCAGGCAAGTAGGATCAAAGAGAACCGGATACATTCAGATAAGCCAGGATGCTGATGCGGTGGCCAAGAGGAACATCATCAAAGACAAGATCAAGTCGGAATTTTTCAGTGATAATAAGCAAAAACTATTCCTGGATTATCTTGATAAGGATTTGAAAGAAGTCACGGAGTGGGCGAAAAACCACAGGGTTAGCCTCAAGGAATTTATGCCGCCAAAGACAACTCTGTCAAAAGACCTGCAGAGCCTCAACGATCCGAAAACATTCATGTGGGGAAAAGAGGCAAAAGTCAATTTTGATATGGAAAGATATAATGATTTTGTAGAATGGATAAATACACATGTAGCAGAATCAGTACTGGATCAGGCCGGGCCGATCAGATTGTTCGAGGTAATGAAATACAAGCCAAACGAAACCAGGGCTTACTACTCGTATTCTAACAGGTCAATCGCTGTCGATACGCATGACCAGATTGGGGTAATGATCCATGAATTCGGACACCACATCCAGCATGGCAACCCCCAGGTGGATCAAGTCCTGGAACATTATTTTAACAAAAGAACCAAAAATAGCTTGGCAAAAAGACTCTATCCGAACACCGCAGGAAATACAGAAATGGCTTATCATGGCGTTTTTATGGATGACTACATGGGCAAAATTTATGGCTATGGAACGAAAAACGTAAAAGGCGGGGTGGAATTGTTCTCGATGTGCCTGCAGAATATCAGCCAGGACCCGTTCATATTTGCCATTCGTGAACCGGAACTGTTCCAGATGACAATAGGAATAATGGCCGGATTGTTATAAAATAGACTAAAGGAGAAAACATGGAATTCACGATCAAAAAGGATGGCAAATTTTATGCAACTGTGGAATATGACAGCGGCAAGAAAACTCTGAAGATGACAACCGGATCAGATCAGGCGCTAAAGGACTTGCCGGGCAAACTGAAAGAAATATTCTGGGTATACGATCCACGGGAACACTGCAGCATAAAAATCACAAAGCCGAAAGACAAGATGCAGGCCTACCTATGCATCAGCCAGGCCATGCACGGGAACCGGGACTTTGACGTGGAATTCGAGGGCGAACTCATGGACGGAACGCTGCCGGATGACAAGCCAGGAATCGACTACTAAATTTTTTATAAATTCTTAAAGCAAACCGCAAAAAAACCAAAACCATGTGACAAAATCGACACATGGCCGGAATGCCGGATTTTAACCGGATCACCTTAAAAACGCCTCACCAGGATCGATCGTGTGCCTGGATCACCTGACACCTCAAGGAATAACACCAGGCCAGAAGTCGCAAAACACAACTTCAAGAAACACCAGGATACCACCTCAGAAACACCATCAAAACACCGGAATGTCTTAAATAAAGAGATAAAAGTTTCTTTTAATAATACTTGACATACATACCGAAAAGTGATACTATTACAATAGAAACGCAAGAGGTAGCGAAAACCAGAAAAAGAACCTCCACACCGAAAGCCAGGACCTTGAAAACCAAAACAGACAGACTGCAGGAAACACCGAAACCCTGAAAAAGAGGGTGCAAGGCCTGAACAAGGCAAGCAAACTACCCAAACCAGACACCTCAGACTAACACGCTGATAGCCGCAAAAACAAGAAAACCTCCGGCGGCAAACAATACTGAAAAGATTGAGATCAGGGCCCTCGGACCCTGACCTGAATTTTTTTAAAAGAACCGAAAGGAATCACAATGAAAGCATGGAACGAACTGACAACTGAAGAACAGAATCGACTCGATGACGGAATGACAAACATCGCCAAACTGAAAATGCACCTCAGAGCTTGTGATGAGGACTTAAGCGAACTCTACAGGGTTGTAGAATGGAAAGACAGCCACCACGAAGCACAGCAATCACTCTACAGAATGAAAGACAACCTGAGAAAAGAACTGGAACAGGCCATCTGGAGCGAGATCAAAAGCCTGAACGGATGCATCCACCTGGAACTGACAAGCCTGAAAAGAGAAAAAGACAAAAACAGCAACGGAGCAAAATGCTGCACAATGAACATCGAACACTTTGCCAATCAGATCACAAACATCATGCAATAAAAAATAACACCAACCTGGCCGGGGAAACCCGGCCGGAAAGGAACAGACAATGACATTTTCATTTAACTTAGAATGGGACGAACTCGATGAGGACCTGAAAGAGGAAAAAATCGATGCTTACCTACTGGAACACTTACGCAGACTCACCGGAAAGCGAAACAATGTCGATGAGCGAATTCCAATCAAACTCAGACATAAGAGCTGAAGCGGAAAACAGAATAGCCGCTCACTTTCCAATATATTTTTAAAGACTGCGGTGAGGGCCGAAAGACCCTGACCGGAATTTTTAAAAACAATACACCATTATGTTCGGTGAACAATCCTGGACACTATGGCAGATCGAAAAGGAGAAAAGACATGAGGCCACTAACAGCAACGGAATCCGGAGTGGAAAAGACATACCACTTCAGAGCATGGGTACATCCCAAAAGCGGCGGGGACGATAAGGAATATGACATCGAGATCATCGCTGAGGACGAGCATGAGGCCAACCAGGAAATTGTAAAATGGCTGAAAAAGAGAAGTGACGTAACTGAGGATTACAAGCTGATGAAAGTAACGGAAAAGAAACTGCAGCCGAAACTCAGTAAAGCCAGCCAGGACTATTTAAGAAGTATGAAAATCTGGTTACTGCAGCATACAAACATTACGATGCACGAAATCAATGCCAAGACACCGGAACGAATCCTGGCACTCTACAAGGAACTGAAAGCAAAGTAAAGATTGCATCCTGGACTCAGAGATTGAATCCAGGGTAGAGTTTTTACAATAAGGAAAGGAACATAATGAAAGAACATATCGAGCGAAAATTTAAAATCAGGATATCGGAACTCACCTGGATCAAGGATGACAAAAACAAAATCAATGTGACGATCCGGTTCGCACCTTTCACACCGCTGCATAAAATCGCCAGCGTAATGAAATACGTCAAGGCAAACTACATCATTGACAGTTTACAATATTTTGTATAAAGGAGAAAAAGACATGGAAGGATGTAAAGAATGCGTTTTCTTTGACAGCTACAAGTCAAGATGCAAACACCCGAAAATGAATTGTGCCTTGATGGATGAGGAAATCATTGCCGGATGCGGATACTTTGATTATAAAGAAAATTAAGCAAGGAGAAAAGTCGCTGGACGAAAAAAAGCCCCTGAAATATGGGGCTTTTTTTATTGTATTTGCAAAATAAAATGATAGGACTTAAAATAAACTCAATTTATTAAGTTCTTTGGAAAGGGAATCAAATGGCAGGAAAGAATGACAACAACGATTCTGATAACAAGGATTCAGGCAAAGAGTCTGAAGACAAAGAGAATCAGGATGCCGGGGCTGGCAAGGAAAATTCCGATCAAGGAAATGATGAGGTAAAGCTCACGAAAGCCGATATCCAGGCAATCATTACAGAAACTCTGGCCGCCGCAATAAAGGACCAGATAACACCTGAAATCGATCGCAGGATATCCGGGGCCGCCAAAACCATTTACAAGAAAGCCGGAATCAAAGAAGACTCCGATGATTCAAAAGGCAATAACGCTGATGTAGAATCGGCAGCCAAACTTAAGGACAGGCTTGAAGTCGCCGCCGTTTATGCCGAAACGACCATCAAGGAAGAAACAGGCAAGCTGGATGAGGATGAGCAGGAACTCATCGACACCCTCATAGGGGTTGAAATGTCCAGGGTTGAATACCAGGATGGCCAGTCCGTAAAGGACATAGGCAAGACAGTAGGGACCGCAGTCCTCAAGAAGTACAAGAAACTTAAGGAAAAAATCGAAGGTAAAAAAATTGATGCTTTGAAGAAAGCCGGGCAGGTAATTGAGGTTACCGAACCAGGCCGATCCGAGAACAAAGTCAATGACTTTGATCAAGGCAAAAAACTGGCTGAAAAGCGGCATCCACAAAAAGCTGCCGGGTAAATTCTTAAAGCTCATGGAAATTAAAGGAAGTGACTAAAATGGCCAGAGGAGGATTTAATCCAAATCTAATCTCGACCGACTTCGGTCACGCATCGGCCTCATTCCTTGCATCCGAGCATGGAATAGCAAAAAGGATCGGTTGCACACTTGATGCAGACTTAATGACTGTAGATAGCAACGGCAACAAATACCTTATGGCCGGGACCGCAATCGGTAAGGTCACAGGTACGGGACTTTATGGCCCGTACAATAATGGTTTAGCTGATGGCAGGCAGGTCGGCGTAGGTCTGCTTGAGCATGATGTCAATCTCAGGTACGGGGACATAACGGCCTCATTGATGATCCACGGGTCAGCAATCGAAGCCAGATGCATTGGAGTCGATGCCAATTTTAAAACCGATGTCCCTCTCATAATCTTTCAATAATTAAGGAGTAAATAAAATGTTTGAACAGTCGAAACTTTTAGAGGAATTCACTCCTGACAAATTGATCGGTTATGTCAGGAATATCCCCGAGCCGGAGAATTGGATAGGAAATCAATTCATGCCGATCAAAACCATTAATGACCTCAATTTTGAGTACATTAAGGGCAGCTACGATAAGCCAATAATGGCAAGCATTATGACATGGGATGCAGAAGCACCCATCGCCGGGAAAAAAGGCATCGTAACCATCAGCGGTGAAATGCCTCCGATTAAGCGCAAAGTAAAGGTTGAGGAAAAGGAACTCATAAAATTCTTTGCACCCAGGGCAGGAATGGGTGATAGAGAACAGGCAGTCAACGGACTTTATGATCTCGTAGATCAGATGGTCAACGCCTGCCGAGCAAGGATGGAATGGTTAAGATGGCAAGCAATTGCCACCGGAATGGTAACAGTAGATGAGGAAGATATAAAGTTTACAGTAGACTTCGGAGTACCAGCAAGCCAGAAAGAAACGCTTGCCGGAACAGCAAGGTGGAGCGATCTCGATGACAGCGATCCTTTGGGTGACCTGGAGAGATGGGCTGAAGTCCATGTGGCAAACACAGGAATAAGGCCTGAAAGAGCATTGATGTCCCTGAAAGCCAGGAACTATTTGCTTAAGAATGAAGCTATCAGGCAGATAATTACTGCCGATAAGAACATTTACATTTCGCCCGCACAGCTAAACCAGGTACTGCAGAACTTTGAACTTCCGCAGATCATCACTTACGATGCAAAAGTCTTAACCGAAAACCATGATGGTACAAAAACCGAAAGCAGATTCCTGCCAGAAGATGTTGTGGTTGCATTACCATCGCCGAGCTATGAAATAGGTAGCTTACTGCAAGGCCCAACAGCAGAGGCACTCGCAACCCTCAAACTGGATTCGTCAACGAAACCAGAAGGGGTAATTGCGACAGTATACTCGAAAGAGGATCCGCCAAGCTTCTGGATCAAGGCAGCCGTTACCGCATTCCCGACCTTACCGGGTGCAGAGCTAATCGGCATCTATAATGTTTTTTAAGAATTGGTAAAAAATATAATTCCGGGGACCCGGCAATATGCTGGGCCTCCGGAACTCTAAAGGAAAGGAATGACATGCCAACTGAACCCACCAAAGAAGAAACCAAGGTCTACGTAGAAATGACAGAGCGAACCAGGTATCCGGTTAAAAAAGGATCAAAGACAGAATACCTGACACTCCATGTTGGGGACATCGTAAAATGCAGCAAGGAAACCGCAGCAGATTTTATCAAGGAAAAGCTGGCCAAAGATTATGATCCGGAAAAACTTAAGGTGATTGAATTATGAGCGGATACATAACAGGCGCAGAGCTGATAGCATTTACAAATATCGCAGCATTAAAGCTCGAACTGCCTGCAACCCTTGAGGCCAATGTGATCCTGCGTTCCAAAAAGATGATAGACAAATGGTGCTTCCAGAATTTCGATGACATCGATGAGTCCAGCGACCAGTACGCAGAAATCCAGCTCGCCCAAAAACTTATCGCCCAAAGAGTTTACATAAGAGATAACCAGGATGTACAATCAGCCAGGTTAATAATCGGCAAGGGTGGATCAGAAAAAAAAGGCAGCGACTGGTCATACTCGCTCGGTGATTTAGAGGAATTATTCACTCAGGAAATAATGGACTTACTTGAAGAACATAGGGACTGGAGTCAAGAAACCGCAAAAAGAGCAAAACCCAAAACTGGCAAGATTTTGCTAAAAGGAGACCTTCTCTATGAGTCAGAAATTAATAGCGGATTGTAGAATCAAGTATTGCGACAGGATATACGAAAAAGGAAACACCTTTTTATGCCTGGATGATCATGAGGCAGCAGAGCTTATAAAAAACAAAATGGCATTGCCCTATCCGGAGCCATCGCCAGAAGTCCTGGCCAGGAAATATGCCACCGAGCAAGCGAGCCTCAAGATAGAAAATTCATACCTTAAACAATTCGCCCAAACCTATAAAAACCGGGTATCCATCATCACCGCAATCAAAGACAACCTGAAGTACCTAAAGCGAACTGTCGAAGCCGTATATTTAAACACCGGGATCCAATTCGAATATATAATAATCGATAACGGATCGGGGCCTGAAGTCAAAGAATACCTCCTGGATCTTCAGAGCCAAAAGAAAAACCTCATGGTGATAACCAATGCAGAAAATAGAGGATATGCCTACGCCTGCAATCAAGGAATAAAGATGGCCAGGTACAATTATTTATGCATGCTCGATGCAGATACTTATGTCGCCCCGGGGTGGTTGAGGAAAATGCTGCGGGCATTTGAAATATACCCGGACTGCGGAATCGTCTCGCCCGGCCAGAGCGCAAACACCGGAGCGGTCTATATCCCATTTACACTCCGCCAGCCCGAAAACATCCAGGATGAAATAACAGAATTTGCAAACTCGCTGCCGGAAGAATTTGAGGAAAAACAGATATTCCAGATATACGGATTCTGCCACCTGGTAAAAAAAGACGTCTACAATACAATCGGGGTTTATGACTGGAAAAGATATCTCGGCATGGCATCCAATGAAACAGATCTGTTCTGGAGGGCAGGCCTGAAAGGATTTAAACTCTACTGGGCAAAAGGGGCATACGTCTACCATTACCACAATAAGATCAAACAATCCCTTGGACAGAATCCAAAAGAGATGTGCGAAAAAGGCCATGAGGTATTTGCACAGCGGCAAAAGCGCCCGGACACATTCTACGTAAAGAACGATTCGGAAATCAATGCCAATATAGACCTGGCATACATGTACAATAAAACATACCAGGACTTAAAACCTTTTTTTAATGAATGATGTTAAACCACAAACAAATACAATTAAAACTTGAGGCCCTGAATCTGCAAGGCCTTTTAAGAGGAAGCGCCGTCCGGATAGATGATCACTTTTATAAACTGCTATCCAGCATAAAGCCACCGCCGAAGACAATAGTCGAAATAGGAACTTATAGGGGTGTAGCAACGCTGATGATGGCAACCCTGGCCGATAAGGTTTATACTTTTGATACAACCTACCAGGAACACGCTGAACAAATCTGGAAAGAATTCGGGGTCCGGCATAAAATCCAGTACATAATTGTCGATGCATACAAAACCGGATATGACAGACAGACTGTTGCCGGGTTACCAATACATGAGATAATTGAAAAAACTATCAGCCAGGAAATAGCGAATAGAAAGATAGCGAGCTATTTAAAAAACCATGACATCCAGGCAGGCCTGACATTTATAGATGCAAAACATACATACGCTGCAGCCAGGAAAGACCATGAGATAACAGCCCAGTATGGCCGGACCATATTCCATGATTATGCAGAAAATTATCCCGGAATAATAAAACTTATGAAAGAAATCGGGGCGAAAATTTATCATGAATTCGGATACTGGGAAAATAAAAATACACTTGGTAAATAACGATGACTGGATTCTGGGAATAATCGCCAGGCAATTGCTTGAAATTCGTGATCCAGAAATAGCCATCGACAGATCAAACAAGCCGGACACGAAAGCCGATGTAAATTATTATATAAACTGGCAAGGATTTGTCAAACAACCAAAGTCACGCTTTGACATGATCTGGTTTTCACACCTCTGCGGATCAGAGGAAATCATAGCCCTGCGAAAAGCGGATCTGATCATAGCGAAATCAACCCATGGCAAAAGGACACTCCAGGAACTTGGATTCAACCCGGAAAAGATAAAGATTTTTGAAGGAATCGGGGCAGCCACAAACGAGTTTAAAAAAATCAACATAGGATTTGCCGGGCGGCTTTGCTATAAAAGACGAAAAGGTGAAGACGAACTCTGGAAACTGGCCGAAATTCTGGACAGCCGGATATTTAAATTTTACCTACTTGGAAAAGACATGACCTTGCGGTCCTTTACAGACAAGCTAAAACAGGTAGCGGATGCGGAACTTGTCAAGGATGATGTGGCCATGTTTTTTAAAACTATTGACTATTATCTGCAGTCCTCTTATGTCGAGGGCGGCAGCATGGACATAATAAATGCAATCAACACCGGAACAATCATCGCCAGCCGGGACATAGGCTTTTACCATGATTTTAAAACCGCAGAGGATTTCACGTATGAAACATACCAGGAACTGCAGGAATACTTTATCCGCCTGCAGGAGCCGAAACTGGCCAAGCTGCAGAGGGCCGAAATTAATACCTGGGACAGATTCCGATCCTGGCATGCGGAACTTTTCAAAAGTATAAATTCTTAAAACAGGGGGCCAAAATGAATGATCATAAAGACAAATGGGAAGTACTGGCAGCCGATCCGCAAACAGAAACAAAATACATCTACACTGATGCAGAATTGAGTTTTAAGGATAGCGGCGAAAGAGATTACAGGAAACTCATCAAAGAGGACTTCTACGTCAAGCAATTTATAGGTGATCCAAAAGACAAGATCGCCCTTGAAATAGGATGCGGAACAGGCCGCATGACAGAATTTATAGCTGCCGATTACCGCAAGGTATTCGCAACCGATATCTCCGGAGAGATGATCCGGAAAGGCCAGGAAAGACTTGCCGGGATAAAAAACATTGAATGGATCGAAACAGATGGATATCATATGCCGCCAAGAATCCAGGTGGACCTGGTTTTTTCATATATCGTATTCCAGCACTGCAGCAAGGAAATCATTGAATCCAATTTTACGGATATCCGCAGGGCCCTGCTGGATGTCGGAATAGGTAAAATCCAGGTCCGGGGAAAAGAGATCAGACAGGATAAATGGTATAGCGGTGACTGGTTTAATTTTGAAGATGTAAAACGGCTGGTCAAGGCCGCAGGCCTGGAACTCATCGACACCTGGCTTGATCCGAACGAAGGGAGATATCTATGGATCTGGGTTACATAAAACCATCGAAAATATTTTACCATCCGGACAGGATCGCAGCATACATAAAGGGTGAGGAAATCCAACCGATATCCTTGAAATTATACCTGACGGAAAAGTGTAACTTAAGCTGCAAGTACTGCGTTTATAAATCCAGGATCAGCAATAAGGAAATGCCGCTATCGGTGGCCTACCAGACAATCAACAGGATCCAGGAACTCGGGGTAAAATCAATAGTCCTGACCGGCGGCGAGCCAACACTCTATGAGGACTTTGACAGGGTAACGAAATATGTCAGGCAAAAAAACCTGGAACTGGGACTGATCACAAACGGAGTCCAGCCACAGTCGATAGAGGATTTTGTCTGGGTGAGATTTTCAGTCGATACGATAAACCAGGAAACCTACCGCAGAATAAAAGGCCATGATCATCTGGCCGATGTAAAGGACACAATCAACGAGGCCATCCAGGAAAAGAAAACAAAAAGCCTCCAGACAACACTCGGGGTTCAGATGGTGGTAACGGAAGAAAACTACCGGGAAATCCTGGAATTCATTGAATATTTTTCAGACTTTAAATTGGATTACTGCCTGATCCGGCCCGTAGAAAATGCCTGGTATAAACCGGAAGAATTAAAATGCATAGAGGAACAATTAGATATCGCTGCCAAAACCAAACACAATATTCCGGTGATGATCAACCAGGGGAAATGGAATGAGATCAGGAACAATTATAAAAAGAGTTATGACGGCTGTCCGGGCGCCAAATTTATTGGAGCGGTTGGAGTAACCGGAGATTTTTACATATGCTGCACCTGGATGAAAGAGCCAAAAGCAAAGTACGGCAACCTGACTGACCGCAGGATCCTGGAAAAAAGGGATCCAGTACTGAAGAAATTTAATTACAATAAATGCCCGGTCGGGTGTCAAGGATCATTAATCAATAAAGCCCTGACTGATTTCAATCAGGCACAGCATAGGAATTTTATATGAAATATTTAACTTACGAAAAAATAGTAGAAACCTTAAGCAAACAGGATCAGGACAGATTCCTGGTGGGCGGCACGTCTGTAAGGCCCAACGATGCCCTGCAGAAAATCATCACCGCCACCGGAGCGAAAAGGATCGTAGAAATAGGGACCGGATTCGGGACATCGGCAATCGCAATAACGAGCTGCAGCAATGTGGAATACCTCCTGACCCTTGACGTAAAGCAATCCATCTGGCCGGAATACCTGGCAAGGAAATTTAACTTAAGCCACAAAATCCAGTTTATAGCCGCAGCAAACAGCCAGGAAATCTACGAAATAATCGGGGACCAGGAATTTGATTTGGCATACATAGACGGATGCCACGTTCCGCCCTATACGGAAAATGACTTCAACGCAGTCAAATATATCGGCCAGGTTTTATTCGATGATGTCTACAGCAATTATGTCCGGCAAATTGTTGAATCTGTCGGCGGATTTATAATCAGCAACCGATTTGCTTACTGGAACCTCGAGGGCAATTACGAAACAGCGGAAAGAATCAGATCTGAAATCACATCCGATGATCCAGTAAAGGCCGGAAAACTGGTTCATAATTATGGCTATTTAAAAAATGAGTAAAATAGTGTTAAAATTAAACGGGGGTTTTTATGTTTGAAATAGGAATGATAGACAAGGTAACAATTAAAAAGCCAGCTACCACAAGCCGAACGGATGGCAATAAGAATCTGGCTTATGATACCATCATTACGGATCAGCCCTGCAGGAGAGTAGAAACCAAAAGAGCGGAAACAGACGAAACCGGGGCCCTGATAGTAATCAAAGAGGATCATGTGATCATAAACTATTCCGGGACCGCAATCGATGAAACATGCATCGCCACAGTAAATGGATTAAAATTTGATATAAAGGCAGTCGACACCGCAAGGGGATTCGGCCGGAATTTTATATCAATCAAGATTAAGGCCAGGGTATAATGGAACCTCGAGGTGGATTCTTCTGCCAGATCACAAAAGACAACTGGAGCAAGATGGGCTTAAAAATAAAGGCCAGGATTCCGGCAGGCCTGGAATTAACGGGCTTCGGTATTGAGCGAGCAGCAAAACAGGTGGCCAGAGTCGACACAGGCCGATACAGATCATCCATCGGGCACTCCTCTGATTTGAGGACTCCCAAGGGCATAAATGAACAGGTCCAGATAAACCCGGATGATGCAATCTGGAATCTGACAAAAGGGGTTCTGGGAATTTGGTTATATATCGGCACGAACGTAGAATACGCCCCGGATCTGGAAAGACGGTACGGGACCCTGCTAAACTCCATGAACGCCTGCAGAGGACTGCTCTTGGCAGCCCTAAAGGAAACCATGAAAGGGAGCATGATCATATGACAGCGGCAATAACAATCAACGCTTTTTATGTCTACCTCACAGCGAACGCACCGCTGATGAGTATCTTGGCAAATAACCTATATAAAAACGAGCTGGAAAAATCCGATCTCGCCGGATCAGGCCAGGCAGCACTCGTGATATCGGTTACGGGTGGGGACACACCTCGCCCAAACCACACCACAAACCCAAGGTTAAACTGCACCATATACTCGGATCATACCAGGAACGCAAACTTGGAGATAACCAAAATGGACAGATATGACAGGATGTATAATGTCTGGAGAATACTCGATCCGCTTCTGCATTGGGTGGATCACGAACCCAGGGTGCTTGACGGAATGCGAATAACCGGATGCCTGCGAGCAATCGAACCGCAGTTAAATACAGACAAGGAAGTCGGCCTGCCATATCTTTGGGTGGCTTATGACTTAAGCCGGGTTTTTTAAAAGGTAAATTCTTAAAATAGGCAAAATCAACGAAAGGAATTAAATGGACATAGGACTGATGAGCTATTTCGATACATGTAGCGGATATGGAAATTCGGCTGTCGAGATCGCCAGAGGAATAGCCAGGCAAGGAATCGGCTTAACGCCCTATGCCTATAAAATCGATGTGGAACTGCCCAGGGATTTTACAGACTTATTTACAAAGCGAGAGCCGGAAAAACTTGATGCAATAATCGTGTTCGCCCTGCCGAACCAGTTAAGACTTACGGAATCGATGCAGGAAAAGATACCGATAAAGATAGCATATACAATGTGGGAACAGACACGCCTCACAAAAGACTTGATCGTGGACGGAAAACCATACGATCCATTTACAGAAATGTGGGTCCCCTGCAGAATGAACATAGAGCCATTCCAGGAATTTGCACCATGCAAACATTTTGAGGTTATGCCGCTGGGCGTAAATACCGAGATTTTTAAATATCAAAGCCGAGCCAAAAGCGAAACATTCAAGTTTTGCATGAACGGAGCCCTCGGATACAGAAAAGGATCATTCGATGTGATAAACGCTTTCAGGGCAATAAGACTGCGGCATCCAGACTGGGATATCGAACTGCACTTAAAGACAAGCGCCAAAGGAATGCTAAAACAGATGGAAGACTGGGCCCCGGGGTTGAAAATTTACAACCAGATGTTCTGGCAAGAGGAACTGCTCGATTTTTACTACAGTATGGATTGCATGGTAGCACCATCAAGGGGCGAGGGATTCCACCAGCCACCGCTTGAATTTTTATCAACCGGAGGAATAGTTATCACGACCACCTGGGGTGGAATGGAAACATGGTTTGATGACAGATGGGCCTACCCAGTAAACTGCAACCTGGTTGAAGTCGGAATGAAATGGCCCGGAACTCAACCGGGATCCAAATGGGCCGATCCGATCCAGGACTCAATTGAGGCCCAGATGGAATACGTATATACGCATCAGGATGAGGCCTTTAAAAAGGCCGCCACCGCCAGCCAGGAAATACCCCGCCTGTTTGGATGGGATGCGGTAACAAAAAGAATGACAGCCAGGATAGGTGATCTGCTTGCAAAATAGAGCAAACGAAACCGAAGCCTCAAAAATTTTAATAGGATCATTTAAAGAGTTTATGTCCGGAAAGACAATCGACTGCAGATGCCCGTCAAATCATACGCTTTTTTTTAAATACCTTGTGGATCGCCAGCTCATAGAAATACACTGCAAGGAATGTTCAAAGCGGTGGTCAAAGCTCAAGTCCAATCCAGGCCACAAAGTTAAAAGTTTTATTTTTCATAGATATGATGTTAAAATGAATTTGGTTGAAACCGTAATTGTCGATGGGAATGAGGAAAAAGTCATAGGAAAGGATGTGAATTAATTGGCAGCAGTTACCAAAATACTGGAAGGATTTAGCGTGACTCACGCAGCGGTTCTGGATGGGGACACAGGAGCTGAGGAACTTAATGGTGATATCTACGGAATAGAAAACGCAAATATTACCCCGGACCTCGGCACTTATGACAATGTCGGTGATGATGTAGTCAGATCGACATGGGACTGGTTTAACAAAGCCACCATAGCAATCCAGGCAGGATACCTACCATTCGATCTCATAGCTCTAATTTATGGCAGCTCAGTATCCTCAAGCGGATCAGGAGCAAGTATCAGATACGATTTGCCACTCTGGGAAAAAAGAGGTTCAAACATCATAACCAGGCCTTTACTGGTTCGATGCGAGGCAAAAGATTCCAATGGCAATGTTCGCTGGTGGGATTTTGTTTTCTTTAAAGCAAAATTCAAACCGATATCTTTTACAGGCCCCGCTTATAAGGACGGGCTGAAAATAAATTACGAGGCCACAGTACTGATGTCCAGCGTGAACGAAGCTGGAGTCGTGCTGGCATATGAGGCAGTAGGCAGGATCGTATCAATCGCTCAATAAATTTTTATTAAGACAGCAAGACAAAGGAGAATTTGCATGGCTGCAAAAGATAATTCAAGTGAGGAAAAAATGGAAACAGGACACAAAGATGATCACCAGGTAATCCTGGATGACAGAGGATTTTATAAAGTCGGGAACTGGTGGGTGAAAATAAGACGGATAAACGTCCGGGAAATGATTGCGGCCTGGGGAGTTATATCCCAAGCCTTTACACAGGTTCAAGGATATGATTTTAATTGGAAAGAAGTCGGGACCTGGGTGATGCTTTTCTTGGTGGCGCTTCCGACTGTTCCAGGTAAATTTTTTCAGTTTCTGCAGCAAGTGATGGAACTGCAAAATACAAGTCACGGGACAGATGAGGAATTCTATAAAAAGGAAAACCAAAAATATACAGACTACATAAGGAAAGATTTAAAAACCGAAGAATTAATTGATGTTATAACCATAATTTATAATCAGGAAAAAGACAGGTTCAGTGATCTGGCCAAACAAGTAAATTTTATCCTGCAGCCACTCATCGACATGATGATGGCCGAGAAAAAGAAACAGGCCGAGCAAGTGAAAGACAACCTGAAGAACTTAACATCAGAAATTACTGGGCAGAAACCTTCGACTTAATACATTCGGAATACGGATGGACTGATGCGGTAATTAAAGAACTTCCTTATTACAGATTTTGTCAGGACTTGGATGCCATACATAAAAGACATGACATGGAAAGGAAGTTCCAGGCATCAATGATAGAATCAACAGCAAAATTTATTGCCTCGATCATTACTTCCACCTCACCCGTTACACAGGACGGATTCAGCAAGATCATAAAAGTAATTGAAGATTTTCAGATTATACCCCGGGCCAAAATCAAGGCCAAAAAGGAACTGCCGGTCGGAGGGTTCGAACTCGCTATTGGCATGTTTAAAGGCATGGAAAGTAAGCCGGGCTAAATTCTTAAATAAGGTGAAAATATTATGCAAAATGTAGTAGGTGAAATGGTCGTAAGGGTCGGAGTAGATACGCTCGGACTCGATAAAGGACTCGCAGCAGGCCAGAGCAAAATGAAAACCTTTGCCACTGGCATGGGCCAAATGGGCAAGGCCATGATGATGGGCTTTACCCTACCGATAGCCGCAGCCGGAGTCGCCGTCACAAAGATGGCAATGGACTTCGAAACCGAGATGACAAACATCTATACAATTATGGATGATGCCACGATCAAGAGCCAGGACTGGGGCGCAGCGGTTCTCGACATGAGTAAAGCATTAGGCCAGACATCCGGTGATATGGCCGAGGGCCTATATGAAATAATCTCGTCCGGATTTGAAGCCGGGGACGCTTTAATAATTTTGGAGGCATCAGCAAAAGCGGCCACAGCCGGGCTATCGGACACAGCCACATCCGTCTCCGCCGTAACCGCAGTACTTAATGCATACAATTTAAAGGCATCGGATTCAAAACGAATTTCAGATGTTTTATTTGCCACAGTCAAATATGGAGTGGTAACCTATCCGGAACTGGCCTCTGCGGTCGGCCGGGTAATATCAACCGCTGCAGCGGCGAACGTATCCTTTGAGGAAGTCGGAGCGGCCATCGCCCAAATGACACTCTCCGGAATATCAGCCGATGAGGCCGTCACCGCTCTAAACCAGGTAATTTTAAATTTCTTAAGCCCAACAGATCAGGCAAAAGATGCAGCCGCAGCCGTAGGATTTAAACTCGATGCAGTAACCCTGTCCACAATGGGACTCGGCGGAGCTATGGCCGATCTCATTGAAAAAATGGGTCTCTCGGTTGACGATATGGTGGAACTCGAAAGACAAGGATACTCCGAAGAAGAAATGTTTGATGTCCTGGCAGTCAAGTCAGGTTTAACTGCCGAAGCGTTTGCCGCAATATTTTCAAATGTCCGGGCCCTAAAAGGAGCATTATCACTGGCCACAAACGAGGGCAAGAATTACACTGAGATGCAAGATAAGATGGCCGATTCAGCAGGCCTGACAGAGGAGGCATTTGACAAACAGGCCAAGACTACAAAGTTTGCATTCAATCAAGCGGTGGCCTCAATCAAGGCAGCCGGAATAGAACTCGGATCAGTATTTTTACCCATAGCCTCAAGAGCATTAAATAAGATCAGTGATCTCGCTGATGGCTTTGCGGATATGAGCGAAGAAACGCAAAACAGCATGCTTGCGTGGGCAGGGCTTTTGGCATTTACGCCCCTACTCTTGGTAGGCCTTTCCAAAGTCATCACAGCCGTCATAGGAATAAAGGCAGGGCTGGCCGGAATGAATACAATGATTTTGGGATCCCCGGCACTCATGAAGTTGGCCTCAATGTTTGGAGTTGCCGCATCAGCCGCCGGATCAATGGTTACAGTCGGCGGTCCGGCAATCGGGTGGTTTGCAGATATCACAGGAGTCGCCACAACTGCATCAGAAGAATTTAAAAGTTTCAATAATGTTTTAAAAGGACTTTCTATACAATCGCAATTTATGTGGAGGGAATGGGAACCAGAGGGCGGGGTTGCCGGAGGCGGAACTTGGACACAAAAATATGCCAATGACATCCGGGCCTTGATGGCACAATTAGCAACTGCCTCGCCAGAAGTAAAAACCAGGGCTTTGGAAATGATGGAAGCGTTCAAACAGACTCCCATGGTATCGGCGGATCTGGAACAATTGGCCGCCGATCTTTCAACCCTGATCACCACAACCGATGCACAGTCAACCAGCATGCAAAACAATACCGAATCCATAATGGCATACAGATTTGCCAATGAGGACTTGATATCGACTTTCAGCGCTCTGCAGGGGGAATTAAATAACGGCCTGATAACCGCAGAGGTTTATGACCAGGCAGTACAATACCTTGCAGATACCCATGGCGAATTTAAAGGTTCAATTGTGGATGTCTACCAGGCACTCGGAATAATGTCCGATGAGCAATTGGGCCTGGCCGAAACAATACCAGAAACCACGACAGTTTTAAATGATCAACTGGATGTAGTCGTGGATCTGTCCGTAGCATTTGATGATCTGCTGGCCACACTATTCCAGTTATACAATTTGAACCAGTCGGTGACGGAATCCGGATGGGCCTATGAGGACTCGCTTAAAACTCTGGACGAAACTTTAAAAAACCATGCATCAACGGAAAGAGAAGTCCAGGAAGCAATATTCGGGGTTCAAAATGCCCGTGAGGATTACATCGGATCAATACTTGCAGAGGCCGGGGCTGAAGATGTATCGGCATCCAGGAGAGCGGAACTGATAGCACTCTATGTCCAATTGGGCCTGGCGGCAATAGAGGCCGGAGAAACCAGCTCTACAAAGTTTCTTGAAATTGCTAAGGCAGCTGGAATAACCAAGACGGAACTCACCACAGCAATTGACACGATCGGTACTGCAGTAGATAAAATTCCAAAAGAGATCAAGGCCGAAACAACCATCGTAGACGAGCAAGCCAAAACAGCAATGCTTGGAATGTTTGGATCATTTACGGCATTTGAGGAATCCGATCCAACAGCTGTGGTCGCAGCGGATACAAAACCAGCCGATCAGTCGATGGATAATTTGAGCCTTTTGATGCTGGCATACGAAAAGGAAAATCCTACCACAAGGGTATATGCGGATACGTCATCGGCCTGGAGCGCAATAAATCAACTATCTCAATATCAGATTCCGGCAAAAACAATTCCTCTAAAGTACGGAATACCGGGACTGGGTTTTGCACATGGCGGCCAGGTCCCAGGACCAGCCGGGGTACCCAGGCCAGCAATCGTGCATGGTGGCGAATACGTAGTAAATCCATTTGAGCCGAAAAGCGTAAACTCCTTTATCGATGCCATGAGCGGCGGCAAACAAGTCCAGCCAGGAACGATCATAAACAAATTTGAGATAGCCCAATTGACAGTCCGGGAAGATGCCGATGTAACCAAGATCGCCCGTGAACTTTTGGAGATGCAGATGCAAGAGCAAAGGAGCTTAGGGAAATGACAGACTTAGATTTTTCTTTAAATGCAATAAACGCATCAAGCGTATATTTTGAAACCGCAAGATACTTTGATGACCTGCTGCCGAACCAGAGGGAAACCATAATCGATGTGCCAAAAGTACAAGGATATACGCAACTGATGAAAAAATTCGAACCCAGGGAAATTGTCGTAATCGGGGCTTTATATGCAGATGACAATGCGGCACTCAATACCAGGATCGAAAACTTTGCAGGATTCTTATATAACGATACAGACAAGCCCCTAATTTTTAATGATAAATCGCATAAATATTATAATGTGCAATTTCTCGATAAGGTCCGGACTGAAAAAAGAGGGGCCGGAATACTCGCCCCGTACCAATTATTATTCAGAGCGAACGATCCGCTCGGATATGCGGTGACCCCGGACAGCTCAGTCCAGTCAAACAAAGCAAAAGGATATTACTGGAATATAAATAATGCCGGGCAGTATTATTCATGGCCCACAATTACAATAACATTCAACCAGAATCAGACTCATATTTATGTAGAAAATAATACCATAGCCCAGGCAAGGATCGACATCGAGCAAGCCTTTACCACAGGCCAGGTTTTAAGAATAGATACAAAATTAATAAGGATAACAGTAGACAACATTTACAAGCCAGCAGGACTTGGTGACGGTGGGCAGGAACTTTATGCAATGCCGATTTTAATAAAGGGCGTAAACGAGTTTGAAATCGGAACTGATGATGCTACACTTAACGTCAATATTACTGTTGCATTTAACAAAACCTACTTATAAGGGGGAGAGATGGATTTTTTTATTAAAAAAAGAAAGAGCGGGATCCTGACTGCAGAGCATGGTTACTTTATCGAAAAGTTTTCAGTCATAAAGTACAAAAACCAGGAAAGGCATCAGGAAAATAAGCCCTATGATATCCTGGAAAACATCTGTGAGCGTGGAATAAA
>Ga0247841_10005496_pt1 | contig 20466 bp, 23 predicted proteins | sample LaCruzMarch2015__2_FD_192410 | JGI IMG/M metagenome (GOLD analysis project Ga0247841, IMG submission 192410) | Freshwater microbial communities from meromictic Lake La Cruz, Castile-La Mancha, Spain - LaCruzMarch2015_18m | ecosystem: Environmental > Aquatic > Freshwater > Lake | place: Spain... | reverse complement strand
TTGTCACCATATCGTAATTGGTTTTTATATTATTTACATTTGTCACCATATCGTAATTGGTTTTTATATTATTTACATTTGTCACCATATCGTTATTTTTTTTCATTTTTTTATTTAATTTTTTAATTCTATTTTCTTCATTCAATTTATGCTTAATTTCATAATTAAAATAGGATATCATAATTTAGTTATCTAAAATAATTTCTTGAAACAAACATTTCTTTTTAATGACTTTGAAAAACTTAATAGACTTATACAGGAGTCAATCAAAGCATCCGTTAGTGCCAAAAATTCAGCTTGTTTATCATCTTCTATCTTTATTTTTCTCTCGAGAACTAAAAGATGAATAAGATATTTGAGTGAAGTGGAAGTAATTTCAGCACGCTTCTTAGCATCAAATTTAACATTCTTTAAAGAGTATATAGATTGGTAAATTTTTTGTACAACAACAATAAGATTTGGCACGTCTTTACTATCAATCCTTCCGTCTTTAACAATTTCAGAAATAGCCTTCTCAATATCAGTTAATGTGTTAGGAGTTAGAGAGATTATATTATTTATAACACTCGTAACTTCAGGTGTAAGTTGAATAGAAATTTTCTTTTTAATCTCTTCATTTTCAAGAGATTTTTTTACTAAATCAATAAAAGTTTGTTCAACAATATTAGAAATTATATTATCTGTAGGTGAAGTTATAACAGGTTCAGGAACTTCAGATTTATGTTCAGTAGTGGGAGTTATTTTTTCGTTAGAGACAGATTCTGACATATATAATAACTAAATATAATATTATATTTAAGTATTTATTGTTTTACAATTGCTTCCTTGTTGATCAATTTTGGGTGTTTGGACAGCAACCATATCTTGTGCCAGCACATCCTCCAATTGGTTTTGGTGGCATTGGTCCAGGACCTGGTGGAGGTGGTGGAACATATGGTCTATTAGGATAATAACCTGGTCCTGGTCTATAACTTGGACAATTTGTTCCATAAAAATTTACCTTTGAGTTTACTCCATCAGGGCAACATCCAAATGCAGTTTGTGAACAATTTGCTTGCGTAGATTTTGTATTTGTTGTTATAATTGTTATATGATTTAAAATAATTAAAACTAACAAAATAATACCTAAAACTATTATAATTGTATTATCCATATATAATTATAATATTATTTGATATTACGATTTTTTTTTGTTTTTTGATTCTTTTTTTGTTTTTTGATTCTTTTTTTGTTTTTTGATTCTTTTCTTTTTACCTCCTAAAGCTGATATTAAAAATGGTGTTGCTACTATTCCTGCTGTAACAATACTAGCTGGTATTATATATTCAGCTTTTAAATTACTTTTACTTTTATCAGACTCATCTTTTACCTCTTGAATTTCAGGACCACATTTATTAATATCATAACTTAATATAAATTTTTTTAATTTATATTTACCATGAAGAATATCAATATATAAACTAAACTCGAGATTACCACAAGGATATTCAGGATCCATAGGTTGACCATCCCTAGAAATAATTAATTCTGATTTAAAAGTCAACTCCATTGATATTTCATCGTGATTAATTTTAATAATATTAGCGAATTTTGGACGAAAAACAGAATTAGTTTCAGGTTCTAAAATTTTATTTAATTTTAAACTTATCAAATCAGTAATAAGATTAAGTATATTTTGACAAGATAATAATCCTAATTTATTAACTATATTGAGATTAATATTTTTATTATTATTTTTATAAAGTTCATCAATTATATTTTGATAAAATATATCTGCTATTGAATAATAATTTTCATTTTCCTTATAGTATGTCGTATCATATATTTTTTCATTAATTTTTATTTTAGAACGTTTAACATCTTTACCAATTTGATATTTAATATCTTCTAACTGATTTTTTTTTTCAAATATGTATGATTGTTTAAGATAGAAACTATATGCTATTAATTTATCCAGAGGTGTTTCGGGGTTCATTTTAAAAGAGAGATTTATAGTATTACTCCTTAAACCACTTTTAAAAGTATCTGAATTAGTAATAAAACAATTATTAAAATCTAAAGCAAATACACCCTGAGAATCAGTTATTTTTTGCCGCGACAAAAAATCATTATATCCTGAAAATATATAATTAATTATTGACGTTTTAGGTATTAGTTTTGTGTCCTTAAAATTTTTTGAATAATAATTTACTGGAACAATTTGTAATTTTGATAAATTTTTAATTGATTTATTTTTAAATTTTTTGATATTTTTTCTTGAAAATCTTTTCATATATAATATAACTATTTAATAATATATAAAAATAAATAATACTATATTATAAGAATGAATTTAACTAAACGAAGTAGAGAATTAATGCTTTTTTTTTCTAAAAATAAAAATTTTAATTATGATAGTCAAACAAATAAAACAAAGATGATATTGAGAGAATTATATAATGAAATTCTAACCTCTTATAATTATTGTAAAAAAAATTTACATTATAAAACCACAATAAAAAAAATTGTATCTGCTGCTCAGATAACAAAACCATTAAACTTTAACTCAAGAAGTTTTCCAGAATTAGTAAGGAATAATATAGATGAATTAATGATGTCGGAAATTTCATATTCATTTTCTCTCTATGATAGAAATATAAAAGTTCATTTTATTGTTGAAAATGGTAATGTTGAACTTGAAGTTGGATTATATAACAGATATTTGGAGTCAGTGTGTATGTGGTTATACATATTAAATATATATGGATCAAAAGAATGCGCTAATACCCTAACAATATATTTTTATTTTACTTCTCTCGAGAAGTCTTTACCTAATTCTAATATTCATATATTAGATGAAATAAATGTAAATACAGCTTTTACAACTACATGTCCAAAAGATTCAGAAATTGTTGTATTTAGAAAAGAAGAATGGTTTAAGGTTTTTATTCATGAAACGTTTCACAATTTTGGTTTAGATTTTTCAATGATGAATAATGAAGAATTAAATAATTGTATTTTGAACATTTTTAAAGTTAATTCTCAAGTTAATTCTTTTGAAGCCTATACTGAATTTTGGGCTGAAATAATGAATGCATTATTTTGTAGTTTTCATAGTATAAAAAATAAAACCAACATTAATGAATTTCTCTCTAACACTGAATTTTATATTAATTTTGAGAGAACATATAGTTTCTTTCAATTAGTTAAAACATTAGATTTTATGGGATTATCATACTCAGATTTGTATTCAAATTCAAAACATTCTGTCGTAGTTAGAGAGAATTTATATAAAGAAAATACAAATGTTCTGTCTTACTACATAATTAAATGTGTATTGATGAATAATTATCAGGGTTTTTTAAACTGGTGTTCTAAGAATAATTTATCTTTATTAAATTTTAAAAAAACAATTGGTAATCAGAAACAATTTTGTAAATTTATTGAAAAAAATTATAAGATAAGCTCAATGTTAAATGGAATTCATGAATCAAATATTTTTCTCTCTAAAATAAAAAGAAAAAAAGGTAATAATAAATTTATTTTATCAAATTTGCGTATGAGTATTTGTGAATTAGGTTAAAGTCTGCCTTCATTAAACATTTTTAAGTGTGTTCTACAATAATTTTCTCCTGGTAAACATTTTGCAATACAACAATTATTATTTTTACCGAGTTTAGTACAAACATATTCATAACTTCCGTTACCAATAGATCTTTTATTTGCTTTCCAAGCTTCGCTAGCTCCATCAAAGTCAATATTGACTTCATAAATTGTGGATTTTTCGTATTTAGTTTGACTTCTTGTCTTCATGATTGTAGTTAGTATGATTTACATTTATTTATAAAAAAGTATTTCAATTTTTTTATAAATAAAAATCAAAAAATATAAGGTTATTATTTGTTTATTATAGTAGCGTTCGATATTTTTTTTATTACTTTTTCTTTCTTATCATCCTCTGTGCTCATTACTTCTATAACCATTTTCTCATATTTATCTGAAGTTTTTGATGATGAGTTTTTATAATCAGGAAATTTCTCTCGAAATTGTGGAAGCAATATTATATTTTTGTCTGCTACTTTGTTAACAACCTTCTTAAGTTTAGTTTTATTATCATCTTCTTTCTCCCATTGTCCTTCATCTTTAATATACATGGTTTCCCTTTTCTTATCTGTGCAATGGATTGGTCTCTCTGTTTCATCTAAGTTATTTAAATTTTTCACAATTATTTTAGAAATACCTTCTACATATCCTACTTCACCAATATCCATTAAATCACTAAGTTGAAGTTTAATAGAGTCAACAAAATCAGTTATGTTCATAGCATTTTTACATGTTTCGTTTAAAAAGAAATTCAAGTTGAAAGCTTTATTATGAGAATTAGTAGTTGTATTATGACTATGATTAGTATTGTTATTTATACCATTTTCAGATAATTTTATTATCATATCTTGTTGATTGATCATCATATCTTGCTGACCTTTAATAAGTTCAGCATTTTGCTTAAGTAGTTGTATTATGAGTTCGTCTTTATCGAGCTCAGAAAGTTTTTTAACAGGTTGTATAATATCTACTTCTTCCTTAATATTACAAATTTTTTTGTGTCTCCATAATCCAGAATTATCTTTATATTTTTTATTACATATTTGACATACATATTCATGGCAGGTTTTTGGCAGATTTGGCAGATTTTCATTGAAAATCATTGATTTTATGTGTTTCCTAGTAGTCAAATGATCTTCATAGCTGCTTTTTTTAGACGTTCCATAGTCACAATTTTTACAATAATATTTTGAGCAGGAATTTGGCAGGAAATCATTGCTAAACATTGATATATATTGTCAATATAAAATCTGCTTTAAGTTTTTATTAAAAAAATATCATAACAAAAAATAAAATGTTTCGTTTAATTTGTGACGATAAATTTTTTTTATCAAGACGAAATTTTTTGTCAGTAAGAGTATTTTCGGCTACCCAATTTTGGACATTTATTTTTGTCCATTTTGAAAAAGTTAAAATACTTTTCATTTTTCGAAAGTCTCTTTTTTCTCTACACATGTAGGGAACTTTTTTGGAGCTTTTTTTACAGAATTTCAAGAATTTCCCTTCATTATGTAGTATTCGGTCTTTAAGTTATTTAAAATATATATTAAAAAAACTACTTAAAACGAAACCGCCAAATATTCAAATAAAATTATAAATAAAATTGAAAATCAAAATATCATATTAAATAAAAGCAACCATAATATAACAAAAATCATGGGTATTCGTTATTTAAACCGATTTCTGAAGGATAATGCATCTCCTTCAATTAATCTGTGTAATCTTGCGGAATTATCTGGCAAAAAAATAGCTGTAGATATCAGCATTTATATGTACAGATTTGCTTCTGATAACACTCTTATAGAAAATATCTATCTTATGTTGTCTGTTTTTAGACATTATAATATTATTCCTATATTTGTTTTTGATGGTAAACCTCCACCTGAAAAACGGGAATTACTACAAAAACGAAAGGAAGATAAACAAGAAGCAGAAAATGAATACAATAAACTTAAAAATAAATTAGAAATTAACAAGGATATGGATGAAGCTGATAAACAAGAAATTATTTACAAAATGGATATGTTAAAGAAAAAATTTGTGAGTATTAATAAAAATGATGTTGAAAATGTCAAAATTTTGATTAGATCATATGGAGCAACCTATTATGACGCACCTGGAGAAGCTGATGAATTATGTGCTATATTAAATATCAAAGATAAAGTATGGGCATGTTTAAGTGAAGATATGGATATGTTTGTCTATGGTTGTCCTCGTGTTATTAGATATCTTAGTTTGCTTAATCATACTGCTGTTATTTATGACATAAAAGGTATTTTAAATAACTTAGGAATTAGTCAAAAAGAACTAAGAGAGATTTGTGTTTTATCAGGAACAGATTACAATGTAGAATGTGATGATACTAAAAACTCACTTAATAATACTCTTAAGCTCTTTAAAAAGTATCATAAAACAAAAACAAATTTAACTTTTTATGAATGGTTAAATGACACTAATAATAATTATATTAAAGATTATGATTTATTAACAAAAATTTATCAAATGTTTGATTTAAATATTAATCATTTTGATATTAAGATATTTGAAAAAATCAAAATTATAAATGGACCTGTTATCAAAAATGATATAAAAAATATACTTAAAACCGTCGGATTTCTATTTCCAGTTTAAACATATAAATTTTTTTTACTTAAATAATAATTAATATTATATAATATGTTAGACTTATATAATATTAAATATGATAGAAAAACTCTTAAAGAACATATTTACGATGTTAAATTACTAGATGTATTAAAAACTCAAATACTTGATTTAACATTTATAGTAAGATATATTTTAAGTGATTTATATCAATTAACAGATGAAGATAGAATAATAGATGTCGATATGGTATTAAAATATCAAAAGCACATCCAGAGAGAAGAGTTAATAAATGCTTTAAATAATTATGATTCTGATGAAGATAGTATAGAAGACTTTCAAAGCTATTCAGAAAGATTATCTAAATAAAAAGTTTAGAATCAATATCATAAAAAGAATCAGTTGATAATTGAGGTATTTGAGTGAAATTATTAGTTTTAAGTGAATCCCTCATTGATTTCAATAATTCTCTCCAAGAACAATTTGGTGTTTTGTTTAAAGAATCTATAAAAGACCAAGTCAAAGCACCCTGAGCTTTATTTGCAATTAAAGCTTCGTTGCTAGTTTGCGAATCCATACATCCACTTATCATAATAACATTTCCTTGACATTCTGATACCTTATTATTTTCAGAATACTTATCGTAATTATTGCTATCTAAATAATTATATTTTAAATCAAGTATGGTGCCACTATGACAACTATCAAACACGCCTATTATTGTTGTTTCTCTCGGCAAGTGATTTTGAAGAATAGATTTAAGCTCATCATCTAGTACTGCTTGAAGATCAGAACTAACTAACATCTCATCTCCTCCATCAGTCTCATCATTGTTTCTATCATAAGTATATGAACCATGACCACTATAATAGAAGAATAATACATCACCATTCTTAGCATTTACAATTAGATTTTTAAATTCATTTAATATATTAGTTTTAGTAGGTTTCATAGATGTTAAATCAGTAAGTATTTTAAAATCATTAAAACCATGTGATGAAAGAAGATCTTTCATTCTAGTTGTATCATCAATACATCCAGTTAATGCGTAAGGAGTATTTAAATAATTTATACCTACAAGAAAAGCTTTTTTATTTTTGATAGTTTTTTTAACAACATTGAATTTAGGTTTAAAAGAATTAATAAGCTTAATAGATTTATTTAAATTATTTCTTAGAATTGCTAAATTATTATTGTGATTAGTAATTAAAGCATTAATTCTAGCAGGTTTATTTGGTAAACGAGAGACTTGTATGGTTCTAATATTGCTGACTAAAGCTGAATTCAAACGCGCTACATTAGAATTAAAAGTATTATTCAAATCAGCGATTCTATTTTTTTTATAAGTATCTAAATCAGAACTCATTATAAATTAAATAAATATAATAAGTGTGTTCAATTAAATCTTTTTCTATGAATTGACACCTAGTTCATACAAATTATCTTTAATATTTTCAACTAACTTACCTGATTTCACTAGATAATCAATAGTTGATATTACTTCTCTTCTTATACGCCATGGGTTCTTCCAATAAATGACATTACATGTGTTAAGCCATCTATAGAACTAATTTCTGATTCTACTCCTTCAAAATTATCTGCCCTACATTTAGATTTTTCTACTTTAATCCCCATATTAACTAACAAATTATATACTTGAGAACCAACCCAACCATTCCCTCCATATAATAAAAAATACGGTTTAGTATTGTTAAAATCACTCATAATAATAATATCAATACTATTTTTATATTATTATTTAATTTACACATTTTTTCTTGTTCTTTTTGGTTTTTTTATATTTTTATTTCTCTTTGTTAGTTTATTTTTCATTTTATTACCTCTTTTTGTTATTTTATGTCCATATTTTTTTCTGTTTACTTGTGTATGACCTCCTATTATACCAACATTACGTTTTATTTCCTCATTCTTTTTAGCTATTTCAGATTCAAGTGTTTCAATTTCTTTTTCAATGTCAAATATTTCTTGACCTGGTTTACCTCTTCTTCCTAAAGCAAGTTTTTTTGCTTGTAATTCTGCTATTAATTGTGTTTTTTTTCCTTTTAGTTCTTCAATTTCTTGAGATAGCTTTTCACCATCTTCGGTACTTAAATATTCATTTAATCTTCTTTCTTGTTCGGCTTCTTTTTGTTTTTCTTCTTTTCCTTGTTGTTTTCTTAGAACAGATTGCGCTTTGGCTTTTTCTTTTTTTGCGTCTTCTTTTTGACCCTCAATATATAATATATCAAATACTTTTTGACTCCATTTTTCTATAAATTGTTCTCTTACTCTATCTAAAATTTCACTATTTATTTTTTTATCTTTAGCTTTACCTGGAATCATTTTTAATATCTCTGTTCTTGCAGCGTTTATTTTTTTATTAAATTCTGCTTTTTCAGTAGCTTCTATCTTTTTTTGAGCATTTTTTTCCTCTTTTTCTCTTTCCTTTCTAGCTGTCTCTTCATTTGCAAGTTGTTTTTTTTGTTCCGATGTCATTCCTAGTTTCTTTTTAAATATAACTTTTCTTTTATCTCTTGCTTCTTCAGCATCTGTTTTTTCATTTTCAATTTCTATTTTTGTCTGTTCAGGTATAAATTTTTTATCATTATAATCAAGTAGTAATTCATAAGCACTGTTCTTTAAGAGAGGTATTTTAGTTTTTTGATTTTCTAATAACTGTCCACTTATATCTTTTGAACCAATTATAGTAGTTTCTGTAATATCTGGACTTACAATTTCTCCTTCAACTTTTCTTTGTTTTTCTTTTACATTTAAAAATTCTAATTCTTTTAATAAATCATCTCTATCAGGAACCTGTAATTCTCTTGTAGCATAAATAACACTTCCTTTTAATCCTTTTGAATTTATATTTCCCTTATTTCTAGCAACTAACAAACTTCCTGATGGATTTTGCGTTGAAGATGTGAACATATAACCTGTAATTGCTTGATCATTTATATCACCATCTCCGTTCAATAACATATATATAGAACGAAAACCAGATGGTCTATCTCCTTGAATTCCTAAACGTAAACCATTACCAGTCATCTGATCATATGGTATTATTCTTCCACCTTCACTAACACTTCTATAAATTAGTTTATCTTGAACTGCTTTAAAGACTTCTGAATCTTTTAATATTTTAGGAAAATCTTTTATAGCACTAACATATCCACCCCATTTAAAACATGCCTGACATTCTTGTAAATAATCTCCCATAGTTTTTAATGATGTAGCACTTAATAACATATTAAATCCAGTTTGATAATATTGATATTGCATTCTTTTCCACATTTCTTGAATATAGTTAAATCTTCGTTCTCCAGTACTTCCTAATGAATCATATATTTCTTTTATTCTTTTAATAACACCTTGGTAAGCTACTCTGGCTTTCAAATCATTTGACTCCGATACTTTTATTTCTAATGTATCTATTGTCATTATATCATTGGTACTAACACCTACATTACTATCAAGTGTATAAAAAATTTTTGAAATTAAGAATTCATTCTCACTATCAGGAGGTTTTTGATTATAATTTAAAACAACACCTCCAAATGATATTTTTCTACCATCTGGACCACTATATAAAATTTCAGAATACGAAGTTCCAACTTCTTTTGGTTCTGTTGTACTATATTTTAAAGAACAATTATCCATTGCATCCATCATAGAAGATGTTGGACAGAATACACCTCTTTGTAAGCTACGATATAATCCAAAAAGGGGCTGACTATCTTTAAACCATGTTTTCCAATTTTCTTTAAATTTTTTATAAAAATCTGGATTTTCAACTAACATGTCTAATAAAAATATTTTATTTTCCAATGGCACTATTTCAGACCTCTCAAACTTTTTTTGTTCATATATTACTTCTAATAATCTATTATATTCTCTTATAGTAATTTCTTTAGAGCGTTTTTTTGCATTTAATAATTTTATTTCAGTTTCATAATCTCTTTTTAATTTTTCATATTTATCACCTAATTCCTTTTCTAATTCTCCTGTATAGGTTTCTAATAATTCTTTAGAAACATTTCCATCTTCTCCAAATACTTTTGTTTGTATGTCTTCTATAGCATTTTCTATTGTTGTATAATAACTTCTTGGAATAAACATTCTAGAACCATTTACATTTGAACTAATATTTGCAGCGTTATTAATAACAAATTTATATTTTGGAGCTGGAATATTTACTTGTGTACCTATTTTATGCATTAATACTTGATTTAATTTTAATAGTTCATATAAGTTATTAACTGTTACACCATCTTGGATTATAGGTTCTATTTCAGAATCTTGTAATTGTTTTATTGTTAACATATTATTTTGATACATTTTCTGCAATTTATTAAATAATATAGGCATATTTGGTGCTTTTGGTTGTTTAATGATATCTATATCAGGATTTTTTGTTATTTTGGGTAAAACTTGTGGACTAATTGGAGAACTTTCTTCTTGTTTTATTTCCGTATTTAAAGGAATTGCAGTTGATAATCTTTGTCTTTCTTGTTCTGCTAATCTCTCTCTCTTTTCCTGTCTTTTTCTTATTTTATCTCTTTTTTTATATGGACCACCACCTCTTTCCATCATATCTGAATCGTAACTAGTTTCTTGTTTAAAATCTTCACATGCTTCATCACACATCTCAAATAATTCCTCTGTTTCTTTTTCTAATTTTGGATTTGCTATAAAATTTGGATTACTAGTAATACTATCATCAATTATTATACTATCCTCCGTTTGTGGAACTTCTTTAATATTATAGTTATATACATAAAAAGAATCCATATAGTTTTTTAGATCATCATCAATTTTTGTTCCAAATGTTAGTGTCTTGCTTGGAGACATTTCTACTAATAAACGTTTTAAAATAAGTATTTCTAAAATAAGTAATTCATTGTTAGGATGTCCTATTTTAACCTCTTCTGTAGTAGCAGCTGTTTCTGACATATCAGAACTTTCAACTTGTGTACCAATTGGAAATAATTCTACTAATTTATCATATGATATTTGATTTAGTTCATACGGACCAAATTGATAATCTTCTGGAGATATTTCTTCTACAGGAGTATCTGGAAAAAATATTCTCTTCCATATTCCTAATTTTATAAACATTCCTCGTGCTATTGTTGTTAAAAGATTATTGTGGGTGACATAAACATATTCTGGTATTCTTTCTTTAACTTTTTCTTGAAGCAATACTGGAGAAATACCTAAGCTTTCATCATCATCTGAACCTTCTGCTGCATCTTCCATCACTACTCCTTCCTCTCCATCATCTGTTCCATCCCCTCCACGCATTTGATTAATTAATTCATTAAATTTATCATAATTTTCAACAGTTATATATGTAACATAAAAAATAATATATTGATATAAAATTTCGGCAGAATTTAAAATATCAAAAGGATTTTTATCACTATTTTTGTTAGTTATAAATTTATATGACTCTAATAATAAACTAAAAATATCTCCATAGAAATTTAAATATATAGAAGTATTAGTATTTTTAAAATCATTTATTATATAATTTAATGATGCTTTTATAGCACTATTTAATATTTCATTTTTATCTTCTGTTAAAATTTCTAATTCTTCATATTTATTTACATCATAACCTAAATATGTAACTATATAAGTGTTTAATGCTGAGTGAAAATCTAAAAAGTCAGCATTTTTTTCAAATGCATTAACTATTTGTTCTATATTTAAACTACTAATAACCGATGGAATAAATAATTGATCTTTTACATCATTAAAAGTTATTGCTTTTACAAACATACCATTATCTATACCTTTTGCTACATCTTCTTCAACAATAGGTTCTTCAGTAACAATAGGTTCTTCAGTAACAATAGGTTCTTCAGTAACAATAGGTTCTTCAGTAACAATAGGTTCTTCAGTAACAATAGGTTCTTCAGTAACAATAGGTTCTTCAGTAACAACAACAGGTTCTTCAACAACAGATTTTTTAACATCTTCTTCATTGCTTAAATCTGTAGGTTGTAGTAAATTATCAGCTATATAAGGTTGGGATTTATATTTATCACCTCCATATTGTATTAAATCTTCATTGTTGTTTAAATACTGGTAAAATTTTTCCTTTGAAGGATTGGTATCTGGTTGATCCTCAAATTCATCATCCTGATACATATGAATATCTCTAACTCCACCTGTTGGATATTGTATTATTTTAAATATTTTATTACCAATATTTATTCCAAGTTTATCAAAAGATGGTATATCAGGATTTGTATTATTTATATTTCCTTTAACAACACGATTATGCATATTACCCAAATTATAGTCGTGCACATAATCATGTACAAATGTACTTAAACACATTAGAATCATATCCTCTTCTCTATCAAAAGTTATTACATTTTTTGATACACCTCCTTCTTGAAATTTTTGTTTATATGATAGTGGAATCGCTATTTTTGAGGGTACTACTGTTTTTTCTTGGTCATTACTCATAATATATATATTTATAAAATATATTATAACTATTATCTAAATAAAGATAATTTATTTACAATATATATAAGAATTAGTTTTATTTTATTACTTTCAATCTTAACAAATATTTTTATGATTTTATGTTTGATTACTCAAGTGTTAAAAATTATCCTAAAGATATGAAAGATTTATTAAATTTAACAACAGGAGGGCCGTATACATACTCTCAATCTAAACATCATTTTTATGGAACTGGTTATGATGGAACTTATATTGACACATATGGTTGTTGTTCTGGACAATCAGGTTCTTGCCGTAATAATCCATCATGTCAGTATCAAGTAGATGTTGGTCTATTACCACAAGGAACTTATACTTTAGGAAATATGTTTACTTTTAAGGATATGTGATATTGTTATGAATTATATCCTGCTTCTTCAAATAATATGTGTGGAAGATCTGGGTTTCTAATTCATGGAGGTAGTTGTTCAGGTAATCCATCAGAGGGATGTATTGTTATTGAAGATCAAAATATTCGTTATAAAATTAAGAGTGGTTCTACATTAAAGGTTATATCTTAATAATAAATGTAATAAATTCAATATATTTATTATTGCTTACGAGTTTTTCTTTTATGTTTTTTAAGTTTGTTTTTGAGACCTAATAAATAAACTAATGAACACAAATAAATACATTTTTAATCATATGTTTTCTACTGATGGTATTGGGTGTTCAGTAGTGTTTATCAGAACAGATTTAAAAGACAAACCTATTCCTCAAACAAATAATTCAAGTTCAAATGAATATGACTTTATAACTAAATTGTCAAATGAAGAATTCAACCATTTGAAAGATTATAACAAAGTAGCAATAGACCCAGGTAAAAATACAATCATGTTTATGACTAATGAAAAGGGGAATACCTTAAAAGATGCAACGAAGAATAGATACGTATGCGAAAAAGAAACGTCAAATAATAATGAAATCTTTTCGAGAAAATAATTTCAAACAAATAGAAGAACCACTTAATCAAACGTTCTCTATGACATGTAATTATGAGAAGCTTATAGACTATTTGAATGTAAGAAATAAAATAAATCAAGAATTACAAAATTACTATGAACAAGAATTATTCAGAAAATTACGATGGAGAAGTCATACATATACACAGAAAAGCGAAAGTATTTTAATCAATAAAATAAAACAAACATTTGGTAAAAAGATTGTGATAGGTTTTGGTTCATTTCAGCAAACACAACAAATGAAACATTGTATGTCTACTCCAAACAAATCATTAAAGGATTTATTAGCAAGACATTTTAATTTATGTATTGTAGATGAGTTCAAAACATCTAAAATGTGTAGTTTTTGTTTAGAAGGAGAAACTTGCTATTACAAACAACGAGAGAACCCAAGACCATTTAGAGAAGGTATGGTGAATATACACGGATTACTAACTTGCACGAAGTGTAGTAAGTCGTCTCATTCCCATTTGATGAACCGAGACCTAAATGGAAGCAGAAATATTTTGTATCTAATGAAAGAATGGATACAGAATAGAAAAAGACCAAGTATGTTTTGTAGAAAAACATTCATATCACAAGATGAGTGATAGACCCAAAGTTATAAATACCGAAAGAAAAGAATTAAGGAAATGAGATTTTCACAAGTTATGAATTTATTTTTTAATACATTTATGTCTCATTTTTCTTTTCGGTCGGTGTAATTTAAGCAGTAGCTTCCTTGGTGGCCTTGGCGGCCTTGGCGAAGTGAGGAGACATGTATCTTTGAAGATTGAAGTAGGTAAGCTCATCAGTCTTCTTAAGCTTCAAGAGAGCAGCAAGCTTGGTGTCAGGGTTGATCTTGCGACCATTTTCCTTGTCTTGAAGGCTGTGAGTGCGGATATACTTGTTGATATCACGAGTGACTTCAGTGCGAGCCATTTCAGTTCCCTTATCCTTTCCAAGGAAAGAAGCAAGTTCATCAGAAATCTTGGTTGGCTTAACAAATCCAGAAGGAGCACGATTACCAGCCTTGCGCTTGCGCTTTGAGGAAACCTTTTGAGCACTCTTGACCTCACGAGACCACTTCTTCTCGAGGGCACGATATTCGGACTTAAGAGTGGAGATCATAACACTGAGTTGTTGAAGCTTAGCAAGGAATTCAACAGATTGCTCAGCAAGAGGAGCCTCGGCATCAGCAGGGGTCTCAGCAGGGGTCTCAGCAGGACCAGCAACAACAGGTTCAGGAGCAGGGGCAGCATCAGCCTTAGGAGCCTTGGCAGCCTTAGGGGCCTTAGCCTTCTTTTCTACAACAGGGGCAGCAGATTCAACAACAACAGGAGCAGGAGTAGCGACTTTTTCTTCGAGAGTCTCAGTAGCAGTCTTAGATGTTTTCTTTGGCATCTTATTATACTATACTCTACCAAGTAGTTTTTAAGTAGTTTTTATCATAATAATATATATTGTTACGATAATATGGTTATATATATTTAATGCGTTTAAATTGTAGCTTCACTACATAAAATTAAAAGTAATTAACTGATTGAAAAAGCCAAGGAAGAGATGTAGCAGCTTCTGAGTTAACCATTGTTAATGCTCCAAGGACATAATATGCGCCTAAAGCTTTACTATCTTTGTCTACACCGCTATTTACTAATTTTTCTAAAACTTCAATAATAACTTTTTTAACATTCCATAAATTTTCCTCTTCATTAATGTATTGAATACTTAAACTTCTAAATGGATCACCTATTGGTGGACATATATGTCTTTTAGTTTCATTTGATAATTGAGCTCTATAATTCCAAATATCTATCAAATTTCTTATAAATTTTATTAATTGGAGACGATTTAGAGAGAGGAACCAATTTGCGTTTGAATAATTAGCAAGCGCATCAATATTTTGGAAAAGCGTAAATGCTCTTAGTTCAATTACTTTTTCATTTGATAATTTTTTAGTATCATCCTCGAAATTTAAATTAATATTTATTTTGAGAATTTTACCAAGACGAATAAGTGATCTTATGTTTTTAAAAACAACATCAGGTATTTTATTTCGATTATATGGATTTTTAATTTCTTCAGGTGTTTTCAAAAATAAATTATGGAGAGAAGTTATATCAAAACCATAAATAAAATTATCAGTATCTTTATAACTAATAAATTGATGAAAATTTATCTCTTCAATTGGTTCCATTGAAACAAAATCATTAGTATTTGTGCACATTTTTCTATTTAATGATGCTGGTCCATGTAAATCTTTATATTTTTTAACTAGTGTTTTTCTAAAAACCTTCTGAATCTTAATTATATAAGACGAAAAATATAAATAACTATAAATTCTACTCAATAATTGCTGCTTATTACCTGTTACTTTTAATTTGTAATTTTTAGCAAAGCTTTTTAATTGTGTTACATTATAATTATTAAAAACTAGTTCATTATACGTTTTAATTGTTGGAATACTTAATTTATCATCTGATACCTTAGTTGTTTTCTTAACTATTGGCATTTGTTCTTCACATTTTCCTGTAATATTATTTAAGTATTCTTCTATTAAGGTGTCGTGGTTTTTATTCTTTTTTAAAATATCAGTCATATATATAATATTTATAAAATATCTTTGAGCTGTTTTTTTTAAATATAAATTAATTAAAATGATTACCATAACAAATAAGCTTAAAAAATGGCACCAGACCATAATTCAATTTATATTTAAAAAAAAAATTGATTTAAAGATAACGTCATAATATAAATCATACTAGCAAGATGTCTAACGCAATCATTGACGGAACTAATATTGATTTATCTGTTTTCAGCTATAGTGCTCCTAAGGCCAATCCTGCCGGGGGTAAGGTAGTTAATTTATATAATAAGCATGTTAAGGAATCCCTTACTATTGCCGCACCATTAATGGGATCTTGGGGCGCTCAAGAAGTAAAAACTCTTGATGGAAGTGGAACTGGAAAATATACAATGACTCTTCAATTCTCTAAGGGTCAATACACTACTATTGACGCCGATAAATTTCGTGAACAAATGAAGCTTGTTGAGCAAAAAATTAAGCAAGATGCTATGACTTATTCCAAAGAATGGTTTGGTAAGGAAATTAAGTCTATGGATGTTATGGATGAGAAATTTACTCCCATGCTTAAGTATCCTAAGAAGAGTAAGGGTAGTGAAGAACGTGATTATGATCAACCACCTCAATTAACAATCAAATTACCATGTTGGAAGGATGTTTGGCAAACGTCTGTATTTGATGAAGATTATAATCAGCTTTATGTCAAGGGTAAGTCTGAACCTGGTGTAACTCCTCTTGATTTCTTAGTTACAAATGGTAAGGCACCTATTCAAGTTATCACATTAATTCAATGTGCTGGATTATGGTTTGTTGGTAGTCCAGCTAAAGTTTCCATTACTTGGAACTTGAAGCAAGTAATTGTCAGAAAGCCTAAGACATCATCTATTTCTGATGATACTTGTTTCTTGACTATTAGACCAAATGATATGGCAGCATTGAAGGCAGCACCACAACCTGAATTGGGACAAAAAGATGATTCTGTTTCTGCTCTAGTAGAGGATTCAGATAATGAAGAGGAATATCAATTGCCTCCTCCTGCTCCTGTTGTAACTCCTGCTCCTGTTGTAACTCCTGCTCCTGTTGTAACTCCTGCTCCTGTTGTAACTCCTGCTCCTGTTGTAACTCCTGCTCCTGTTGTAACTCCTGTTGTTGAGAAAGTTGTTGAGGCTCAATCACCAACACCAGCAGCCGAAGAACCTTCTAAGAAGAAGAAGGTTGTTTCTAAGAAGAAGTCTGACGCACAAAAAATATAAAATATAAATTTCAAATAAAAAATTTTATAAATTTTTTTTTACATATAATAAATTCAAATACGTATTATATGTTATCTAAAATCATAATAAAAACAATAATATTATTTATTATGAGTGCTATTATAACACTATTCAATTTATTTAATTTTATGCCATTAAATGACACTGAAAAACATCTATATAATTTTGATAATTCTATTATTAATAGGTTTAATAGAGATTTAGATAATGGTTATTTTTTTTTAGGTGGACAAATAAAGATGAGTCATAATGATATTGTAAATTTAGATTCTATTCAGAAAGTTAGAGAGATTAATGAACAAAGAAATAGAGAATATGGAGGCTCATGTAACTCATGGGAAGCAGCTAGCATGTATATATCTGTTAAAGAACTTGAACTTGTAGAAAATATGATTATAAAATATAATGAGATTATAGAACTTAGAGAGAAAGAAAAATTAAATAAACTTGAGTTTAACAATGATATCTGATTTGTCAGATAAATCATATATATCTTTTTTAATATTTACCAAACCTTTTCCCTTTATTCTATAATTCTGTTCTCTCTTTAAATATAATTCAGATAAAGGTATTGAAAATAATTCATCGCCTATATTAAATGATAATGATTCATTATGTATTATCATATCAGGTAAATCTTTGTAAGCATAAATTTCTACATCAACTATTAAATTATTATCATCTATCTTTATGTTATCTGGTAAATCAGGATGACATATAGCTATTATTTCACAACCAGAACCATCATAATAAGACTCCTTATGCCATAATGGAACTAAATATAATTGATCTTGAACGTATAACTTATAAAAATTATTATTCATAAGATCATTTATACCAGGATTTAATTTATATATCTCAACATTATCATACTTTTGTATCACCATTTGCTTAACGCACTCTAATAACTCATCACTAAAATAAAGTATAGATTTGTATCTGGAGAGAAAAATATAAATATTTAGAGCAGTATCCTTATCTAAGTCTTCAAATATTTTAAGCGATATTTGTTTGCCTTTATTTAATATATCATTAACTATTTTAGCTATAATATCAATATAATTTCCCTCCATTACAGACTTGATAAAATTCTTTAAAACATTTAAATATATATTATCTACTTCTATTTCTTCTTCTTCATCTGTTTCTGGTTTTAAATTTTTGATTTCTCTCCGTAAATAATTATAAGCTTCATTAATTTTTTTGAGATGTTCGTTTGATTCTTCAGTATTACCATTTTTATCTGGATGATATTTAAGTGCCAATTTTCTATAACGTTTTTTTAAGTATTCTAACGTTAAATCTTCATATTTTATATCCCGAAGGGAAAAATCAATCTCTAATATCTCAAATGCTGTTTTATAATTCATTATTTTAATACTTAATTTTAAACTTTAAGTATTAAATGCGTTAATTAATTTTATATTTATTAATATATATAATGGCTATTCACACAAGCGCTATTACTTATAGAAGAGGGGTACTAAATGGTTATAATAATTTTTATTATGTTGCACAAGCTAATAACATTATCCCAGCACCAATGGGTAGATATTTAAAAGGATATCAATTTTACAATAGAAATATTATAACTTCATCAAATTACAGATGGCCTTGGAGTCCATAATTTAGAGAGAATGAATTAACTTAGCTAAATTAAGAAAATAATTTTCAACATGATATATAGGTCTGTAATTATTATTATAATATTGAAAAAAACAATAGGTTTTTATTAAGATCTTTGACAAATATTCCTTCTTAATACGTTTCTGTTCTACAAGAGTAGAGAGAATATACCAAATACAATCTGATATATCTAAATTATATATAAATATATCATATAGAATATCTCTGAATTTTAAATATTGTAAATCATTAATGTTTATTAAATTGTGTATAATTTTATTACATATTATTCTATATTGAAGCATAAGATCTTCATTGTATAAATGTAAAACTTTAATATTTGTAATATTTTCAGTTTTAAATTTGACTGGTAATTTAGTTTTAGTACACTTAGTATATAATGTTTTAGTTGGTCTAGGAATATTAATTACTTCACAACAATTCAAAATATTATCAGGAATAAAACTTAATTCTTCAGTTATTAATATAAATTTAATATCCACTCCTATACAGCTATTTTGCTGCATATAACTATAAAAATTTTCAAGTAATTCACTATGAATTTCATGAAAATATTTACAAACTATGATACCATATTTATCAGTTTTGGCTGATATAATATCAACTAATTGTTGATAGATTTCATGCCACAATAATTTTGAATTACAACCAAGAAGAGACATGTCTATTTCATAATGAATATCACTCACCTTGAAGAAATATTGTTGTTTATTATATGTAATACTTATTTTTCTCTCATATTTAAGATCAGTAATACTATATTTTTTTATAGATTTTAACATCTGACTATATTTACCAGTACCACTTGGCCCATAAAAAATTATATTTTTTAAATCTTGTATATTTTTCGGAAACTTGTCATATATTTTATCTAACTTTGGATGTATATTAATTCTATTATTCTCAGAAATATACTCTTCAAAATGTGTTTCATAAAATTTCATTATTTATATACTTGAACATTCTTTTATTATTATATTTAACCAATTATATTTATTATATGTTATAACGCTTAAAAACATAAACATATAATATATATGAATTTAGTAAAAACAATAAACCAATATGATGATAAAAGTTTATTTTTTTGTGAACCAATCAAAAATAATATTATGAATGATGGAAATTTTATTAGAATATTATATTCTACACAGAATATAGTATTAAATGGTATATATTTATTAATTGATTTATATGATATAATATGTGAAAAATATTATAATAAATATAAATGTTGTTTCAATATTGTGAATCATAAAGATATTATTGATAAATTAAAAATAATAGAAGAGGAAATATTAAAAAAATATAA
>Ga0247841_10005495_pt1 | contig 20466 bp, 20 predicted proteins | sample LaCruzMarch2015__2_FD_192410 | JGI IMG/M metagenome (GOLD analysis project Ga0247841, IMG submission 192410) | Freshwater microbial communities from meromictic Lake La Cruz, Castile-La Mancha, Spain - LaCruzMarch2015_18m | ecosystem: Environmental > Aquatic > Freshwater > Lake | place: Spain... | reverse complement strand
TATTTTGGTGCGTTTGACCACAAATTTTATGCTGTAGATAAAGATGGCAAAGAAAAGTGGAGTTTTGAAACGGGTGACAAGATTACTGAAGCGTCTCCGGCCATCGGTGCCGATGGCACTATTTATTTCACTTCGGAAGACGGTTATGTTTATGCGATCGAAGGATGAAAACAAGGAAGGAAAAATGAAATTTAACTCTTCTCGCCTTTATATTTGGATCTTCTCTATCTTAATTTTATTGTTGGCGGCTCTATATTTATACAAAGAAAGGCCCAATGTAAAATTGCCAGTTTTGGAAAATATCAGCTATCTGTGTAAATTCAACACCAAAGCCAGTAGCGGTTCGATGAGCCCGTTTTTAGAGCAAAATAAAACCTATCAGTTTGATAAATGTTTTGAGTCAGATGAGTTGGAAGAGGGGCTAATTGTCGTTTACAATGCCAACGGGACTACTAGAATCGGAATTATACGAACAATCACCAACAATGGCGCTGAAAATATCTATCGAATTTCAAACGAAAGGGACTGCACAAATGTCAATTCTGTTTTGTTGACGGACATTTACGGGGTATACCAAGCAGACACCTCGGCATCAAAATATATTCCGGAACAGGCGAGAGATTATATGGAAAATAAGGACATTTTTAATCAGGTCAGCTTGGCGAAAATTCCCTTAAACGGCGATGTCGATAAAGATTTGCCGAAGCAGACAAACTCCTTCAACAAAACACAAGACAAATTCTGTCTTGTGACTGATAGCAAGGAGCAGATTATCGGTTATGGATTTGTCATCCAAAATAAAGATTCGAAGAAAATAATCAATAGGACGGACGGCCAGATATTGAAGGCTGGCTATAATATTGATTGCAATCCGATCGATCTACCTGTCGGCGGATATACTATCTTTGGAACTGAAAATCACAACCAGATTTATCAGTTTGATTTTACGATAAATTGAAATAAAGGAATAAGGCGATGGGCTCAAAGTCCATTTATTACTGAGAATCCGCTGGCTGGATCAACAGCCTGCCCCGCGGACTGTCCTATCAACCTTAGATTATCGTTGGGCAGCCGCGACGGCATGCGTTCTATAATACTCAAATCAAGGTTTACATCACTCTCATTTTTTGCTAAAATTGAGCCTGATAATTGCGATCCCCGATAGCTCAATGGCAGAGCGAGCGACTGTTAATCGCTAGGTTGCTGGTTCGAGTCCAGCTCGGGGAGCCATCCCACGTCGCCCAGCGAAATTTCATGTGAAGTTGGGCTATGCGGGATGGTTTTTGTAGAGATGGACAAGCCCGGTTTATAAAGGATAGAACAGCCATATCCTTGACTTCAAGTTGCCCTATTCATTATAATTAAAATGTCATTAAGATTGAAACCAGTATTTAAAAAGTAGGGAGGGATTATGGTACTACGTAATTCAGTCAAACGACGCCGTTTTGTGTCGGTTCTGGCTGTTTTGGGTGTGATGGTGTTCGTGTCGGCAACCTTTACCAAGATAACCCAGACACAGCAACTGGTTCTCGCAGCAGATACTATTACTAATCCGGGGTCGGGATTGCCAGAGCAGCCGCCGGAACCGCAAGCTTGCCTTGATGATGAACAGCAGCATAGCCAAGATCAGCAACAGGGAACCAGCGATCAGGAAAGACTGGCGAACGAACAGCGCCACGACGATTTGATCCAGCAGATCAATACGTTAACCGCGCAACTAAGTGACGAGACCAAAACAGCTGAAGAAAAACAATCAATTCAAAGCCAAATTGACACTCTGAGAACTCAAGCGACAGCGCTCGAATCACAAGCTAGCCAATCCAGTGACACCCCAAACAGCCAGCCGAGTTCGACTACTCAAGAACCCTCAGCCGCTTGCAAAGCGGCAATAGTCAGTTCGTCGCAATCAAATCTGGGGCAGTATAAGAGTATTATTAACGATCGAATTTATCCCACCTTGGACCGAGTGGCTTCCATCAGCGACACGGTTGAGGCCTCCATTCCTCATTTTCGGGAAATTGGCGTGCCGGAAGCGACCATCACTCAAATACAAACCGACATTGCCACTATGCGTACAACCAGCACGACTTTGCGGAGTTTTTTCGAGAATGTTTCCAGTAAAATCGATACATTTCTCGCCCAAATAAGCAATCCCGACACTGCTTTTGCTGGCATGAAGAATGGTTTTAGCGTGTCCGATCAAAACGCTGCAGCTAAAGCCGGGGACGATTTAGTCGCTGCTTTCAGTGATCTTCAAACATTAATTGATAGCATTAAGGAGTAATATGAATGATATGAATGAAATTAATGTCACCGATACCGGTAGCACAAAAATTGCTGAAAAGCTAAAATTAAGCAGAGTTTGGCTGATTGTAATAATTGTCGTCGTCGTTTTGGCGTTGGCGGCCGGCGCCTATTTTACATTCCAATACTACAAAGGCAAAAAGAGTAGCACGGCTGCTAACCCCGGCGATACCGCAACGACAGAAACAGCTGCTACGACGCCAGTGAGCGCTAGTGATATTAAAAGCCAAATGGATGAAATCAATGTCGGGCAAGTAAAGAATACTGTAACCGGAGTAAACAATAGCGTCTCAATGTTTAACAGGTAGAAATTACCTAACCTAAATTGGTTCGAACCCCAGTACTACTTACGAGTACGGGGTAAACCATGGTACCACTTTTGGGTACATGGCGAGCTTCTGCAAACCAGAATGGTTCCCTTCGGGGCTACGGGGAGCCAAAGAAAAAATCAGAACTTTTGTTCTGATTTTTTCATAACTGACTTTTTCAAATCCCTACTTCTTATCACTCTTGGCGATCAGAAAATAATAGATAATTTCTAGGATACCCAAGGTATTCAGTACGAGTAATGCGACGAACCAGGCAGTTTCATTTCTTCTACCAGCTCTCCATAGCGCCAAGCCTTTCCAAACAAGCACCCAGACTAGCAAAAGTGCTAGTAACACTCCGTCTGCACCCGTGAGATCGGGCGATGTCGCAATAAATGAACGGTAATCCATTTTCCTCCCTGTTAATTTTTAAAATTGTGATACTAAAGAATCTTTTCATTCAGCCAGCGCAATGTGATCCGTTCAGGATTCTATGCTTTCGTCTTTTGGTTTGAGTTCGAGGTGACTGAAATAGTAAAAACCGACGAAAACCGGCAGGAGGTAGAGGAGCCCCCGGTAGGCCAAGGTAATAGCGGCGGCGACTGATAAATCTAAGCCAAATGAGCGGAGAGTGGTCACAATTACCGTCTCAGCGATACCGACGCCCTGCGGTGTAATTGAAACAATAGTAAATAGAAGGCCGGCCGTGAATCCGGTGATAATAGCCAGAATATTGAATTGTCCGGCAAAAGCGGCGTAAGCAAATGCAAAGGTTGCCATATTAATTAATTGTGCGATCAAAGACAAGCCCAGTCCCGGCCAAATCTTGCGGTGGTTTTGTTTCAGATCAGAGCCGATTTCAAGAATAATTTTTTCAATTTGATCCGAGTCTATCATGCCGCGTCCGGACATCCGAGAGAGCTGTTTTATAATCCAAAGAACGAGACGGTTGGGCGGCCTTTTCAAAACAGCTATTTGGACCAGAAATAAAATTGTTATTAAAATAAATAAAGCCAATAGAAGGAGAGAAACCAAGAGGTAGGTTTGGGGTTGACCCATGATATAAAGTAACAGCATGGTGACAATTGCGATGCCGAGAAAGGCGACTAGGTCGGTTAGCATGGCGAAAGTTGTGCCGATCCCAATATTCAAAGGCGGTTGATTCTCTTTCGCGCCGTAACGGATGAAGAAAGCTACTTTGGAAATGAAGCCAAGTGGCAGGGCGATATCGGTAAACTTGGTTGCCAAATAGACCTGACGCAATTTGGATCGGTCCAAATTGGCTCCGAACATTTTTAGAATGAATTCGAGGTAGCGGGCGTAAACGGGATAAAAAATAATTTGAGAAACAACGGCTAGGGCGATCCAATACCACCTGCCATGCGAAATAACGCCGAGGATTTGCTTAGTCTGGGCGAAATGAGTTATCACCAGCCAGAAAAAGACGATAACAAGAAGCCAGAAAATTATTTTACCGATCGATGTTTTTAGTTCTTTCATACTAATGCTTGTTTAATGAATTAATGGGCGATTGGTGCCTCAAATAAAAAAAATCAAATCACCGCCATTGCCTATTTAATGTTTCTTCTTGGTTATTATAACTCTCTCAATCATACAAATCAAAAATAGTCAAAGCGATGCTGGCCAAGCGCGATGACATCTTATTGTGGAGAATAACTGTTTATTATTTCACGGTATTTCTCACTGCTTGGATAAGAGCTTTTTGAATTTATTTTTGACATATCGATTCTCGTATCGCCAAAATCATCCCGAGTGAAAAATATTTTTTGTGCTCCGGCAGCGATAGCGCCTGCGACACTTTTTTTCGTGCTCAGAAAATTTTCTTCCGCAACAGTGCTGTACATTGCTTCCGCTTCTGTCACCCAGATCGGTTTGGATATATTGAATTCCGACAACAACATGGTTTTATAAGCACCGACATTGAAATCACTCGTTCTTTCATCATTGGAGATACAATGGACATTGCCGATGTCAAAGGCAGTCAAAGTCTCACTATTTTTTAGGACTACGCGATAGAAACCGAGCATCCTCTCGTCAGCGCCGGCGGCACCGGCAATCAAGATTTTTGCCTCCGGATCAGCCGAACGGACTGCCTTCGATGTTTCGACCAGTAGTGTCGCGTATTCAGCTGGACCCTGCATATAGAAATTGAGCCGATTTGATTCCGAAGCAGGCAAATTGTTTCCGTACTGCAGATCCGGTTCATTCATTACTTCCCAATATTTGATCGGAATTTCTAGCCCGGGCATATCGTCAACTCCGTCGCCGTCGTATCGTTCGACCACGGCTTCGACAAATTTCTGATAAGTAGTCCAATCAGAGGGATTGCAACGGTATTCTGGCAGATATGAGCCTCGGCCTTTCTTATCATTTTTCAGCAAAAATTCATCAGTGTCAGGTACTTTACAATCCGCCGCGCTAGCCAAGTTTTTCTGATCCCAGTCGGCAAAAGGCCAGACGGTGGCCAGAATACCAAGATCGTTTTTCTGATAATTATTGACTTCTTGGTCGGTAAGCGTAAAGTCGATTGCACCATCTTTCGCCTTTTGCATCATATCCCAGACAAACGCGCCCGGATGCGGACGGACCCATTTTCCATCTTTTTCAACAATCCCGTCGCCAGTATCCTCCGGTCCCCCGCCAAGCCAACCGAATTGGTTGTTCATGATTTCTTTAGGAATCGAAACAGGCTGACCGCTTTGAGTTTCAGCTTCTTTTGTTTGGTCATGCGGTCGCAGCCACAAGTAAGTTGTTCCTGAGATTATTACGGCAATAGCCAGAACAATTATCACAATGAACCATAAACGGCTTTTAGGTTTATCAGATTCGTTGTTTGACTCTGTTTTATCCTGATTCATACCTTTCCTATCGATAAGTTAAAATATCGGCGAGGATTAGACTGTATTTTTTTGTAATCCCAATCTTCTTTTCTCCGTCAAATTCGAGAAATAAACAATCATACCCCAAAGACAAAGAATAACGACGGTCATCGGGACACCGACACTTAGAATCTCTTTCAGAACAACTCCGTAACCGGCGGTGAAAAATGGGAAATAGGGGACGATCTCGCCGTTCAAAACGTGATCAACGATTAACATGGCCACTCCGCCCCAAAGCATCCAAAGCAACCAATCGACATGATATTTTGCCGGAATCCTTTTGCGAACAGTAGTTGTTATCACAGCGGCGACAGCCGGCGCAATTAAACAAGCCATAAATGCTCCTTCGGAGTTAATTTTAAATTTAACACAGATCTCTCGGCTGGCTCTCAGCCGCTCGAGACGACAGCCGAGCTGTCAATTTCCAAATCCCAAATTTCAAAAAAGGAAAATCAGTCTTTGAGATTTCTGGGAGTTATCGTAAGTATATTGCATCGCTGACTTTGTCGCAACAGTATCCGGTTTGCTCTTTTGGGCTATTTTTTTTATAATAAACATAATATGGCAAAAAATAAAAATAAATTTTTACTTCTTGTCTCCGGAGTAGGGGGATCGGGCAAGGACTCAATTTTGCAGATCCTGCGGAGGCAACCGGAACGGTTTGTTTTTTCTGTTTCATATACTGACAAAAAAGTCCGTGACGACGAAATTCCCGGCCACACCTACCATTATATTTCTAAAGAAGAGTTTGATAAGTCGATCGAAAAGGGAGAATTTGTCGAGTGGGAGCAGACTCGAGGAGAATACCGTTACGGCCGAAAGAAAGATGAACTCAACGAGACCATCAATTCCGGAAAGATCCCGGTTGCGCAGATTGACGTCCTGGGTGCTGCCAAGTTCAAGAAAATGAGCTATGACACGGTTTCGGTTTTTATCGTTCCGCCAAGCAAAGAAGAAGCAGAAGCGCGTCTTAAAAAACGAGGCACTGATTCGCCCGAGCAGCAAGCCGTCCGCCTGGAGCGCTACGATTTCGAGATGTCTTTCAAGAATCAATACGATCATATTATCGTCAACGACGACCTTAAGCGCGCTCAGAAAGAAATCCAGGACATTGTCAGAAAGGAATTAAACCGCCGGAAGTCGCGCTTCAATCTCAGAAAAGCCCTCTCGCTATTCGGTCTGATTGCTTTTACCGCTTTATTTATCGGCGCCGCCGCTACTTACGCTTTTCCTTCATTAACCGCAAAGCTGGCTGATGTTTTCTCAAGTTACCAACAGACCAGTGAATCCAATTCGCCGGCCTCGACTCAATCAGACGAGCCGGCGGGGGAGGTAGCAGCAGTCGCGACGCCTCCATCCAGCGAGGTTAAAAGGGAAATTGCCAAAGCTCCGCCCAAGCGTGAAACGCCGAGTACTAGCCCGGTCGCTGAGACAAAAACGAATTCAGACGGTTCACAAACGGTCGTTGTCTCGACCGGCGATAGTAGTGGCGAAGATGTCTCGGGTTTATCAAATATTAGTGTTAATTCTGTAAATGACATTGTTTATAAAGACGAGACTGGCCAGTACGCCAGTCTCGAGACAGTTCTGAAGAGCTATCTAGCCGACACTCTAAAAACCAAGAGCGAGATCACAACTATGAAGCAGATTACGGTCAAAGACGCTGGCGCTTCCGGCTGGGCCGGCCAGTACTTGGGCCAGTATACAATCAGCGCCGATGGTGCTGATATTATTTCTGCTACCGGCTCGATTATATTAAATGTTTACTATTACAAAGATTCTCCGCTTTTTACTGATTATATGAAATTAGTCTTGTCTCACGAATACGGCCATCATTACACCTTATACCACAAGTGGGTTGATTGGGATCTTCCTATGGGCGCACGTTTTCCCGACAGCTACTATGCTACACGCCCACTCTCCAAGACGACAACGGCGACAGATTACTCCTTGGGCTGGAGCAATTGCGAAGCTGAGATTATCGCCGAGGATTATTCCTACCTTTATTCTGGCTACGGAATACATGGCATGTCTAGCACGTACGGATATCCTTCAGCGGCAATGGAGAATTGGTTCGAGGGGATTGGAAGTCAAGCCCTTCTATCCCCGCCTGCTCCGAACAATCCGCCTTTAGTATCCATTACCTCTCCAGCGGAAGCGGCCGTACTCTTCGGTAGCGTTTCTTTCTCGGCTGATGCCAGCGATGACGTCGCCGTTTCCAAGGTTTCATTTTACATTGATTCAACGCTTTTATCGGAAGACACGGCAGCGCCTTATTCTACTTCTCTTAATTCGGCTGGCTATACTAACGGCAGCCATGTCTTGAAGGCGATTGCCTCTGACGGCAGCCTGACGGCAGAAAAAACGATTACGGTTACGGTTCAAAATGAAGTAGCGGATGCGGCCGATCCGGCAGTTGTCTTTATTTTCCCCGACACCAATCCTTATGCTTGGCTTAGCGGTGATCTAGGTTTGCGGGTCAGAGCCGAAGACGATATCGGGATTGCCAAAGTTGAAATATATGTGAATGATCAATTATCACTCACGACCACTCATAGCAATTTTGTAGCAACCTGGCAGTACGCTAGCGTCGGGCCGGGGGAATATACGGTCCGGGCCAAGGCTTATGACACCTCGGGTAAGACGGCGGAAGTCACCACAATAGTGAACAAGAGCTAGAGGCAGTTTACAGATTACAGTTTACGGTACACGGTATTAAGAATTTAATTCCTGTTGAACTGTAAACTGTGAACCGTCAACCGTAAACTACTTGATGCCTCGCTGGTCTGAATAGTTTTTTTCAATCGGGCAAAAGCGCCCGATTAATTTTTTAAAGTTATGCAGTGCAGAAGCCAATAATCCACCCCTGTTGATAAATGCCCAACATATATACCACATATAGTATAAAAGCCCATGACTTTGCAACTAGATGTAGTATATATAGTTGTAGGAACTATTGACCGAACAAACAACGAATAGTAGAATTGGTTTTGCAACAAAAATAATGGTTCACGGTTGACAGTTCACAATTTACAAACCGTAAACAGTAAACCGTTAGCTGTAAACTATCTAATTGGAGGGAATATGTACAAGAAGATTCGGAAACGAAATGGTAAACTGGTTGATTTTGATATCTCCAAAATCGCCAAAGCGATCAGCAAGGCCGGCAAAGCGACTGGTGAATTCGATGAAGCCGAAGCCAAAAAACTAGCCGACAAGGTTGCCAAGGTCTCGGAAGAGCAAATTCGCCGGAAAGTTCCGACGGTAGAAGAGATCCAGGATATTGTCGAGGATGTTTTACTTGCGACAAGGTACAAGATAACAGCTAAGGCCTACATTATATATCGTCAAAAACATGCCGAGATGCGTGAGCTAGCCGAAACGCAAAAAGTCGACCTGATGGAACAGTATTTGAATAATATTGACTGGCAGATCAAAGAGAACGCTAATATGGCTTTTTCGCTCCAGGGATTGAACAATTATGTCGCCGGAGAAATCTCCAAGAGTTACTGGCTGCACAAGATTTATCCCAACGAGATCGCTCGGGCCAATGCCGAGGGTGATATGCATATTCATGATTTATCGATTCTTTCAACCTACTGTGTCGGCTGGGATCTGCAAGATCTGCTGGCTGTCGGTTTCCGGGGGGCGGAGGGGAAAATGGAATCCAAACCGGCAAAGCATCTCAAAACCGCCTTGGGTCAGCTGGTCAATTTTTTCTATACTCTGCAGGGCGAATCAGCCGGCGCTCAAGCCGTTTCCAACTTCGATACACTTTTGGCTCCTTTTATCCGTTACGACAAATTATCCCCTAATGAGATTAGACAGGCTTTGCAAGAGTTTATGTTCAATATGAATGTACCGACTCGAGTCGGATTCCAGACTCCCTTTACCAATTTGACGATGGATCTAATTTGCCCGTCAACCCTGGCTGACGAGCCGGTCGTCATCGGAGGCAAGCCGCAAAAGGAAACCTACAAAGAGTTTCAGAAAGAGATGGATATCTTTAACAACATCTTTGCCGAGGTGGTGGCCGAGGGCGACGCCAAGGGCCGCGTCTTTACCTTTCCGATTCCGACCTATAACATCACCAAGGATTTTGACTGGGGCAACAAAAATCTCGATTCACTCTGGAAGATGACGGCCAAGTATGGCATACCCTATTTCTCTAATTTCGTGAACTCGGATATGAACCCGGAGGACGCCAGGAGCATGTGCTGCCGTCTTCGTCTCGACAACCGCGAACTGCGTAAACGCGGCGGCGGACTCTTCGGCGCCAATCCGCTAACCGGGTCGGTCGGAGTCGTCACCATTAATTTGCCCAGACTGGGCTATCGTTCGCGCGACAAAAGAGAGTTTTTCTACAATCTAGCCTATATTATGGATCTGGCCAAAGACAGTTTGGAGACCAAGAGAAAAGTTTTGGAAAATATGACAGATGCCGGGCTTTATCCCTATTCCAAATTTTATCTTCGCAACGTCAAAAAGCGTGACGACAAATACTGGTCTAATCATTTCTCCACTATCGGCCTGGTCGGGATGAACGAGGCCTGCCTCAATCTTTTCGGCCGCGATATTACGACGGCGGAAGGGCAACAATTTTCCCGCGAAGTGCTGGAATATATGCGGGAACGCCTCGCCGAGTATCAGGGGGAGACGGGCAACTATTACAATCTTGAGGCAACACCGGCTGAGGGCACTTCTTATCGTTTAGCCCGGAAAGACAAGAAAATGTATCCCGATATTATGGTTGCCAATGAGGGCTCGGTTCAAGACGGCAATATCGCGCCTTACTATACGAATTCATCTCAAATACCGGTTGATTACACCGACGATGTCTTCGAAAATCTTGACTTGCAAGATGACCTCCAGACAAAATATACCGGCGGCACCGTTGTCCACCTTTTCGTCGGCGAGGAGATAAAAGATATCAACGCGGTCAAGGCGATGGTCAAGACAATCTGCGATAATTACCACTTGCCCTATTTCACCTTGACGCCCACATTCTCGGTCTGCCCCAATGATGGTTATATCGCCGGTCGCGTCGATGTCTGTGCCAAGTGCGGCGCTAATAACGAAGTTTATTCCCGTATCGTCGGCTATATCCGGCCGATCCAGCAATGGAACGAGGGTAAACGGGCCGAATTTGAAGACAGAAATAGTTATAAATTCGCCGAGGCGGCCAAAAACGCCAAGAGCAAAAAAGAGCCGGCAAAAGTTGAAATCAAAACCAAAGCAATTCCTTTTGTCGAAGCAGCGGAAGAAGTACCGGAGAATATCGCAGAGAAAATAAATATTGCGGAACCGGTGATGGCGGAAGAACAAGGCTCGTTGGTTTAAAAGTAAAATCCGAATCTCGAAATCCGAAACAAAAATCATAAGTCCAAAAATAAAAATGTTCAAAACTTTTGAGATTTGATAATTTGAAGATTGTTTCGATATTAGAAATTCGAAATTCGAGTTTATGAATATTGCCGGTATTCAAAAATTGACTCTAGTTGATTTTCCAGGAAGGGTAGCAGCCACGGTTTTCACCCGTGGCTGCTCTTTCCGTTGCGGCTTTTGCCACAATCCGGAATTAGTTCTGCCGGAAAAATTTAACCCGCTCCTGCAAGAAAAGCAAATCTTTGATTTTTTGGAATCCCGTTATGGTAAATTAACAGGCATTTGCATCACCGGAGGCGAGCCGTGTATGCAGCCCGACATCGACAAATTTATCACGCATATTAAAGCACTCGGTTTTGACGTCAAACTCGATACCAACGGTTCATTTCCCGATCGGCTTGAAAAGATTATTAAGGACGGTGACGTTGATTACATCGCAATGGATATCAAGGCGGCGTTTCCCAAGTATTGGAAAACAGCCGGCTTGATAAATCCGAAATCCGAAATCCGAAATCCGAAACAAATTCAAAGTTTGGAAATTTCGAAATTTGGGAATTCAGAAATTGTTTCGAGTTTCGATATTAGTGCTTCGAATTTGAACAGAAAGATAGAAAAATCTATTAACCTAATAATGGAAAGCGGTGTTCCTTATGAATTCCGCACCACCGTAGCCCACCCGCTTCACGAAGTGGCGGACTTCGAGGAGATCGGCAAGATGATAAAAGGGGCGGAGAAGTATTACATTCAAAATTTCGTCAAATCAAAGCAGATCAACGAAGCGGTCGAGTATCGTCCCTTTTCCGACAAAGAACTAAAAGATGCGCTGAAGGCGATAAAGCCGTTCGTCAAATCTGCCGAAATCCGATAATGTATTTTTCTGAATATCAAAAACTACTGCGAATCTCGTCGATCGACGAGATTCGCAGTATAATGTAATTATGAAAAACGAGACGAAGAAGGCGATCAAAAATTTTACTTTGGAAGTGCTAGATTTTTTTCTTGGCATCCCGGAGTCGTTTGCCATCGCGTTTGATCGCAAAGAGTTTCATCGCCAATTAAACGGATTTACCACTGAAAAACAGCTGACATGCGATAATATCGCCAAGTTTATCTCCAATCTTAAAAAGAGCGGTTATATTCAAATTAAGAAAACATCCCAGGGCGAATCTATCCAATTTACGAATAAAGCCCGTCTATCTATTATAGATCGGATAGTTTATAGAACAGCGGATGACCACAAATATCGTTTTGTCTCGTTTGACATACCTGAGCGGCTGAGAATTGATAGGGACAAATTCCGCCGAGCGCTAAAGAAAATGGGTTTTGTTAAAATCCAGAAGAGCCTCTGGGTCTGCAATAAGAATGTCGGCCGATTCGTAGAATTGGCTGCATATGAGTATGGAGTTGAAAAGTATATCGTTTATATTATCTCCGAGAAAACCGATATTGACGGTATAATTCAGAAGAAGTTTCAATAATATTCTTGTAACCCGCTATTTCACTAATACATATAATACGTAGCCGATCTCCTTGGCTACTGCGAATATGGTCGATCGACGAGATTCGCAGTAGGATTTCCCAAGCATATAATAATTTTCCAACAATTATTCGATATAACGAGCGAAGGACACGGGCCGGGGTGGCGCGTGTCCTTGCGGAAATTGAGGGGCGTTGGCGGTATCACCAGTACCCTGCCCCAGGTATCGGAGGGCCTGCCGGCTCTTTCGCTTTCGGCGCGAAGGGGGGTGAACAACTCCGCCGTTGGTTCGGGGTAGATCTAGGGCACCGGTTCCCCGGCGGTAGCCAGGAGGCTGATCAGGGCAAACGGCGCCAGATCCTTAGCAACCCGGTTCTTCTCTGTTTGGGGCGCCATGTGGGTGCAACCAAGTAGCACCATCAGATGATTGGTTCGCAGACTACTCGACGCCGCCATGATGACGCATTTCAGTCGTTTCTCCCGGACATAGGCCAGTATTGGCCTCGAGAGAAGGTCGGGGAACAAATCCGGATTGTCGTCGAGGATGATGGCCTCGATGTCCGGATGCTCCATGAGAAGGTCGAGGCCTTTCTCATGAGTTTCTGCAAGTAGGACCGTCGCGTCTTGGAACGCGGCGAGAAGGATAAGTTCAAAAGCCTGCAGGATTCTGGGCTCTTGATCAACCAGCAATATCTTCATCAACGTCTCCTTTGCGAGCGTGGTCTGTCGATGCCATACAATAAAAGCGGCATAAAAGCAATTAAATTTGTCTTTTTGGACAATTGCCGATTATACTTATCTTATATCTAGGTTAATATATGATTATTGCGGACAGAATTTATGGACGTTTCGACATCACTGAGCCGGTTTTGCTGGAGTTATTAAAATCACCGGCAGTTTTGAGATTAAAAAAAATTTCTCAGCATGGGGTACCCGGGAAGTATTACGGTTCTTCTGGCTACAGCCGCTATTATCACAGCCTCGGCGTAATGCTTGTGCTACGACGGCTCGGAGCGAGTCTCGAGGAACAGGTCGCCGGTTTGATTCACGACGCTTCTCATCTGGCTTTTTCGCACGTTGCCGACTGGGTTTTCGCTGATGGTCATAAGGGCAAAGAGGACTATCACGATTTATCGCATGACCAGTTTATTCGTAAAACTGAAATACCGCAAATCTTGAGCAGGTATGGGCTGGATACCGAGAGAATATTGAATGGGAATAACTTCCCACTACTTGAAAATCAATTACCGAATATCTGCGCTGATCGCCTTGACTATACATTACAGGAAATTTATCGCTCTGCTGACAAAAAGGTTGTCGGAAAGTACTTGAACGGAGTCATTAATTTTAAAAATGAGATCGTTTTCGAATCGAAAAATAGCGGACTATCGTTTGCTGAAAATTATTTGCGGTTGCAACGTGAACTTTGGGGCGGCGAAAATGACTCTGTCAGATATAATGACTTTTCGGAAATTCTGAAAGATGCGCTTCAAAAAGGAATAATTGATAGAGTAGATTTTTATAAGGACGAGGAGAAGATTTTAGCGAAATTGGAATCTTCCCCAGATGAGAAAATGATGGATGCACTCAAGATTATGACTTTAAAAAACTTCCTGGGGATTAGAAAGAAAAGAGGGTTGTGGGTTCGGCGCAAATTCCGCTATGTTGATCCGAAAGTATTAATTGACGGGAAAATTAAAAGAGTGAGCGAGCTATATCCGGCATTTAAGAAAAAAATCGAACGGGAAAAGATAGAAAACGAAAAAGGAATTTTGGTCTGAATTGACAACAAAGTATTTTAGTCTTATGCTGTGGCTATGAAGCAGTTGCCGCTCATAAATTCGAGGAGGACTCACATTGCGATCATGCGCAAGTCTTGGGGTTTGACCGAGAAGATTATGAGTGGAGAGAAAACGATCGAATCACGCTGGTATAACCAGAAAAAGTCTCCTTGGAATGAAATAAACCGGGGGGACTTAATTTATTTCAAAGATTCGGGCGAACCGATCTCACTTCAAGCCAAAGTCGAAAAAGTTCTGCAGTTTGGAGAGCTGACGCCTAAGAAGGTCAAAGAAATTCTCCACCGTTACGGCGAGAAAGAGGGGCTAGATGTGGGCGAGCTTGACCAATATTACGAACTATTCAAAACGAAGCGCTATTGCATCTTGATATTTTTGTCCGAGGTCAAGAAAGTCAGCCCGTTCGAAATAGAGAAAAAGGGTTTTGGCACCATGACTTCTTGGATTGCGATGGATAATATCGAGAAAGTCAAAAAAATCAAATTAGAGAGATTTAAGCAATCAAAATTGCTATCAAAGAATTAATCTAATTGGTATGGATTCTATCGTCTAAAGTCTTACGGTAACGAAACCCGTTTCGGTTACGTTGTTCGGTCACGTAGCCGATTGACATTAGACGATACGGGCGTCGTAACCGATAAACGATTATCGATGAGTTTTAGCTAGACGTTGCCTCTGGCTCTCTCGGCAGCCAGAATCCGCTCGATGGCGATGATGTAGGCGGCGGTTCTCAAATCGATATTCTTCTTCTCCATATAGAGCTCATAAACCCGGTGCCAGGAATTTTCCATCACATCGAACAGTTTTTTGCTCAAATACTCTTCTTCCAAAATACCACCGGTTCTATTTTGCGCCCACTCAAAGTATGAAACTATCACACCGCCGGCGTTGGCCAAAATGTCAGGGATGACGGTGACTTTATTCTGATGAAGAATTCGATCCGCTTCTTCGTCGACCGGCCCATTGGCGATCTCCAAGATATATTTTGCCTTAATCCGGCTGGCATTTTCTTTTGTAATTTGATTCTCAAGCGCCGCCAGGACCAGAAGGTCAACATCGAGTTCCAGAAGCTCAGCGTTCGAGATTTGTTCGCAGTTGTTTGTATAATCAACGACCGATTTTCTCTGTTTCTTCAGATCGATCAGATCGCCGATATTCAACGAGCCCGATTTGGATTTAATTCCACCTCTACTATCGGATGTTGCCACGATCTTGAATCCGTCATTTTCCATCATTTTGGCGATATTGAGGCCGGCATTGCCGAAGCCCTGAATTGCCACTTTCATGTTCTCTTTTTTGAGAGAGGTGTGATGGAGAAGCTCATTTATGATAATGAAGCCGCCTTTGGCTGTCGAGTCGCTCCGTAAATTCAGTCCGCCCAGAGCAATCGGCTTGCCCGTAATCATAGCTGGCTCGTGGTGGCCGACTTTCTTTTCATATTGATCCAGCATCCAGCCCATTATTTGCGGCGTGGTGTAAACATCGGGGGCGGGGATGTCTTTGTCCTGTCCCAGATATTTGTAAAAAGCGTCGATATAAGCGCGTGAAACTTTCTCCAGATATTTATCGTCCTTGCCTTTCGGATTGAATTTGACCCCGCCTTTGCCGCCGCCGTAGGGGAGACCGGCCAAGGAATTTTTGAGCGCCATCCAGAAAGCGAGCGACTTTACCTCGTCCTCACAAACACCGGGATGAAAGCGGATGCCGCCTTTGCCCGGGCCAAGAGCGCGGTTATAGACAATCCGCCAAGCCGGCAGTTTCTCTTTGCCGATTATTAAGTTAGTTTTCTTGATCTGGACCGGTTTTTTCAGGATTGCCAACTCATTGTCGGAAAGCTCCATTATCTTGGCAACATCACCAAGCCGTTTCATAGCTGAATCGTACACATTCATACCGCTCCTTACATAATTTCTAATCAATTGTCATTTCGACCAGAGTGGAGAAATCTTTTCGAAAGATCCCTCGACTACGCTCGGGATGACAAGGGAAGCTGCCAATGCTTGATTAATTGTCTCTAATGTTATCAACTTTTCTTTAACTAATCTATCACACCAGTCTACTTTAGCACTAAATATTTTTTCAGGAAACCCCATTTCTACTGCGATTCTCGTCGATCGACGATATTCGCAGTAGGTTTTATGCCAATTTTCGTTGACATATAAGCGCGATTATCGTAATATGACCGTGACTGTCAGCTGGCTTCGGCTAATACAAGCTGACAGTAGATGGAGGTTTCGACATGTTGCTTTTCTGGGAAATTGTACGATGGGGACTCCTCTTCAGCCCGATACCGATCTGCCTGTTTTTTGTGCTGAAGGTGTCGATTCTCCGGCGAGGACCGTGTTATGACGGTCTGAGTCCGCAGCTGTCATTTGCGATGTTTCTCGTGATAGTTCTGACCTGCGTCGCTGAAATGATGTCCATCTTCTTTTTCCTCGCAATAGAAAATGAAGTCGTGAAGTGGTGGGGGATCACCGCAATCCCCTCGTTAATTACGGTTATAGCTTGGCCCTATTACAATTATTGCCGCCAATTATGTCGGCGGTGCGAGTAGCGCCAGCGATCACTCAGGCTCCTCCCCGATTGGTCCGAAGGCCATCATTTAACGCGTGTTTACACGCACGAGTGGTGGCCTTCACTCGTTTTTACGATCTATTGTTCGAGCCCACGCAGTGGTTCGAGAACTACTCAGAACTTCTCGACTCCAAGCTACATCGCTCGAAGAATATTAATTAGATGATATAATAGTTGTGCTCCCTTAATTCATTATTCATTATTCATTATTCCAGCCCAAATGACTTACAAAACTCATCTCACAATCGGACTTCTGTTCTCTTCCGTTATTTTTTTATTAATATATAAAATCGAATTATCTCCAGCTCTGGCCGTCATATTAATTTTATCGACCGGTTTGGGTTCGAGCACACCAGATCTTGACACGCCCTCCGGCGGTCTTTGGAAAAAAGTGCCGGCCGGCTCGATAATCTCTCGAATTGTCAATCCAATTTTTATCGGCGGCCACCGCCATCTTTCTCACTCATTTATTGGTTTCGGGATATTTACCTTCCTGTTCTGGTTATTGATTAAATTAATCGCCCCGAACCTTCCCATGATTCATAATTCTGAATTCATAATTCTAGCAGCCTTCGGCTTGGGCTATGCTTCCCACCTCTTGGCTGATATGTTTACAGAAGCAGGTGTGCCGCTGCTTTTCCCGTTAGAGTATCATTTTGGCATCCCGCCCGATCCGTTGGGCAAAATCCGGATCAAAACCGGCCGCTGGTTCGAGAATCTAATTATCTACCCGCTTGTAAACATAGCCCTTCTTCTGGTACTTTATCTGTACCTAAAGGAAAATTTTAATCTGTTCGGACTATGACATTGCTCTACATTTTAATCAGTGTGCTCATAATTTCTTCGATCTCTTTGATCGGTGTGGTCACTCTTTCCGTCAAGGAAAGTTTTCTTAAAAAAATATTGCTCACCATGGTCGCTTTCTCGGCCGGCGCTTTGATTGGAGACGCTTTCATCCATCTCTTGCCCGAAGCGATGGAGAAAAATAATTCACTTACGATCTCCCTCTCAATATTTGCCGGTATCACCAGTTTCTTCCTGCTGGAGAAATTTTTGCGTTGGCGCCATTGCCACGACCTGTCTTGCCATGATCATCCCCGGCATCTCGGCATCATGAACCTTGTCGGCGATGGCATGCATAATTTAATAGATGGGCTATTGATCGGAGCCAGCTTCGTCATCTCTCTCCCTTTGGGAATTTCGACTTCATTGGCGGTGATTTTGCACGAAATTCCGCAGGAATTGGGTGATTTCGGAGTTCTACTTCACTCCGGCTTTACGGTCAAGAAAGCGCTATTTTTCAATTTTTTATCAGCCAGTTTGGCAATCTTGGGAGCGGTCGCTGCATATTTTATTGGCTCCAATGCTCAAGTATTTAGTGATTTCATGGTTCCGTTTACAATCGGCAGCTTCATCTATATCGCCCTTTCCGACCTGATTCCGGAGCTCCAGAAGGAAACTTCCATCAAATCAATGTTCACTCACACCCTTGGTTTTTTCGGCGGTATCGGGGTGATGTTCTTGCTTTTATTGCTGGAGTAGTGCATTCTTAAAACAAATATGCTATATTGTAGGCGTAAGAATGGTCGAGCTTACGTTATTTATAAGCTAGTTAGGTTAGATTTTTATTAGGGTGTCTTGAAGTTCAAGCCGATTTACCAATTCGTCTCTAGCTACTAATAAAATCTAAGTTCAAAATGTACCAAGATGACAATGAAAAAAGAGATTTCGCTCCGGCTGAGCCAAGCGTAAAGCTCTTTATTGGTGGATTAGCTTGGGCTGCGACTGACGAGGATATCAACGAAGCTTTCTCACCTTTCGGTGAGCTGGTTTCCGCTTCCGTCGTCAAATATCCGGATACTGGCCGTTCCAAAGGGTTCGCTTTTGTAGAGTACGCTACCGTTGAGGAAGCTACCAAAGCAAAAGAAGAGATGGACGGTAAGGAAATTGCCGGACGCGCTATCAAAGTTGACTTTGCCAGACCTCGCGAGAAACGCGAAGACCGGGCCGAGTAATAGCTCAAGTCCAAAAGAAAATACCTCTGCTGAAAAGCGGGGGTATTTTTTTTGAGTTGACATTTGGTAGCTCGTTTGTTAGTTTCTTAATATGCTTTTAAATAAAAAGATTAAAACTTGGTCTAGCTACATTCATATTGAACTCACTTCCGCTTGCTCGAGAGGATAGAGGTTTTAATAGTAAAGCCTCGTTAAAGTCTGTCCCTCTTGGGCAGGCTTTTTACGTTCAGAAGGAGGTTAGTATGACAGAGTTCCATGTTTCCAGTGCACAGGGGGTAAACTACGTGGTAAGAGAGGACAAATTTGTCTGGGAGCTGATACCAGAGAAGCTCTCGACAGTGATTCTTTCGGTTCCACATGATGGTCTCCCCGCAAGAGATTTTCAAGGCTTGGTTTGGCCAATCCAGCCCAACCTTCGCGGACTCGACTCACCGGCCGGACTGAGGGATACCGGTGTCTGGTTTATCGCCAGGGGAATAGCGGAACGAACCCCAGTTTCGGTTGTCCGAGGTATGCTTCCCCGATACATCATCGATTACAACCGCTTGTGGTCCGATGAATCTAGGGATGGGATTGATCCTTGGGTCAAGGCTAAATTGTGTCCTAATGAGAAAATTGGAGAAGAACTGTGGAGACACTATTATGAAAAGCTAGAAACTGCCACTAAACGGTCCTGTGACGGTCTAGGCGCTGAAAGAACGCTCTTGCTGGACCTACACGGGTTTCAAATCTACCCCGATGACAGATATGACATAGTTCTCGGAACCATGAACGGCCATACTGTCGGATTCGACAAGGATGTCAGTCTGGCAGCCCATCTCTCCGGTTGCGGTTACAAGGTGTTGTTGCCGGAGCATCTTACCGAGTATAGTTATAGCCCCGCTAACCCGTATTCAGGCGGCAACATTATTCGTCAGTGTCACCGCGACCATCAAATCGATTGCGTTCAGGTGGAAATACAGGCGTCGTTTCGTTGCCTGGAAATGGATTACAGAATGAACTGGTTAGTCGGAGACTTAGTAAGGTTCATCGAATCCCTAGTATAGGACTAGGGGTAGCCAGGGTAGGTCTGTTTGCAGACCTACCCACTTCTTATCCCCAGAAACCGCACTTATCCACACTTGTGATATAGGGGGAGGGGGTATATTGTGGAAACGAGGGGGTATGCGGGCGGATAACTAAAGTTATCCGCAAATAGTACTCATTATCAGAGAGATCTCTCGGCTGGCTTTCAGCCGCTCGAGATGACAGCATGGCTGTCAATTTCTAAACTTTCAGATTCTCTTTCTACTCTCTACCTTCTACTCTCTACTTAAAATTATGTGGTACAAATCTATCTACAATCGTCTGCGGCGGATTGAAGGCACGATCCGCGGTATCGAAGAGATGCTAGCCAAGGAAAAACCGGAAGCCGAGATCATTATTCAATTAGAAGCGGCCAAATCTGCCCTAACTTCGACAATCGCCGCTATGGCGTGGCAAATGCTGGAGACTCGAAAAAAAGCTAAGGATTTATCGGACGACGATTTCGACCTGCTTTTGAGATTGATAAACAAGAGCTAGCCCGATTGAACTATCGGGAGATTTCTTCTATAATCTAGTCAAATAGTTTAATTTGGAGAAGAAGAATGCCTAAGAAGGATAAGCCCCACTTCGCCCAGGCTACGCGGGGCGCTGACGCGAAAATGGCGAAAAAAAAGATTG
>Ga0247841_10005494_pt1 | contig 20474 bp, 20 predicted proteins | sample LaCruzMarch2015__2_FD_192410 | JGI IMG/M metagenome (GOLD analysis project Ga0247841, IMG submission 192410) | Freshwater microbial communities from meromictic Lake La Cruz, Castile-La Mancha, Spain - LaCruzMarch2015_18m | ecosystem: Environmental > Aquatic > Freshwater > Lake | place: Spain... | reverse complement strand
ATTCAGAAGAGAGAAGCCGGGCGTAACGTGTATTATAGTCTTTCTGGAAATTGGCCAGAAAGTGAGATATTACAAAACTTGGTTCAGAGCGCCATTAAGCGGGTTATTTATCTGCCCGAAGAGTTTCTTTCGGTGTAGAAGACTTAAATCAAATCCAAAATCAAAACCAAACTATACAAGATGATTAAAATAAGCGAAGCGAGAAAGGTGCTGAATACTTTTAACGGATTAACCTGATTTTGAAATAACTCTCCGGCAATTGGATATTGTCCTGTCAGTTTTTGAAACCAGGAGTAGACGAATAGTTTATTAGTAAGAATTTCGCTTGTGCGGACGTAATAGCGCCAAATATTTTGATGATGTTTTTTTATAAGCCAATAGAAGAATAAAACAAGTAAGCCAATGATAACAATAATACTGAGGCGATGCGACCATTTGTGGATAACAATGGCGACAATGTTTCCTGAAAAATAACCAAGCAAGACATGAGTGATTGCCCAGCCAATAGCGCCAATAAGATTCCAGAAGAAAAATATTTTTGGCTTAAGTCTGGTTGAGCCGGCGATGAAGGGAACGATGGCACGCGCAGCGCCGATAAAGCGACCCCAGAATATACTAGGCACGCCGTATTTATGAAAAAATTCCTCGCCTTTAGTAATAAGTTCGGCACTAATTATTTTATTACGCCTAAGCCAATTTCCGCCCCAGCGACCAAGCGCGTAGCCCGAGTAGTCGCCGAGGAGGGCGCCTAGAGTCGAGAAAATTAAAACATCATAAACATTAAAATAACCGTGAGCCGCTAAAAAACCGGCCACGAAAATTAAGGTTCCGCCCGGAATAACCGCGCCGATGAAGGGAATGCATTCAATAGCAGCAATAAATAAAAATAGCCAGTTGCCCATCCAGCCTAGTTTATCGAGCAGAGAAAGAAATAAATCTGTGTTTATATTCATGACTGGTATTATAGCAGATTTTAGGGTAAAAATGCTATAATACAACTATAAAATAATTAGATAAATTTAAAGCAATTTAGCATTTATATGAAAATACTTATAGTCGTAACTAAGTCAGAATTAGGCGGCGCCCAAGTCGTGGTGCTTAATTTGGCGCGTGGTCTTAAAAAACAAGGTTTAGACGTGACGGTGGCCGGTGGACCGGGCGAATATTTGCCCGCTGAGTTAGAAAAAGACGGTATTCCTTTTTATCGTTTTAAAAATCTAGAACGCAGTTATAATCCCTTTAAAATATTTAAGTTTATAACTGAACTTAAGGAATACACAAAACGTGAAAAGTTTACCGCGGTTCATTTAAATAGCACGAATGCTCTTTTTGGTGTCTGGGGTCTCGCCCAATTAAATCCAAAACCAAAAATAGTTTTTACGGTTCACGGTTTATCTTTTCTGGATCCCAACTATAGAACTAATTTTTTTATCAGTTCCGCTTATAAATTATTTTTTAAATTAGCCTGGCAAAAAGTAACGAGTTTAGTTTTTGTGAGTCGTTTAAATTATTTAGACACTTTAAAAAGGGGGTTAGCGAAAAGCGGAGAAGTTATTTATAACGGTCTCGACTTATCGCCCGAATATTTTTTAAGTCGCGCTGAGGCCATAAATTTTGTCAGCCAAAAAATAGGCCTTGATTTATCGGGGAGTTATATTTATGGTTCTATTGGTCGTTTAGCTTATCAGAAAAATTATGAATTTCTAATTAACGCCTATAGTGAAATAAAAAAAATAAAGCCGCTCGCCAAATTAATTATTATTGGTGAAGGTCCGGATAGAAGCAAATATGAAACTTTAATAAAATCCTATCGTTTAGAAAAAGATGTATATTTATTAGGTGAAATAAAAGACGGTAGTCATTATCTTAAAGCCTATGATTTATTCGTCTTGCCTTCAGTTTACGAGGGCATGTCTTTAAGCTTGATGGAAGCGAGTTTGGCCCAGGTTCCAATCTTAGCCAGTCGGGTCGGTGGAAATGAGGAGATAATCGGGAAAGAGAACTGTTTTGGCTTAAATGATATGAGTGATTTTATTAGTAAATTTACAAATCAAAAAAATCAAGCTGGTAGTCCCGATTTCTCGGTTGATAAAATGGTCGAAGACTATATAAAACTTTTTTAAGTATTTTTTAGTAAATTCGACCGTATTTGACCCTTGTTGACACCTATTGACCCTTTTAAATATAAAGTCTATAATTTAAGTATGAATCAAGAAATAAAACCAAACGCCGTTTATACAACAAGTGAAACTGAGGTTTTACTTAAAATTAGCAATAGTACGCTTAAACGTCTTTTGAAGAAGGGCCTGTTAAAGGCGAATAAAGTTGGGAAACAGTATCGAATTTTAGGTTTAGAGCTTCTTCGCCTAGTCTCCCCTGAAGTCGAGAAAAAAGCCGTCGAAGTTTACTTGGGAGCAAAGAAGAAGGTAATTGAGAAAATTGATAAGTGGTAGTAATAGCTTTTTTAAAATATATAACGAAAAAAATATGCTCAATGGTAAATCAATTCTAATAACGGGCGGCACTGGTTCTTTTGGAAAAATGTTTGTTAAAACTATTCTTGAACGTTACCCAGATGTAAAAAGATTAGTAGTTTATTCGCGCGATGAATTAAAGCAATATGAAATGGCGCAACTTTATCCCGAAGATAAATTTAAACAAGTGCGTTTTTTTATTGGTGACGTCCGTGACTTGTCTCGCTTAAAAAGAGCTTGCGAAGGAATAGATGTTATCATCCACTCCGCTGCTTTAAAACACGTCCCGATTGCCGAATATAATCCCGATGAATTTATTAAAACAAATATTGGCGGGGCGCAAAATGTCGTTGATGTCGCCCTAACGACCAACGTGAAAATTGTAGTAGCTTTGTCGACCGATAAAGCCGCTGCCCCGATAAATTTATACGGAGCGACAAAGTTGGTTTCCGATAAGCTTTTTATTGCCGCCAATAATATCAAAGGGGCGCGAGATCTTCGATTTTCTGTGGTTCGATATGGCAATGTCATGGGTTCGCGCGGTTCCGTTATTCCTTTTTTTATTAAGAAAGCTAAAGAGGGAAATGAATTGCCAATAACGAGCATGGAAATGACCCGTTTTAATATTTCCTTAGAGGATGGCGTGGAAATGGTTTTATGGGCGATTGAAAATGCCTTGGGCGGAGAAATATTTGTTCCTAAAATTTTTTCGTATAAAGTTGAAACAATGGCGCGGGCAATCGCTCCTAAGGCAAAATTAGTTGAAATTGGCATTCGTCCTGGAGAAAAACTTCACGAAGAAATGATAACCGCTAGCGATTCCTATAATACAATTGAGTTCGATAAGTATTACGCGATCTTACCCCCCGATGCTAATAAGGCTAAATATCTTAACAGTTTTAAAGCTAAGGAAGTAGTAAAAGGATTCCAATATAATTCAGGGACTAACACCAAGTGGGAAACAGTGGAAAGCATGATTGGATTAATTAAAAAATATGTCGATAAAGACTTTGAACCAATTCAATAATAAAAATATTTTTAATATCCCTTACGGAAAACAATTTATCAGCACTGACGATATTAATTCAGTTATTGCTGTTCTTAAGAGTGATTATTTAACCCAGGGGCCAATAGTCTCTCAGTTTGAAGAAAAGTTTGCTCAATATGTGGGTGCGAAATATGCGGTCGCAGTCAGTAACGGCACCGCCGCCTTGCATCTCAGTGCTCTTGCGCTCGGCGTAAATAAAAAAAGCAAAGTAATCACGACGCCGATAACTTTTGCCGCTTCCGCTAATTGCGTTCGTTTTTGTGGCGGAGAAGTTATTTTTTCTGATATAGATAAGACAACGGCAGTTATTGATATTAATAAATTACGAGAACGTTTAGAAGCTAGCCCAAAGGGAACTTATCAGGGAATCATCCCCGTTGACTTAGCTGGTTATCCGGTTAACCTTGAAGAACTTAAAAAATTGGCCGATGAATTCGGTTTATGGATACTGGAAGATGCTTGTCATGCGCCCGGAGGATATTTTACGGATAGCAAAGGAGTGAAGCAGTTTTGCGGTAATGGTAATTACTCTGATTTAACCGTATTTTCATTTCATCCCGTAAAGCATATTACGACCGGCGAAGGCGGAATGATCACGACTAATAATGAAGACCTCTATAAAAAGCTTTTATTATTGCGGACACATGGCATAACTAAGGATCAGAATAGTTTGCATGAGAATCACGGTGCTTGGTATTATGAAATGCAAGAGCTGGGATATAATTATCGTCTGCCTGATATTCTTTGTGCCCTGGGAGTGTCGCAACTAAATAGGGCGGAGGAAGGCATAAATAAACGTCGCGAAATCGCTAATATTTATGATGGGGCTTTTAAGGATAATAAAGAAATAGAAATTGTCGCTGGTACTAATCAAGAGCTGCTAAGTGGCGGTATCGGGCACGCCTACCACCTCTATATTATTAGAACAAAAAGACGAAAGGAGTTGTACGATTATTTGCGAGCCCAAAATATTTTTGTGCAAGTGCATTATATCCCTGTGAATGCTATGCCTTATTATCAGTCGCTCGGGCATGAAAAAGGAGATATGCCACTGGCGGAAAATTATTATGAAGAATGCTTAAGTCTACCAATGTACCCCTCGCTTGCAAAAGAGGAACAAAAATTTGTGATTCAAAAAATATTAGAATTTTTTTAATCTTAGATTTAAAAAAAATAACGTATGAATATGAAAATATTGGCCATTACCCAAGCTAGAGTAGGATCTACTCGACTACCCGAGAAAGTGCTAAAAACAATAAAAGGCAAAACATTACTAGAGATTCATTTAAATCGTGTTTTACAATCTAAATTGATAAATAAATTGAAAGTGGCCACAACTGTTGAGCCCGATGCTAATAAAATCGTTGAAATTGCTAATAAAGTAGGAGTTGAGTCTTTCAAGGGGCCAGTAGATAATGTATTGGAAAGATTCCTTTTGACCGCTTTGCCCGAAAACCCTGACTACGTTGTTAGACTAACCTCTGATTGTCCATTAATTGATCCTTTGGAAATAGACAAAGTGATAGAAGCCTGTGTCACTGGCCAATATGATTACGCCTCCAATGTTCTTGAGCCAACTTTACCAGACGGAATGGATGTCGAAGTATTTAAATTTAGTGCCTTAGAAAAGGCTTATAAAGAAGCAGTTTTAAGATCAGATCGCGAACATGTAACTCCTTATATTTGGCGGAACTCAACGGTTAAGGGCGGAAGTATCTTCAAATCTTTCTGCGTAAAAAATAATGAAGATTTTTCCAAATATCGTTTGACTGTAGATACTCAGGAAGATTTTGATTTAATTGAAAAATTAATAAATAAATTAGGGGTGGACAAAGGTTGGTGGGAGTATATATCATATTTAAAAATACATCCCGAATTAGTCAATCTTAATTCAAAATATGAAAGAAATGAGGGGCTAAAAAAATCAATTAGTGAAGATTAATTTATAACAATATGGGTAAAGGACAAGATTTGTATAATAAGGCGAAAACTTTAATCCCTGGAGGAACACAGTTATTATCAAAGCGGCCAGAGATGTTTTTACCGGATTATTGGCCGGCTTATTATGATAGAGCTGAGGGTTGCAATGTCTGGGACCTAGATGGCAACAAGTATATTGATATGAGTTATATGGGAATAGGCGCTTGCATTTTGGGTTATGCTAATCCTGAAATTAATGCTGCAGCCATTGAGGCAGTAAATAGAGGCAGCATGTGCACTCTAAATGCGCCCGAGGAAGTCGAATTGGCCGAATTGATGTGTAAGTTGCATCCGTGGGCGCAAATGGTTCGTTATACGAGAAGCGGCGGTGAAGCGATGTCAGTAGCGATTAGAATTGCGCGAGCGAGCTCAGGTAAAGACAAAATATTATTCTGTGGTTATCATGGTTGGCATGACTGGTATTTATCGGCTAATCTCGCGACCGATAAGGCGCTCGATGGCCATCTGCTACCTGGTCTTGACCCTGCCGGAGTGCCAAGAGATTTAAAAGATAGTGCAATTCCATTCCATTATAATAATGTTGAAGAATTATTTAGTTTGGTTGAAAAATATAAAGGCGAAATCGGCGTTGTCGTAATGGAGTCCATTAGAGACGCTAAGCCGACAAAAGAGTTTATTGACGCTATTCATAGAGTTGTAAGAGAGCAAAAAATTGTTTTTGTGGTAGATGAGATTACTGCAGGTTGGCGCTTAAATCCTGGTGGAGCACATTTAATTTTAGGACTAGAACCTGACATAGCAGTATTCGGAAAGGCGATTAGTAATGGATTTCCTATGGGTGTAATTATTGGCAAACGAGAAGTGATGCAAGCGGCTCAAGAAACATTTATTAGCAGTACTTATTGGACGGACAGAATTGGCCCGGCAACATCATTAGCTACTATAAAATACTTTATAAATAATAAAGTGGGCGATCAATTAATTGAAATTGGCGAGAAGGTACAAAGTGGTTGGATTAAAATAGCAGATAAAAATGGGCTCAAAATACATGTCGGCGGCCTAGCTCCCTTAAGCCACTTCGCTTTTGAATATGAAAAGCCCTTAGTTCTTAAAACTTTGTTTACTCAAGAAATGCTTGCTTTAGGATATTTAGCCTCGACCGCTTTTTATGCTTCCTGCGCGCATCAAGAAAATATTATCCAAGGTTATTTAGAGGCTTGTGATAAGGTTTTTGCTTTTATAGTAAAATCAATTAAGGAAGGCGACCCCGAGAAATATTTAAAGGGTCCGGTTTGTCATTCTGGTTTTAAAAGATTAACCTAAAATGATTTCAATTAAAAAACAATTTAAAGTGCTTCATGGTTTGTTGCTAGAGGAGAAGCCTCAGCTAGCTGATGTTATAGTTTGGCTACAAGGTGATCGCTATGATCGGGCAACCAAGGTATTCAAATTATATAGAGAAGGGTGGGCAAAGAAAATAATTATCTCTGGCAATAATATTTTACTTGGCGTTAAAGTTAGGCCAGGGGAAAATAATATTTCCCTGGATAGTATGAAACAGTTTCTGTTAAAAAAAGGCGTTGCTTTAAAAGATTTAATAATAGATGATGCCTCAATGAATACTAAGGAACAGGCGGTTCGTATTTTAAAGTTAGCCAAAGCGAAAAAATGGTCAAAACTAATCCTGGTTGGATCTTCTTATTATCAGCCGCGCGCCCTCTTAACCTTCCTAAAACAGGCGGAAAATATTGGTTGGGAGGGGGAGATAATTAACCAGGCAAGAATAATAGCTTGGAATAAAATACCGGCGGGAAGGAATATGACTGCCAAATTTTTGTTTAATCAAGAATTTAAAAAAGTGGAAAAATATAAAGATGATTTGGCACCCATAGAGTTAGGTATCACATATTTAAATAAAAGATCGATAAATCTAAGAAGAGTTACTAAAAAAGATATCAAGTTGTTATTTGACTGGGCAAATGATCCAGAAGTTCGCTCTAATGCAAAAACTAAGAAATCAATAACTTGGCCGGAACATATCTCATGGTTTAATGGTATGTTATCGAATAAATCTATTTTTACCTTTATATTGAGCGATTCACATACTGATATTGGTGTCGTTAGATTTAATAAAAATAATAATTATTATGTTATTACTTATTCTATCGATAAAAGATATCGAGGCAGGGGGTTCGGCACACTAATACTTAAAAAAGGTGTTGATGCTTTAAATAATATTAATAATAGCGCTAAGTATTTAGCCTATGTCAAGAGTAATAATATTGTTTCAGAAAAAATATTTAATAAGCTTAGATTTATATTTAAGGGAGAAAAAGTATTAGATAGCATTAAATATAAAATTTTTCAGAAAAATTTTAAAAATAAGATATGAAAATTATTATCGCTAATTCCACAGTTTTACACAAAAAATTGGAAAAAGAGCTCGTAAAAAAATATGAAGCCATTATTGTAAGTAAAAAAGAGGAACTAGATTCAGAAAGAATAAAAAAAATTTCTCCAGATTATATATTTTTTATTCATTGGGCGTATAAAATACCAGTAGAGATTTACGATCATTATCGGTGTATTGTTTTTCACATGACTGATTTGCCTTTCGGGCGTGGGGGCAGCCCTCTCCAAAATCTTATCGTTAGAGGCTTTAGTGATACTAAATTATCGGCGATTAAAGTTGTCGAGAAATTTGATGCCGGAGATATATATTTAAAAAAGAAGCTTTCTTTGAAAGGGACAGCAAATCAGATATTTTTAAGAGCTGATAAAATTATCGAAAAAATGATTGGGCAGATTATCTTAAAGAGAATAACGCCTCGCCCACAAACGGGTAGTGTCACTATTTTTAAAAGAAGGATCCCGGAAGAGAGTAATATATGTGGGCTAGAAGACCTAAAAGAAGCTTATGATTATATAAGGATGTTAGACGGGGAGGGATATCCGAAGGCTTTTTTGGAAACAGAAAAATTGAAATTTGAATTTTCACGTGCAAACTTTAAATCAAATAAATTATTAGCCTATGTTAGAATTATTAAAAAATAAAAAAATTCTCATCGTAGTAGCACACCCTGATGATGAAATTTTGGGTCCAGGTGCAACAATGAATCATCTTATTACTAATTATGGAGTAAGCGCCAAAGTTGTGATTCTTGGGGAGGGAATAAGCTCTCGTTTTGACGGTCAGGCAAGTGAGCAAAAAAATAATGAATTAAAAATACATCATGATAATATTTATGAATCGCAAAAAGTGATTGGATATCATTCCGTCTCCACTTATAGTTTTCCAGATAATCGTTTCGACTCTGTATCTTTACTTGATATTATCAAGGTAGTTGAAAAGGAAAAAGAGATCTTCAAGCCGGATGTAATTTTCACTCACCACGGAGGAGATCTAAATATTGATCACCAAAGAACATTTGAAGCGGTTATGACGGCCTGTCGTCCCTTGGCCATAGAAAAAGTGAAAAATATATTTACGTTTGAAGTTCCTTCGAGTACGGAATGGCAGCCATCTATTAGTTTGAATAATTTTTTGCCAAATATTTTTATAGAAGTGTCAGAGGGAAATATCTTAAAAAAAATAGAAGCAATGGAGAAATATCAATTCGAGAGAAGGGAATATCCGCACCCGCGATCGCCAGAAGCTTTAATGATTTTAGCAAAAAAAAGGGGGATTGAGGTAGGCAAATATTTTGCCGAATCTTTTTGTCTTATTAGATCAGTAAACTAAACATATGTTTAACAAGAAAAAACCATTAATAATTGCTGAGATGTCCGGTAATCATAATCAATCCCTGGAAAGAGCTTTGGCAATCGTTGATGCTGCTGCCGCCGCTGGTGCTGATGCTTTAAAATTACAAACATATACGGCCGATACAATGACCATGGAGAATGTATATACTATAAATGATAAAAAATCCTTATGGTTTGGCCGTGATTTATATGATTTGTATAAAGAAGCGTATACTCCTTGGGAATGGCATAAGGCGATTTTTAATCGAGCTAAAGAAAAAGGAATATTATGTTTTTCTACTCCTTTTGATGAAAGCGCAGTTGATTTCTTGGAGGAATTAAATGTGCCAATATATAAAATAGCATCATTTGAAGTAAATCATATTCCATTATTAAAGTATATTGCTAAAACCGGTAAGCCCATAATTATGTCAGTTGGCGCTTCGACACAAAATGAAATAGAAGAGGCCGTAAAAACATTAAGGGAAAATGGTTGTCGTGATTTAACTTTGTTAAAATGTACTAGCACTTATCCCGCAAGTCCGGAGGACACTAACTTATTAACGATGCCTGATATGGCTAAGAAGTTTAATTGTAAAGTTGGGTTATCTGATCATACAATTGGAATTGGTGTGTCGGTTGCCGCAATAGCTCTGGGAGCAGAAGTAATCGAAAAGCATTTTTGTTTGAGCCGAGCTGAGGGTGGCGTAGATAGTGCTTTTTCTCTCGAACCACAAGAGCTGAAAGCTTTAGTCGAAGAAACTAATAGAGCTAACTTAGCTTTAGGGGTGATAAATTATAAAGTTACATCTGCCGAAGAAAATAGCCGTATTTTTAAGAGGTCAATTTACGCTTCCCAAGATATAAAGATTGGAGAAAAATTTACGAAAAATAATATGAAAGTCATTCGTCCCGCATTTGGTTTAGCGCCCAAATATTTTGAGACGCAGTTGAATAAAATATCAGATAAGGAATATAAGAAAGGAGAGCCGATTTCGGAATAATAAATTTATATTAATAAATATGAAAAAATCAACAAACAAATTAGTACTAGGCACCGTACAATTTGGGCTTAACTATGGAATAAACAACCCAAATGGTAAGCCATCACGGGAAAAATCTTTAGCTATGCTTGACTTTGCTTACAAAAATGGAATAAATATTTTTGATACCGCTAGTGCTTATGGTGATGCTGAAGAAATACTTGGTGAGTTTATGGAGACCCGTAATTTAACTGATAAAATTAAAGTAATAACAAAATTAAAACCAAATATAATCAGCGAGTCAGAGCGCGAGCCTTATGAAATTATCTTGGAAAATTTGAACGCATCTTTAAAAAAATTAAAAAGTAAATATGTTGATGGTTATCTTTTTCATACCCCTAGTTACATAAAAGATGAAAAGTTAGTTAGTTGCCTAGTCAAGCTGAAAGAGCAGGGCTTGGTAAAAAATATTGGAGTTTCTATTTACGAAGAAGAGGATGCAGTTTATGCCGCTCAATTAGATGTTGTTGATTATATACAAGTTCCATATAGTATTCTTGACCAACGTTTAAGCAAGACTGACTTTTTTTCTATTGTCAAAAAAAATCATAAAACAATTTTCGCGCGCAGCGCTTTCTTGCAGGGGTTATTTTTTATGCCCGAAGATATGATTCCTGAGCACCTTAGCATGGCTAAAAAGTATTTTAAAGAGTTAGATGATATACTGAGTAAATATAAATTAACCAGGCAACAAGCAGCCCTAATGTTTTCATGCCAGAATAATAATATTGATTATGTTGTCTTCGGGGTTGATAACATTAGCCAATTGGAAGAAGATATTAATACTTATATAAAAAATATAGATTGCAGCAGGTGTATAAAGGAGCTGGAAGAAAAATTTATTGATATTGAAAAAACTATAATTTTCCCAAGCCTATGGAAGAAATAATACGTTAATTGTGTATGAATAATTTTTATTTATTGGATTATTTAAAAAAGAATAAATTAGCCAGTGAAGAGGCGCTAGATTTTTTGAAATTCGAGCTTGATCAGCGCATATATTACTATGGCGATCACTTTAATTATCCGAAAGAAAAAGAGGCTGGCGGAAAAATAATTTTTCAAAGGAATTGCAAATTTTTTTTAAAAAATATTTACGCTTTTTGCGTAATGCTTGTAACGTGCAAAAATAATCGCAAAAAAATTGTTTTGTCTAATGCTTATTTTTCTATAAATAAGAAATTGCAGGACATAGGAATGTGTGTTGCCAGGCCTATGCATAGTCCGTCTTTTGGTGAATTATTAGTCGGTAATTATAGAATGTTTATTGATTTTCTTAGTTTGGATAAAAAAATTAAACATGGCAATTTTAATGAATTGTTATCAAAAAATTTTTTAAAAAAACTCGATTTGTTGATAAAAAATTTGTCAAAGTATTATAAGTCAATTGATGTTAGTGCCCTAATCGTTCCCAATGATATTTCTTTCTATGAACAATTGAATATTAAAATTTTTAAAAATATCGGAAAACCAAGTTTTATTTTTTTGCACGGTTTGCCGGGACGTTATAATATCTACGATGAAAACCAAACAGATTATTTAGTTGTCTGGGGTGAAAGAATCAGGCAGCATTATATAAATATAGGGTTTAATCCGGAAAAAATTTTGGTTTCCGGGCACCCTTTTTATGAGAGTTTGTCTTCCGAGTTATTACGTAATGATTTTGATAATATTTTAATAGTTACGAAATCGCTCAATGGCTCTCCTCATCGCGATGGAGTGAGACTGACAGATCGGGGTGGTCTAATAGTATATTTAAAACAAGTAGAAATTACCCTGACAAAGTTAGGCGTCAAAAAAGTTCGGTTGCGCGTTCATCCTTCAGAGAACATAGACTGGTATTTTAAATTTATCAATAAAGACTTTTTTGTTGCGGATAAAGACGGATTAGCAGACTCATTAAAGAAAGCAACTTTAGTTATCGGTCCAACTTCATCTGTATTCCTAGAAGCAATTTATTATGGTGTGAATTATCTGGTATATGAGCCGGTTGTTAACGGGGTGGACATATCTGGATACCCCCCCGTGCCACCTTTTGATGGCTCTGATCCTAAGGTCCCAGTAGCTCAAAATGAGAACGATTTAGAAAGAATGTTAAAAGAAAAAGTAATTGTTGATAAAACAATTTTTAATGATTATATTGATACTCCATTCAACATTAATTGTATTATTGAACGAATATAAACATGCAAATTTCTTATACAGCAAATTATCTCAAAATATATTTTTGGCAAGGCGTTTCCTTGGTTCTTAATTTTTTAGCCCTCTTTATCGTTGTCCCATATTTAAGTTCCCAGCCAGTTATTTACGGTTTATATTCTGTTTGTATAGGCTTAGCCATTTTTTTATCTTACGCAGATCTTGGTTTTTTAAGTGCTGGCAGTAAATATGCAGCCGAGTATCACGCCCAAGGAAATAAAAAGAAAGAAGCAGAGACCATTGGCTTCACCGGTTTTATTTTAAGTATATTTTTATTTTTGTTGGCGTGTTTTTTTATCTACTGTAGTTTCAATCCCGATTTAATTATTAAAGATCTGGTCATTGGCCAAGAAACTAAAATTGCATCTTCACTTTTTTTAATTTTAGCACTCAGCGTGCCCAGCGCTCTTTTACAACGGATATTGCAAATCATTTTTAGTATACGTTTAGAGGACTACGTTATTCAGCGTATTAATATTATAGGCTCTCTGATTCGCATTGTTTCTGTTTTTTTCTTTTTTGCAAATGGCGCTTATCAAATAGTTGGCTACTATGCCTTCACGCAAATTGTTATTTTTATCATTTCATTAGTTTCTTTATATATTGCCCGACGCCGATATTCTTATAACTTTATTGATTTGTTTAAAAACTTCAGGTTCAGTCAAGAAATTTTTAACAAGGTAAAGCCCCTCGCTTTAAGTAGCCTGTTTCTAACGGTTTGCTGGATTCTATATTATGAAATAGACCCATTTGTTATCGGAAAAATTAGTGGCGCTGAAAAGGTTTCGTTTTTTGCCATAGGGCTAACGCTCCTTGGATTTTTTCGTAGTTTGTTTGGTATCGTTTTTTCGCCATTCAGTGCTCGTTTCAATCATTTTATTGGACAGAGAGATATTGAAGGATTAAAAATATTCTTTTTTGAGATAGTAAAAACATTCGTTCCTTTAGTGGTTTTCCCCATAATTTGTTTAGTTATATTAGCATCACCGTTTGTCCTTTCCTGGGTGGGGTTTCAATATCAAGATTCAATTATTATCGTTAGATGGCTCCTCCTGTGTAATTTGTTTGCCTTTATAACTTATCCCGTCTCGATGCTTCTTATGGGTTTGGAGCGAGTAAAAGAAATGTATTTAATTAGCGCAATAATCACGGTAACTTATTGGTTAGGAGTGTCTCTTAGTTATGCAAATTGGGGATTAAAATCTTTTGCAATTTTTAAGTTTATAGCTTTTTTTATTTCGGCGATTGCCTATATATTCTTTGCTGCAAAATTTTTAAATATGTCAGTTAGAAATTTTATATATCAAGTAACAAAAACACTAATTATCCCTATGGCATTTTTAGTCATTTCTAGTTATATTGTTGTTGGCTATTTACCTTTGGAGAAGTCAAAAGAGAATTTATTCGTAGTTTTAGCAACTGCGGGGATAATTTTGTCGCTCACCTTTATCATTCAAGTTTTATTTTCAAGAGAATCGAGGGAAAAGATAGCGGATATATTATATAATTTAAAGAAAAAGAAATATGAATCATATTAGGGGAGAAAAAAAATTATTAATATTTTCCGACTGCTATATTTATGGAGGAAGCGAACGACTGCTTTCTTCGGTTATCCTCAGCCAGTTAATTCAAAAAAATTATCAAATCTATTATGCATATCGCAAACACAGATATTATGAAAAAGGATTAAATGAACAATATGGAAAAAATAGAAAAAATTTTTTCCCCCTCTTTCTTTTATCAAATGACACAATTTTTTATAATATAAATAAATTAAAATTTAATAGTTTTATAAAAAAAGTGTTCATGTTTCCGCTGTGGTGTCTCCAAAAAACTGGGTTTTATTTTGTCTATAATTTTTTAGCTATAATTTTTTTGCTTAAAAAAATTCAACCAGATTTAGTTCATGTAAATAATGGTGGATATCCAGGAGCGAAATCGTGTGGAGCTTTTGTTGCCGCTGCTGCGGTGCAAAAAATTAAAAATGTTGTGTATCAGGTAAATAATATTGCTTATGAACAGAAAAATATACTGGCTAAGTGGTTCGATAAAAATGTTATAAATAAAAATGTTAAATTTTATATTACCGCCTCTCAGAAGGCTAAAGAATTTTTAGCTAAAAATCGTCATTTTGATTTAAAAAAAATAAAATTGGTCCCAAATACTGTCACAATAAAATCAACACAACGCAATAGAGATGATATTCTTAAGCTTTTTTCTTTACCAGTTAATTCGTTTTTGATATGTGAAGTAGCTTTTTTATCAAAAAGGAAGGGGCAAATCTACTTATTAGAAGCACTAAAAAAAATTAGATTAACGAATAACGATCTTTATAATAAATTTAAAATTATTCTTGTAGGTGATGGCGAAGAGGAAGGCATATTAAAGAAATTTATTTATGATAACAATCTAGAAGCAAATGTATTCTTGACTGGTTATAGATCAGATTCAATCGATTTTATTAATGCCTGTGACGTATTTATATTACCTTCAATTTCCAATGAAGATATGCCATTAGTAGTATTAGAAGCGATGAGATTGGGCAAAACCATTATTGCTTCTAAATTTGGTGGCATCGAAGAAGAAATAGAAAATAATGTTTCCGGGGTATTAATTGAACCTAATCTAATTTCTTTTTCTTCGGATTTAGCAAAATCAATTATTGATTTGTATATAAATAATAAATCGGAATTTTACGGGTTCAATGCCAGGGAAAGATATAATAAATATTTTTCAGCTGAGCACCGAGAATTATTGCTTATAAAAATTTATCGTTTATCCGAGAATATTAATGAATTTTAATAATATGAAAACGCTACTAATTTTAGGTGGTTTCGGCTTTGTCGGTAGTAATATTCTACGTTATTTAGAGAGTGAAAAACATAAATACGAAGTTATTGTTTTTGATAAATATACGAATCATCCGCGAGGATTAAAATTTCCTATTATAAAAAAAGCGTACGGAGGGGATTTTTCAGACGTGGCTATACTAAAGAAAATATTTCAGGAAAATAAGATAGATTTAATAATTCACGCTATTAGCTCAACTGTCCCCGCGGATTCAAAAAATATTGAACACGATATTCAAACTAATTTAATTCCTACAGTAAGTTTATTAAATTTGTGTAAGGAGTTTAATATAAATAATATAATATATATTTCTTCCGGTGGTGCTATTTATGGACAATCAGAGAATAAACTCGTCGAGACTGATGACGTTTTTCCTTTAAGTTCTTATGGTATAGTTAAACTTGCGATAGAAAAATATTTATTTTTATTTTCACAACAGTTTAAATTAAGGCCTCTAATATTAAGACCTTCTAATCTTTATGGTTTATACCATTATTCTACGAAACAGGGTATTGTTAATATAGCAGTTCGTAATGCCGTGGCCCATGAAAACTTTTTTGTCTGGGGTGATGGTAACGGTAAGAAGGACTATCTTGATGTAGAAGATTTCTGCAATATACTATTTAATTTAGTCGAAAAAAATGTTTATGATTCAGTTATTAATATTGCGAGTGGTAATTTAATATCTATTAATGAAATTATGTCGGCCGTGAAGGAATTAGACCCCTCTTTCAAGTGGCAGAATGTAGAAAAATCTTCACTAGATGTTCCTTGTGTTTCGCTTGATACTACAAAATTGATCAGCTATATTGGAGAGTATAAATTCAAAAAGTTAGATGAAAGTCTGAAAGAAATATATGATTGGCAAAAAATAACTGAAAATAAAGTAATAATAAAATAAAATATATGAAACTTGATATTGGCTGTGGCATTTCTAAGAAAGTGGGATTTATCGGCGTAGATAAACTCCTTTTGCCAGGTGTTGATATAAGGCACGACTTAAACACATTCCCATATCCATTTAAAGATAAATCAATAGACGAAATTTGGATGGACCAAACATTAGAACATTTAAGTGATCCGGTTAGAGTTATAGAAGAGTTGTATAGAATTTGTAAGAATGGAGCGCTGATTACCGTTGGCGTCCCTTACTTTCGCAGTTTTTATTCAGTAATCGATCCAACACATAAGAATTTTTTCAGCACATACTGGTTTAATTATTTTGATCCGTCGCATCCCTTTTGTCAGCGATATCAGTATTCGCAAGTCAGATTTAAAATTAAAAATATTATCTTTGATAGAGAATTTTTAAAAAAGAAATTCTTTCACAAAATGCTTATAAAATTTGCTAATAGATATCCGAATTTCTATGAGGCGAAAATTTCTCATCTACTTCCATTAAATTCCCTAACATTTTATTTAGAAGTACAAAAATAATAATATTTTAAAATTAAAAATAAATCACATAACGCATTAATATTTATGCCATTATTTTCCGTTATAATTCCTACCTATAATCGAGCTGTTGAGCTAGATAAGGCCTTGGCTTCTTTGGTTATTCAAGAATTTAAAGATTTTGAAGTTTTAGTATGTGATGATGGCTCGACTGATAATACTCAAGATATTATTTCTTGTTACAAAGAGCGGCTCAATCTTGTTTATTTATCAGGAAGTCATTCTGGTGGTCCGGCTGGTCCTCGAAATATTGGTTTGAAATTTGCGCGTGGAGAATGGATTTGTTTTTTAGATTCCGATGATTGGTGGTATAAAAATAAACTTTCCGAATGTGCTAAAAATTTAGATAATAAAGATTTTATTTATCATGATTTAGAAATATATAGGGATGAATATTTTAATACAAAAAAAATATTAAGGTCTCGTCAATTAAAAGAAAGCGCCATTGCTGATTTGCTAATAAGCCATAATCCTATTGCAAATTCAAGTGCGGTAGTAAGAAGAGAAATTTTACTCTTGGTTGGCGGATTTTGCGAAGATAAGGAGTTGATAGGGGTCGAGGATTTTGATTGTTGGCTTAAAATTGCCAAAAAAACTAGTAGATTTTTCTATATTCATAAATCGTTAGGAGCTTATCTTATTGGTCAGAATATTTCTCGAAATATTAATCATGCGCGGAGAGAAGAAATTTTATTTGAGCGTTTTGTTTTTGGATTAGAACCCCGGGAGCAAGTTTTAGCTTTAGCCGCCCTACGTTATCGTCAGGCGCGCATTTATCATTTAAATGGTCTCTACTATCGGGCGGCGAGCGTTTATTGGGGTTCTTTACGCTCCTCGCGGCTCAAAGGTCTGGCGGGCCTAATGTTTGCTAGTATACGTCTTAAGATTTAATTTTATGAAAAAATATCTTTTAATTAATTCTTTAAAGTTTGGTGGCGCCGAAAGAGTAGCCCAAATTTTAGCCAATGCTGAAGTTTTTGACGAGGTAATTCTCTTGGAAGATGAAAAGGACTACTCACTTAATATTCCGATTTCAAAATTAAGTCAGCACACTAATAAAACAAGTCCGGTTTTAAAAACATTATTTATTCCTATATATGCTTGGCGACTTCATAAAATTATAAATAAGGGTGATATCGTAGTTAGTTTTATTGAGCGGGCGAATTTTGTAAATATTATTTCTAAGTTATTTTTTAACCACAAAACTATTATTACTTTGCATTCAAATATTTCCTTATCTTTCAAGACTATTAAAAAATATCCATATTACATTCTTATTAAAATTCTTTACCCCAAGGCAGACGCGGTGATTTCCGTATCCAACGGAGTCAATAATGATTTTAAAAATATTGTAAACTTTAAAAAATATAATTCTATTATTAATAATCCGATAGATATAAAATTGATAAATAATCTTAAAGACAGACCAGTTAGTTTTTCTGAAGAGTTTTTAAGAAATAGTATTATATCTGTCGGAAGATTATTTTACCAAAAGGCACAATGGACGCTAATAAAAATATTCTCTGATACATTGATTAAAAATCCAAATGTAAAATTATTTATTATCGGCGATGGGGATTTGCGAGAAAAATTATTAGCTTACGCTAAAGATTTAAATTTAAAAGTTTTTTCAATATTTACACAATCTATAAAGGAAATAAATTCTATTTACAATATATATTTTTTAGGTTTCCAAGAAAATCCTTATCAGTTTGTAGCTAAATCAACTATTTTTGCGTTAAGTTCCGTTTCTGAAGGAAGTTCGATGGTTATTCTAGAAGCCATGGCCTGTGGTTTGCCGATTCTTTCTAGTGATTGCGATTATGGACCTAGGGAAATACTTACTGCTAGAGATAAAAAATTTGGCATTCTTTTGCCCGTATTGGATTTCCAGATGTCAGATAATATTGATGTATCAGATAAAAAATATCAAGCTTGGGTTAATGCTTTTTCTGATATTTTTAATGATAAAGATAAAAGAGATAATTATAAGCAATTATCTCTTTCTCGGGCTAATGATTTTTCAGTTGATGATGTTAAAATTATTTGGCAGAACTTATTTAAAAATTTTCCTCGTTAAATTAAATCTATCTCCCCCCACGACTCACCATCGTCGCAATCGTTTTAAGCGTGATTGCTAAATCTAAATACGAAGAGCGATGTTTTAAGTAAAATAAATCGTACTGAAGTTTTTCTAAAGTATCTTCTAGCGAAGGGGAATGGTAATGGCCGGAAACTTGATCCCAGCCGGTAATACCAGGCTTAATTAATAGTCTGGTTTTATAAAAGGGAATTTGGTGTTCAAGGCTCGCGACTATTTCCGGGCGTTCGGGACGAGGACCAATAAAACTCATATCGCCTTTAATGATATTGAGTACTTGAGGAATTTCATCAAGCCGAGTTTTACGCATAAATGATCCGAATCTAGTTACGCGGCTATCGCCTTCGGCTGTCGGTGAACCATCGTTGTCGCTAACGCGCATTGTGCGGAATTTTATCATTTTAAATATTGTTTCATTGCGTCCGTAACGTTTTTGCGTAAAGAAGATAGGCCCTCGACTTTCCAGTTTAATTATCAAAGCAATTAGTGGCCAAAAAATCAAAGAGACGATAAAAATAAACAAGGCGCCAAAAAAATCAAAAATTCTTTTAACAAAATTAAAATAATTTCTTTCGCCCTCTTTTAAATTTTCTAAAAACCAGCTCGGGCCAATCGCTTCAACCGGAACTTTGCCGGTTAAAAGTTCATAGAAGTCAGGATAATCAAAGAAAACAATATGATACTTCAGACAGCTAAATAAGGCTTCGCGCATTTTTTCGCTCTGCCCAAAATCGTCGCAAACAACGATGGCGCGAATGTTTTTCTCTTGAATACTTTCGACTAAACTATCCATTTCGCCGGCATTCTTAAAAATTAAGGCGGTCTGATAACCCGAACCCGGGTTATTTTTTAATTCCTCAATTAATATTTCGCTGTGCCTATTGAAACCGATAATCGCTAAATTACTTTCGGGAATAAGAGAGCGCACGAGCGCTTGGTAAAGACCGCGCCAGAAGAAAAAGAGAATAATGAAAACAATAATAAAAATCGCCAGATTAGTTTTCGGGGCAATAGTGGATTGGACGTTTAAATAAAAATAGATGACGGAAAATAAACTGCTCGTCGCGACTGCGCCGATTGTTTGGCGGAAAAATTTGCGACCGCTCGCTTGAAGATTAAGATTATAGAGATCGTTTATATAAAAGACAATGAGCCAAATAAGAAAAATAACTAAAAAATGCGGCAAATGACCGCGGAAATTATCTAGCCAGGTATCTTGGCGATAGCGAATTACTAAAGTTAAAAAAAGAGCGAGATTTAGAAATAAAAAATCCCCGAGGAGTAGAATACTTTTTTTGAGTCTAGTCAGCATATTTTTGTGGGTTAGATACCTTTAATATAGCAGTGAGGGCGTAAAAAATCAATAAAAATATGAATAAAAAGGGGCAGGTAAATTTATCAAGGCTTAAACTATAAGTGACCGGCTAATCATTTGTTGGTCATTTTTTAATTATGAGTCATGTTAGCCAAAAAAAACATCAAACTATTTTATCTTTATTTTATCAATATTTTATCTAATGTTAGCCTTGAAAAATCTATTAATAATCGCTATAATTATTTTTATAATTGTCAGAAATATTTTCCTAATATGTTATTATCAGATTTTAAAAATGAAGCAA
>Ga0247841_10005493_pt1 | contig 20475 bp, 11 predicted proteins | sample LaCruzMarch2015__2_FD_192410 | JGI IMG/M metagenome (GOLD analysis project Ga0247841, IMG submission 192410) | Freshwater microbial communities from meromictic Lake La Cruz, Castile-La Mancha, Spain - LaCruzMarch2015_18m | ecosystem: Environmental > Aquatic > Freshwater > Lake | place: Spain... | reverse complement strand
GTCCTCGGGTGGTTTTGAAAAATTTATCAGTTTTGTCTTGTCCGGATGCAATTGCAATCCAAACCTGGCAAAACGCTTTGGTAAAACCTTAAATACCCGTTCTGCATCTTCCCTGTTCTCAAAACCCAGAACAGCATCATCCGCAAAACGGACGATGATCGATTTACCTTTAAGCAATGGCATAATTTCCTTTGCAAACCATTTATCCAGCACTTCATGCAGATAAATATTACTAAGCAATGGAGAAATTACTCCACCTTGCGGACTACCTGCCTCGTTATAGCTGATCGTCCCACCTTCCAAAACGCCTGCTTTTAACCATTTCCCAATTAATCTTGTTATTACTCCATCCTGCACCCTTTGCCCCAGAAATGCCCTTAAATGCTGATGATCCATCGTATCGAAGAACTTCTGAATATCCAGATCAATGATCCAGCTTATGTTCTTCGACCAGATTTGGCTCTTCAGGTAGTCGACTGCCTGGTGTGGCGACCTGCCAGGTCTGAACCCGTATGAGAAATCCATAAAGTCGTTCTCGTAAACAGGTTCTAACAAATGCAGTACCGCTCTTTGCAGTATTCGGTCTTCTACCGTCGGAATACCGATGGGACGCCGTTCCGTCCCGTTTCCTTTGGGAATATACACCCGCTTGACCGGTGGGGCTTTATACCTCCCCGATTTTGCACGTTCAAGTAAATCCTGAAGATTTTCCTCAAGATTTTCTTCGTACATCGCCAAAGTCTGGCCATCAACACCCGGACTGGTGCCTGGTTTAATCCTTTTAAAGGCTTCATGCATCCATTCCATATCAATATGGTGATGCAATGACACCAGAGCCCTGTCCTGGTATTTCTTTGCAATTTCTGCTATTCGATTCTGTTTCGTTGACACATCCATTTGTTCCTGTGTACATTTGTGTTTCTCAAAACCGATTCCATAACCCGGCGCACTCCCTTCCCTAATCACCAGCTCCTCCGGGAGAGTTCGCCGGCTTTCAATCGGTACTATGAAGGCGCTAAGACTGCCTCTGTTCGTTTCTTAACTTCGCTCTTCGCTCGTATCGGATACCCTGATGTGTCTCAACAGTTCGCTTATGCCCAATGTGAGACCCATTCGGCATACCCGGGCTTAGGTCAACCAGTTGCCCGAATACTGGTACTTTTCATCAAGGAAACAGTAGGCTCTCCCATGTTCCCGTGAAACCCCCTTTTGCATTTGCCCTGCTCTCAGACCCCGGACGGACCCTGGCACTTGCCTTTATCGTACTTCAGGTGTTGTTCCCGTTAATACAATGACGAAAACTCCATCTATATATGATTTACGAGGCTCAATCACACAGCTTTTGCAATCACTGTCTACGCTTCATGCAGGCATCTCTACCTGCTATGCAAGACTCGTTTCCGGTTGATGGCTGATCTTTACCGGACAGGATTGGTTACCTGCTGGGTTTCTACGAAAGGTTTCAATGAACGACTTATCCCCCTTTCACGGGCTTCGCATGGCGCGATGTATTTTTCATTTATCATTTATTTGAAAGATGCAAAACGAAAATTGCAAAACGGAACATGAATCCCTCTCTCTCATAATTTCCCCGTATTCTGTTCATGGGTGTATAATATTAATGCCTGACTCTCAGTATTTGGCATGACAAAATACCTCTTTTGATTCTCGAATTTTATTTTGTATATTTACATCCTCCAGTAACATAAAAAATTGATAATCATGAAAGGATCTCCAATTTTCATCCTTGTAATGTTTGTCGGCATCGGGACCTATTCCCAATCCTGTCTGCCGGAAGGAATAGAGCTCGTCAGACAGGGTCAGGTTGACTCTTTTCCGCTCATTTACCCGGGGTGTAGAGTCATTGAAGGAAATGTTTATATTGGAGGATTATGGGAACAACCCTGCACCATAAATAATCTCGATAGCCTGGTTTCGATATTATCTGTCAACAGTGACCTGACCATCACTGGTGCCTATGGCTCTCCGTTAGAAAGTCTTCAGGGTCTTTCAAACCTTCAGTCTGTCGGTGGCAATCTGACACTTACACCGGGAAACCTGATCACTGACCTCCAGGGACTCAATAACCTGCATACTGTCGAAGGAGATGTCCTGATCAATAATAACTTCCTGGTCTCCCTGCAAGGCCTTGACAACCTGGATTCGATAGGCGGTGACCTTCAGCTTGGGACGACTTCCTGGCTGGCCGGTCTGAACGGATTGAACAGCCTGTCTTTTATCGGTGGCGATTTATCTATTGATTACAATGAAAGCCTGACAGATATATCAGCTCTGTCGTCGCTGACCTTCCTCAATGGTGACCTGGACATATATAACAATGATGTGCTAAGCACCCTGTCAGGGTTGCATAATATTGATACCATCCTGGGAAGCGTTGTTATTGATTACAATGGTCTGTTACCGGACTTTAGCGGTTTGGGAAATCTGTCGTTTATCGGAGGATGGCTCCAGATCAATGCCAATGAGAATTTAGGTAACATGCAGGGCTTTAATAGCCTTGAACATATTGGCGGAGGTCTAGTCGTTTTTTCCAATCCATTAACATCCCTGGCAGGGCTGGAGGCACTGGCTTCCCTGGGAGACAGGCTACAGATAGAGTATTGTGGATGGCTTTACGATCTGGATGCATTACTGAATCTGGAATCGATCGGTGGAATGCTGATGATTCAGAACAACGCTTCGTTATTGAATCTCTACGGGCTCGGGAATATCAATGCCGGATCGATCAATGAATTGTACATCAGGAATAATTTTACCCTCTCAGGTTGTGATGCGGAAAGCATTTGCACATATCTGGCTGATCAGGGCGGAACGGTGACTATTTCTTATAATGCCCCGGGATGCAACAGTCCTGAAGAGGTACTACAGGCATGTTCAACCGGGCAGCGCGACAGTTCGACAATTGATCTGATGGGATTGGATATTCACCCAAATCCTACGGGGAGAAACTTCAACTTTCAATTTTCAACCTTGAATTCTCAAAAAATCACGCTGAAGATCTATGATGTTAGAGGCCGGGAAAGAGCCGTGGTTATCGATGAATTGAAACCACCGGGAATCCATGCCCTTTCATTTGACGCTTCAAACCTTGGGGCTGGGATTTATTTTTATCGCCTTAATGTTTACCGGGAAAAGATGCTTACCGGCAAACTCATCGTCAAGTGATTTTCTTTTTTTTTGACAGGGAAAGTGCCGGGGTCAGCCGTGTTGAGCGTCAAAAATAATTCAGCCTGTTTAGCCTTGTATTGTAATGCAACAGATAAGCCCTTTTGCATTTCTCATTCAGAAATGAACGGCGAACGAATATTTCGATTAAAGGTTGCTTTTTAAGAAAAGGTTCGCTGAGTTTCCTGATCCTGGATTCATTCATACCGATTCTTCTGCCGAATTCCTCAAAGTCAGCAATATCAGCATGTCCGGATTTTTTATGTGACTCTGACTGGAAATTGTCTTTGAACAGCCCTCTTGCCAGAGCGAAATCGGAATCATCGACATGGATGCGTGTATTGATCAGGTCATATGCCGGGCTCAGTAAATAATCTCCGGAACTGTTTTCCAGCAGGGCGAAATTCTTCAGATGAGCATCCCCGTTTGAGATCAAATAATTGAACAGCACAAGTGTGAAATACTTTTCTATCTCAATTCTCCAGGCCGGCACATATTTCTGGATCAATGTGCCCATTTCTTCATAGCTGTAATCATATTTGAAATTAGGACCAGCATTGTCAGAAGATCTGCCGGCAAGCGAAGCAAAGTCCTCTTTTCCCCACTTCAACCCATCTTCTTTTACATCAAATCGCCTGGTGATATATGCCGGGGTTCCGTCCTTGAAAAAGATCATCGCATTTTCAGCCGTGTTTATCCTGAATACCTGTCGTGCAACCTGCATCGTAAGGTGTTCATTGGCCGGCACCTGGTCCGGATACCTGATATCTCTGGGAATTGGTTTTAAAATATAGGTGCCCTTCTCGCCTTCCCTGGTCAGTCTCAATTCATTTTTTACCAGAAGAAGGCTTAGTTTTTCCTGGACACCCGAAATAGATATCCTTGTCCGGTTTTCCATGAATGCTTTTGCGACTTCTTCATCATGAGCCGGTGTATCATAAGACAGGACATGATTCACCTTTCTTCCGTTAAATACCCTGCGCAGGCATAACGGGCTGTAAGAAGTAAACCCTTCAGCCAAAGTTCCAGGGCAATATTTTATTTCATTCAACTTCATTTTGTTCAACAGGTTTAATGGTTATAGCTCCAATCGTATCGTACTGCGCGGATGCCAGGAGCAACCCGAAAAAATCATTTTCATCAATCCTTAACATTCTGCTCTGAAGCTGCCGGTTAAATCCTTCACTAAGCATGTTGAAGAAAAACGGGAACAGAAATTCGCTCTCGTATTCCTGCCTGTTTTTGGGCATGGTCAGACTTACCGGTGGTTTGTCAGTGTTATAAAACCAGGCATCTTCATACCTGAACTTGTAACTAGTACGCGACTCTTCAATAAGAACACCGGCCAGTTCACTATTAAAATAAACTTTAGCAGACCTCATTTATTTACAATTCCAATTTTCTAATTTCCAATTTCAATTCCAGCCCTAAGACATCGGCCAGTTTCACAAGTGTTCCGATGGTCGGATTTCCCTTACCACTCTCAATAGATTTCAAGGTCCGCAGCCCGACCCCGGACAATTCTGCCAGATGTTCCTGAGTGACTTTTAGCGTTTCCCGGCGGTCTTTCAATACTTTTTTTAATTCTTCCTTGTGCATTTTATTGCTCTTTTAGATGCAAATATACAAACAATTCAAATAAATTGTATCGAAAGTGCGATAAAAAGCACTATTGGTATAATTTATCGATTTAATGCCTTAAATAGCGAGTTTAGTGCTGTTTAATGCACTCTACTATGTTTTTTCGTTGTGGTTCCGCGCCGGCCTCACCCCCTACCCCCTCTCCACCCGGAGAGGGGGAGTAACCAGTCTGCTTCCCTATTAAATAAACACAGTTGCCGCATAAGCGACCGGAAGGATTTTCGATGTACTATATTACCAACATATTAATTACCTTTGCACAAAATATAGTACATCATGAGTACAAAAAAGCAAATCTTATTTCCTCAACACAAAAAGATTCTTGAGATTTTTGGGGAAAATATCAAGTTGGCGAGGAAACGACGTAACCTGACAGCTATACAGGTGGCAGAACGTTCTGATATTAGCAGGAATACACTTTATCTTATTGAAAAAGGAAACTCGGGCGTCTCCATTGGTGCCGTCTTTAATGTTCTACGGGTTCTTGGTCTGCAGGATGATTTTCTGAAACTGGGTGCAGATGACGTATTTGGAAGAAAAATTCAGGATATTGAACTCTTGAGAAAAAAGTAATCATGGCTCTAACAAGAACAGACATATTTGTGTAAGGTCCTCAGTCCGTCATGCCTCCTTGCTAATTACCGTACCATCATCGTATCAAAACGGATCATATCGTATCAGGATGATCGGATATTTATAATATTAAATCGTATCATATCGTATCATTAATTGAAATGTTTTGGTACTTTTGCAGTATGGAAAACCTGGTACATACATTTAAGTTAAACCTCAACTGGAAATTAATCAGTCGGATCAGTCAGATCGACCGCTTTGATGCATCCTGGACTTCGATTGAAAAAAGAGAAGGACAGAGCCTGAAACAGTTGAAATCTGTCGCAACAGTGCGCAGTGTTGGCGCTTCAACCCGAATTGAGGGCTCTAAAATGACTGATGAGGAAGTTGAAGCCTTACTCCAAGAAATAGATATTACAAAGCTTCACGACCGGGATTCGCAGGAGGTTGCAGGGTATTTTGAGGTATTGGATATTATTTCAGAATCATACCAGGATATTATGATCAGCGAAAGCGGTATCAAGAACCTGCATAATATTCTTATGAAATATAGCACGAAGGATGAATGGCATAAAGGAGAATATAAACAGCATAGTAATATTGTGGAAGCTACATTGCCGGATGGGACAAGTCAGGTTATATTCAGGACGACTAATCCCGGATATCCCACCCAGGATGCTATGCGACAATTAATGGACTGGTATAATAATGACCATCAAACTCATCCATTGGTGAAATGCGCCCTGTTTGCCTATGACTTCGTCAGTATTCATCCCTTTCAGGACGGAAATGGCAGGTTAAGCAGGTTGATTGCAACACTGCTGTTATTGAAAAACGGCTATAAATGGATTCAATACGTAAGCTTTGAGCATGAAATTGAAAACCGCAAGACGGAATATTACCGGGTATTGAGGGGTTGCCAGGCCCGGAGGCCAAACGAAAATGTGACTGAATGGGTGGACTTCTTCTTTGATGCCCTGGTAAATATTCAGGAGCAGTTGATGAAAAAACTGGAGATCCATGGAACAGAGATGCTGTTGTCACCCAGAGAGAAATCGATATTGACTTTTATCGGTAACAATCCTGGTTGTAAGTCAGGTGAAATAGCCCGTAAATTAAAAATTCCCGGACCGACAGTGAAAAGGATACTACCTGAATTAATTGGTAAAAAATTGATCGAGAGATTTGGAACCGGGCCCGGGACTAACTACTCTTTGAAGTAAGGTTCCGGGTTCAAATGTTCCAATGTTCCAATGTTCCAAAGTTCCAAGCCCTAAGCTCTACGCTCTATGCCTCCCCGCTTCCCCGCGGCAGTTTCTTTGCTATCTCTTTCTTCGGTTCGACTCCGATATACTCTATGCTGAGTTTTGAGTTATTGTTGACCTGACAGCGTCCGCCGGCTGGCGGACCTGTCAGCGTCAAAAATTATTCAACCTATTTAGCCTTGTATTGTAATGCAACAGATAAGCCCTTTTACATTTCTCATTCAGAAATGAACGGCGAACGAATGTTTCGATTAAAGGTTGCTTTTTAAGAAAAGGTTCGCTGAGTTTCCTGATCCTGGATTCATTCATACCGATCCTTCTGCCGAATTCCTCAAAGAAATGTTTCAGATAGTGCACTTAAAAGCACTATCAATATGTTTTTTTATTTAAATGTTACAAAATTGGAACCGACGGCTTTAGTCGTCGGAGCAATACAGATAGCCTTTCAGACCGTTGGAACCGACGGCTTTAGTCGTCGGAGCAATACAGATAGCCTTTCAGAACGTTGGAACCGACGGCTTTAGTCGTCGGAGCACCATACCTGTCGGGCAGCTATACCAGCGGGTCATACTGATGGAACCGACGGCTTTAGTCGTCGGAGCAATACAGATAGCCTTTCAGACCGTTGGAACCGACGGCTTTAGTCGTCGGAGCAATACAGATAGCCTTTCAGACCGTTGGAACCGACGGCTTTAGTCGTCGGAGCAATACAGATAGCCTTTCAGACCGATAGATTGATTTGAAAGTTTTGTACTTTTATCAAAATTTATCCCCGTGGAACAGAATAATGATCTTAATTCCCGCCTGACAGCCATCTGCCTGGATTAACCTAAATTGTCAGACGTGAAAAAGAGAATTCCATTTATCCTTTTAATTTTAATCAGTACCTTATTTATCTTCTCTTTTTATAGTAAAGTTGTTTTTCATCCCGACAATTACTTGTTCAGCGATGAAGGAGACGGCATAAAGAACTATTTCACCTATTGTTTTCATATTAAGTGCGATAGTTCTTACACTAATTTTGAAGGAATGAATTATCCTTATGGAGAACACTTCCTTTATACTGATTGTCACCCGGTCCTGGCAGATTTTTTAAAACTGCTGGCATCAAAATTTGATTTTTTTAGCATCTATAGTATTGGCATTCTTAATTTTATAATGATCCTTTCTGTTTTCCTGACTTTTATTGTTTGCTATCTTCTTTTAAAGGAAATCAAGGTGAATGGATGGTTTAGTCTATTATTCAGCATTGGAATTACTTTGCTTTCTCCCCAAATATTCAGATTAGGAGGGCATTATGCACTTTCATACAGTTTGGCTATTCCATTATCCTGGTTATTGATGATGAAAAGCTTAAGAAAGACCGGTAAACCCATTTATACAATTATTCTGTTTATTAATAATCTTTTCTGGCTATTTATACATGCTTATTTAGGGGTAATCATACTTTTCTTTTTAGCTTTTATTGTTGTCGGAAAGTACGTTTCTGATGCAAACAGGAGAAAAGAAACAGCACATTACCTGCGCGTTATTTCTGCAATTGCTGTACCTGTAATCCTATTCTATTTATTTGCAGTGATTACAGATACTCATACTGGCAGGCCAGATCACCCAAGTGGTTTTTTTCTTTATAATGCTGAATTCGACGATGTTTTTTTGCCGCATCATCCGCCATTACGTCCTTTGCTCGATGCCATAACAGGAAATATCATAAGTCAGCACTGGGAAGCATGGAGTTATGTGGGGTTCTCTACTACTATTCTTTTTATTGTACTTCTTGTTTTATCGGTAATTAAAATTTTTAAAAGGAGCAGAACGACGCTGTTAAATACTCTTTTTAATGCTGAAATTTTAAACATTTCACTGATATCGGCATTTATAGTTTTACTATTTGCAATGGCCTTTCCTTTTAAGCAGATACCCAGCCTGGCTGACCTTTTTCCATTCATCAAACAATTCAGGGCTACAGGGAGGTTCACCTGGCCATTTTTTTTTGCAGCCTCCGTGTTTGCTGCTGCTGCTATGCAGGAAATCTATTATAAAGCGCTGAAACAGGGGAGAAAGATCGTTGCTTTATCGCTTTGCATTGCTGTCGGAGCTTTTAACATCATCGAAGGAATATCCTATCATTTAGAAATCTCAAATTCAATAGTCAAATCCAAGAACCTGTTTAAAAAGGAATTTTTGCCCATATCCTACCAGGCCGCTATTAATGCAGTTAATCGGGAAGAGTTTCAGGCCATCATAACCTTACCTTTTTATTATCAGGGATCAGAAAGTTTTTCAAGACCAAGAATGGATGAAACGGTAAGAGCCTCGATGATAATATCATATCACACAGGAATACCTGTTGTGTGCGCAAATCTCTCAAGAAGTTCAGTCAGGGAAAGTAAAAATATAGTCCAGATCGTATCTCCGGATTTCTATAATAAAGAAATCCTGTACGATTTACCCGGCAATAAGCCTTTTTTGGTGATCCGCACCACAGATAATATTACGAATTATGAAGAAGATGTTTTCATGAAATGTGAGCCCATTTACGTGAATGATGAAATATCGGTTTATTCTCTTAAAAAAGAAGAATTATTTAAAAATAATGCCCAAACCCTGTACGATAAGTTTAAACAAATTAAACCACAGCTATATAAAAGGGAACAGTTTTATATGTCCAATAATTCTTCATTTGTTTATTATAACGGGTTCGAAGATCTGAAGTCAGATAAACCATTTCGCGGGAGAGGAGGTTTTCAATCTGTTAAAAAAGGAAAGAATACCTTTGCTGAATTTGCACCGCGCACTTTTTCTGCAGGGAAAAAGTACCAGGTAAGTATATGGATGTTTAATGGCTCGGAAGATGCACTTAACGATTGGTTCCGGTTTATTATTGAAGAATATGATGAGGCGAAAAATACCTGGATGTCGACTACTTATTTTCCTGAAAACAGTGAAGTGATCAACGGCGATTGGTCGCTTGTTGAGGGCACATTTGAGATCAAAGACCCTGATAACAAGATTTTTATCGTTACAAAAGGAAAGGACGATGCTAAAGCGGCATTATTTATTGACGATCTTCTGATTAAAGAAGAGGGAGTGGATATATATAGCCTGGATGAAAATAAAGACAAATTGTTTTATAACAACCACGAAATCCCGTTACGATAGGTATGATGAAAAGTATCTTACTGATTCTGAAATCGATAATAAATGAGATTCTCATTATTTTTCTTTTTATTTTTTTAATCAATAATTTTCTTGGAAATGTTGATAAAACTATAAAAGCTGATGGAGTAGGCTATTATGATTATTTACCTTCGCTTTTCATATATCATGATCTTATAAGAAAAGACATTCCTGTTCAAAAAGATTCCATCCTTTATGATCGTTTAACTTCTCTTCATACGTATGTTGATTATGGTGATTTTAAAGTAAATAAATATGCCTGTGGAACTGCAGTTCTGCAACTGCCTTTTTTTACCTGTACTTATTTAACAACAGTCCTTGAAGGAAATAACAATGATGGGTATCAACTGCCTTTTCATAAAGCGATATTTTATGCAGCGATGTTTTATTTGTTTCTCAGTATTTTTTTCCTGAAAAAATTACTTGAACTTTTTGATATAAAAGAGAATACCATAATCTTATCTCAATTATTGTTAGTTTTCGCTACTTCCGTAACAAATTATACTTATTCTGAATCGGGATTTAGCCATGTTTACTCCCTGTTTGCAATTACTGCCTTTATTTATTTTATCAAATCATATTTTATAAACAGAAATTTCAATCACTTTATTTTAGCTTGTCTTTTTCTTGGATTGGTACTCATTCTCCGTCAAATAAATATCCTCATTATTTTATTTGTTCCTTTCCTTGCCGGTTCATTAATGTCTCTTAAAGAAGGAATTATGGATCTTGTTCATAATCCTAAAAAACTTATCATCGGGATATTTTTGATTTTCGGAGTATTTTGTATTCAATGTTTACTCTGGTATTTGCAAACAGGAAAATTTTTTATATATTCTTATCAGGGAGAAAGTTTCAACTTTTCAGATCCCCATTTCTATAATATTTTGTTTAGTTACAAAAAAGGTCTGTTTGTTTACGCTCCTGTATTGTTTATTTCCATGTTCAGCCTTATATGGTTGGCTTATCAACGAAAATACTTTCTTGTTATAACATGGATATCTTTTTTCATAATCCTTACATATATTCTATCTTCCTGGCATTCATGGTACTATGGAGGTAGTTACGGTTTAAGGGCATTCATGGATTACTATCCTGTGTTCTTTATCCTTTTTGCATTGATGTTGGATGGAATGGTGAAGGGAATGAAATTAGTCATCATTATTTTTTCAGTTCTAACCATCCCGCTGAATATTATTCAGACTTATCAATACAAAAAGTTTATTCTTCATTGGACTAATATGGATAAGGAAAAGTATTGGAAAGTGTTTTTGAAAACAGACGACAGGTACATAGGTTTGGTCTGGAAAAAGAATTTTAATTTTAATCAATATATTACGGTGAATGAGTATTTAATTGGCGATATATTTACTTCTCAGAATACGGATAGTATGATTTATCGCTGTAATAGCCGGGATATACCTGATATTGAAAAAGTTAATATTATACAAGTGTTGATTGATGATGAATATAAAGACGAGAGCGATTCTAAAATAATATTAAGCATATATGATTCAGACAGCAATTTCGTATATTTTTATGATCAGTATTTAATCTGTTTTTCAGAAAAAGAGCTGAATCGATGGCAAACAGGAATAAACAATTATGAAATTCCTCCAATTACTGATATGAAAGAAAAAACTATTTCACTAGGTGTGAAGTCTGGAAATCAAAATAATAGCTTTAAAAATGTGAGGATTAAATTTTTAAGACGGAAATAAAACTATTGCTTTTAACGAAAGGGCACCGGATCAATCCGGAACGGGATACAGGCGGTGCGTTACAACAAGAAAAAAATAACTCTATGAAAAACAATTGCAGATTCTTTTCACAAGTCCAAAGAAGGTCATTCTTATCCTTTGCATTCATCTTCATCTTAGCATTGGCTTCACAAGGCCAGCAGGCAAAGTCGCTTCTCGAGACGGAAATTTACCGGCTTGATAACGGATTGACCATTTACCTCAATGAAGATCATTCTTTGCCCAGTGTTATAGGCGCCGTGGCGGTAAAGGGAGGCAGCAAGCGCGATCCGGCTGATGCTACCGGTATTGCTCATTATTTCGAACACATCATGTTCAAGGGCACCGATCAGATAGGTACGGTCGACTACAAGTCGGAAAAGGTTTACCTCGACAGCATCGCCGGTTTTTACGATAAATTGGCTACTGCTTCCGTCGCGGAGGAAAAAGCAAATATTCAGCTTCAAATCAACAGGCTCTCTATTAAAGCATCAGAATATGCCATACCTAATGAAATAGAGAAAATTCTCGGCGAAATGGGCGGAACCAACCTGAATGCCGGGACAAGTAATGAAGAAATTATTTATTATAATATTTTCCCTGCAAATCAGATTGAAAAATGGCTCGATGTTTACAGTCATCGTTTCATCAAGCCTGTTTACCGTTTATTTCAATCTGAGCTTGAAACTGTTTACGAAGAGTACAATATGTATAAGGACAACAGGTTTTCCAATGCCTTTGAGACCTTCAGCAAAGCTTTTTACCCCAACCATCCTTACGGAGTTCCTGTAATCGGCTACCCGGAGCACCTGAAAAATCCTTCAATGAATAAAATGAATGAGTATTTTGAAACTTATTATGTGGCCAACAATATGGCGCTTGTTTTAAGCGGGAATTTCAATACGGATGAGGTTAAACCGATGATCAGCAGATATTTTGGAGAATGGAAAAGAGGGGAAATTCCTCCTTTGCCTGCCGGTTACAAGATTGAACCATTTCATGGCAGAAACCTGGTCCAGGAACGAATGACCCCGGTCAAGTTCGGAATCCTGTCATTCCGGTCTGTGCCTTTAGGGCATGAAGATGAACCTGTTCTTGATGTGATCAGTGGAATAATGTCAAATGGATCTCAGACAGGCCTCATTGATGAATTGGTTGTGGATAACAAACTGATGCAGGGAGGGACTACCGGTATACGGTATATTGAAGCCGGAGGCGAGATGGTTTTCTTTATTCCCAAAATTATCGGCCAATCATTGAAAAAAGCCGAAAGCCTGGTTGATGAGCAATTAAAAAACCTAAAAGCAGGCAAGTTTGGCGACGAATTGCTCGAGGCTGTCAAAACAGATATCATTGTCAATTATGAAAGAAATTTCGAAGACCAGAACAGTCGCGGCTATATGATGGTAATGGCTTTTGTTAAGGAAAAGGATTGGAAAGAAATACTGGAATATCCGGATAAAATAAAAAGCATCACCAGGGAGGATGTTTTAAAAGCAGCACAAAAATATTTTGGAGATGATTACCTCGTGTTTTATTCCAAAACCGGTTTTCCAAAGAAGCCTGAATCAATAAAACCGGCGTTTGAAGCCATTCCTTCTTCCAAAAAAGATATGAAATCGGAATATGCAAAGAGAATTGAAAATATGCCCGTAATCGAAACTAAGCCGGATTTCATTGAATTTGGTAAACCTGGAATGAAATCGAACGAAGTTACGATTACAGACCTGAATCCTTTAACACACCTGTATTATACTGAAAATAAAGTAAATGACCTTTTTGATCTCACCATCAGGTTTGGCATCGGAACCTACGAAATGCCGGTTTTGAACCAATTAGCCGGATATATGCAGTTGATCGGAACTGATGAGATGTCGTTGAAAGAGATCTCCGGAAATCTTCAAAAGCTGGGCGCTTCTTACAGTTTTAATGCAGGCAGAGAGTATTTTAATATCCGGATCACCGGGTTGGATATGCATTTGGATAAAATCCTGAAGCTGGTTGCAGACCTGATCTATAATCCGAAGCCTGATGACAGTAAGTTAAAGAATCTGTATGAAGCCATAAAAGCTGAAGAAAAAATGGAGCAGGATGACCCTGAAACACTGGGATTGGCTTTATACATGTATGCTGTTTACGGTGACCGGTCGCCCTTTATTAAACGTTTATCAGTGAAAGAAGTCAGGGAATTGACGTCCGACACCTTGCTCAATGCCCTAAATAAAGTGATACATTATGAAGCCGACCTGCATTATTCGGGTACGATCGGGTTGCCGGAACTGGAAGAAAAAATAAAATCCGGTTTGTCATTAGATCTTGTCAGCATCAAAAGCAATTCACCGGTGAAAAATGAGTATAAGGAATATAGCGTACCTGTCGTTTATTTCCTGGATGACAAAAAAGCAATTCAAAGTAAAAATTATTTCTTTATACCCGGAAACCCGGTTAAGGAAGAGGATAAGCCTTATATGAACGGCTATACCGAATATCTCGATGGCGGAATGCAAAGCATTATTTTCCAGGAGATAAGGGAATTCAGGTCATTGGCTTATTCAAGCGGGGCTAATATTTATCATCCGTTTTATCCTGACGAAAAAACAAGTCTTACTGCGTATGTGGGCACCCAGGCCGATAAAACCCGGGAAGCCATTGAGGTAATGCATAAGATTATCAATACGCCTCCTGAAAAGAGTGACCGGATTGAGATGGTGAAGAAATCGCTTATCCAATCGATTAACAGCAACAAGCCCGGATTCCGGCACATTTCAGAATCGGTTGCCAGCTATCATAAGAAAAACTATACTACTGATCCGAGAAAGCAATGGGTTGAAATTTATAAGAAAATGAATTTTGAAGATATCGTTGATTTTTATAATAGTCAGTTTTATAAGAAACCGGCCATTACCACCATTATCGGAGACAAGAGTATGATATGCACAGATTGGATGAGTGCGTATGGAACGCTTATAGAAGTCAATAAAAAGGATATTTTCAGGTAACCGGAAAAATCCACATTTAATCTCGGGGCACAACTTAATCTCCGACCGTAATTAAATAATTGTTCGTGTTAAATGTTCCTGTGGAAACTTTCAGTTCATTCTTAACCGTAATATCACTGTTGGCATATACAATTATACCAGGGCTCTTACTGATCTGCAAATCATGGAAATAACATGTGTTTTGCATGGTGATATTAGCATTGCTTATTCCGGTCATCTCTACCTTTCCTCCGGAAGGAGTGAAAAAGTTCGTGCCGGTAAATGAGTCAATGTTTCCTGCAGACCGGAGAATTCCACCCGTGATATTTTCCGTGAAAGAATTATTATAAAAGGTGATTCCGACATCCTTAAAATCCAGTATACCACCGCTCATGGTAAGACTTCCGCTTCCGGCAAACGGCCAGAATGAGTTGCCGTTTCCTCCAAAGATATTGAAACTCCCGTTTTGTATGGTAATGTTTCCATCCAGATCGACAAATTGGACATTATCCTGGTGCAGATTAATGGTTCCATTATACAGGATATAATTACCAATCAGATGGTTATCCGTAAGATCATTCGCCGTAAAACTACCGTTGGTCACCTGCAAGGTCCCGCCCTGGTAGAGACTTCCGGCAGTAACTGTCGGGGCGCTGGCACTAAGGGCCAGTGTCCCCATCTGCAGGTTCAGCTGGTTCTGGACATTCAGTGAGCTGGAGGTGACAAGCACCTCACCATCACTGCCGCCTGCGCCCACCTCAAAATTATTTATCACTACGGTATTTCCCGTAATGTCTATGTAATTATCAATATTAACATTGACCAGTTGATAAAAAGTTTCTCCATGAATGATCTGATGGTTACTGGCTGAAGTGCCGTTCAGGTAAACGGTTCCCGTTCCTTCAACAAAACCGCCCCCCCCCACATTGTTGGTCCAGTCGTCCCCAAGATAAATGAAATCATTACCGGCATCAAGTACCCCACCCTGGATCAGCAAATCTCCTTTGATGTATAGATGTTGCGCAAGATAGACCTGCCATGTATTTGAGCCGTTGATGGTCAGGTTATTAAACCAGTTGCCTGTTTTCAGGTCAATATATGGAGTGCCGCCCCCGGTGTAAGGAATAAATTCAACCACGCCGCCGGTAGGTGTAAATACACCGTCATAGGCAATAAAGGTGCCTCCAATCTTTATTGTACCACCGGTAATATTTTCAACGAATGAACTTTGCAGGTTCAGGTGATTATGCGAGATCTCAAAAATTCCTCCCAGCTGGTTAAAGGTTCCGCCCATACTAAAAATAGCTTTGGGCTCGGTAAGTACTTTATCTGCAATAAAGGTGCCCGCATCTATATCAATCCTCCCGGTACTTGCCTGGCTGAACAAACCATGGATCAGGAAATCACCTCCACCGTCAAGATCCACATAACCGTTCAGGGCGAAGTCGGAAGCGAGTGTCACACTTCCGCCGTTGTAAAGTCTCATCGTTGCCGTACTCACTACATCGGCTATACCGTCCACAATTAAATCCCCGTATTGAACATGAAAAAGTGAATTTGCTCCAACTGTGAGATAATTGTTTATATGGACAGGCTGAGCAGAAGGTGTAAATATCCAAAGAGAAGAGCCGGTCTTATTGACTTCAACATTGTAAAATCTGGCTTCAGGATCATCTGATTTAATAAATCCTGTGGAACCTCCTGTAAAGAAGACCGTATTCCCGGAAGTGATGGAGGCATTTGTCCCGTTCTCCCAGATCCAGTCCCTGCTCACAAAAATTTTTCCCGCTGAAATATTATCCGTTGATCCGGGTTTCCAGTCGATGAAACCTACCTCCAAAGTATCCAATGCATTACTCATTGTGATCAGATCCGAATTGTAAAGGGTATCATCCACCACTACCCGGTAACCGGCAACATACAATTGACCATCTATAATATTCATATCTCTGCATTTGATCACTCTGGTATTGGAGACTGGCCTGATGTAAGGAGCCACTGAATTGATTACGATGTCGTTGAAGTAGGAAAACTCTCTGACAGACTGGACAAGAATCGTTGATATGGCATTAAAAGTTACAACGGAGTAACTGCCCGCTTCAAAACCACCAGCCGCCGCGTTAACGTCATTCCAGAGCAATCCGACGTTGATATTCACGACGGGATTATCATTTGCATTGATGGTAGCCCCTTCAAAAATAATAACATCCTCCGATACAGTGAGATTACAAGGACTGTTCAGTTCCAGCGATCCATCTTCAATGGTAAGGTCGTGCAACACATTGATATCCACACCAAGTCCGTCGCCGGTACCGTTTTCAAGGGCATTGTAATTCACATTGGTCTTGTCTTCAACCAGATTATAAAAAGTTTCAGCCGTAATAATATCGCTTGCTGCTGCCCCGTTGAAGACCACCTTTCCCGATCTTTCATTGAAACCGGCTGTCCCCACGCTATTCGTCCAGTTTCCTCCTAAGTAGATAGGGTAATTCGATGCAGTGACATCAAGTATACCGCTGGTAATATTGAGGTTACCTGTCAGCTCAAGTGAATCTGTCAGGGTTATTGTATTAGAACGGGAACCCGGATTTCGAACAGACCGTCGGGATGCTTCATTGTCTGAAAATATGGTTTCATCACCTGTATAATCATCTCCATCTGTTGTTGCATTTTTATTAATATTAACATGATATAGCGAGTTATTTCCAAGATTAATACTTCGATCTGATGTGCCATAGAATTCAAATGTACCTCCTGTTGGGTGAAAGTCATTCCTGGCTCCGCCATCGAATCCCCCGACAGTTCTCACAGTGCCCCCGCTTATATCTTCAGAAAGTGAATAACCGGAACCCAAAAAGATGCCATTATTTTTAAAATCCAAAGTTCCATTGTCAATATTCACAGTTATAGCATTTGCATAAGCCCAGACACTTGTACTATTGCCCCCGTAAAGGTTCATGGTACCGCTGTAAATATTCAGCGTTGCATTAAGATCGACCCATGATGAACCATCCTGGTAAAGATTGATGGTTCCCGGACTGTATAAAGTGTAAGAACCAAAGATTCCGTTATCTGCAAGGTCGCTTGCCGTAAAGCTGCCGGCGCTCACATATACGCCTCCGGCAGTCCAGTCAAACGAGGCACAACTGACATTATAAGATGCATTGGTGATCATGATCATTCCGCCGGTATTGGCTTCAAGGATATTGAAAACCTCGGATCCATAAACATACTGGTTACCGGTATCCTGGAAGATCACGCGGCTTGTGCCTTGATTAAAATTAGATACCCCGGCCGAATTTGACCAGTTCCCGTCCAACCTGATAGTAAAAGCATTTGCATAAAGGTACCCGCTTTGAATATTCATGTTCCCTTTCAGCCAGAGCGTACTTGAATAAGTGTTGTCCAATTGCAGGCTATTCGTGCCGGTACTGACATTCAGATTGTAAAGATAGTCGCCGGAATTCATCTTGAGGCCGGTTGAACCGGGATTACCGTTAAATTTCAGGGTCCCTGCCTCCATGGTAATATTTCCACCCATATTGTTGAGAAATCCATTGATCGTCAAATTATAACCAGAATTGGATGTCAGCTTTGACCCTGAATACATGTACATATTTCCTTCCACCAGCACATCGGCGGTAGAAGCGCCGCTTATTGCCAGGAAAGCTCCTCCGGATTTATAATTCCTGATATGATGGAAGTTCGACCCGGCTGAATAACTTCTTATCCAGGAAGTGGTGGTTCCCTGAAAATCTGCGATCCCGTATGTGAAATCCACATTCGACCCGGCCTGGAACTCCCAGTCTCCATATACATAAACGACCGGATAGAAAGGATTGGAAGTATTGATATCAACTGAGGAACCATTCTGCCAGTAAAGGTCGTCACCGACTGAAAGGACGGCATCATCATGATTGAACTGGATGGTACCGCTCACATATAAATCAGAACTTACAGCCAGTTCATATCCCATAATACGAAGAGTAGCCCCCGGGTAAACGTAAAGGTTTCCGGCTACCTTATTAGAAATGTCGACTATCACGGGTGTGTTCAGGTCAGGGATCACGACAGTTTCAGCAGCTGTAGGAACATGGTTCAGCGACCAGTTGGTGCTGGTGCCCCAGCTGGTGCTGGTACTTCCGTCCCAGACATTGATGGTAGATGCCTGCAAAGTTACTACGGCAACGCCATAATGATGATGCCCGCTATATGATCCGCCCCAGGTCATGGAGTGATTAAGGTAATCCCATGTATCATGAATATATATGATATTTCCCACGTCATTATATCCGTATCCTACCATGGAGTGATTGGTAACCTGGATGATGACCGGATGACCTGCATCGATCTGGGCCTTATACTGGGCGAAGCTGAATCCGTAAGTCAGCCCTTCTTCCACTATTTGTTGGGAAAAGCAGTCTGCAACTGTATAGCCTCTTGATTCGAAGAATAATTTGAAGCCGTAGCACCCATCGTCATTTTCAACGCCAAGGCCTTCCAGGTCTGCCGCATCCATTGGAGAACCGTCATTCCATGACCAGAAAACGGTAGATCCGTCTGTATTATAATCATCTACATTATTTATCCATTGATTGGTTTTCATATAATCTCCGGTGCAAGATCCGTAGGTATGCTGGACACCGGTGCCACCGCCTGCCACGGTCCAGGGATCAGGACCGGTAGCATCGTATTGTATCCAGTAATCATCTACATGTCCGTCAGAGGTTCGTCCGTCGAGGCCATTGGCTGTTGCACTCAAAGGGCAATTGTGCCGGGTTTGCCCGTTGATAACGACATCCGGCCAGGTACTGTTGTCCATGGGCATAACCCCGTTATTGGTCGGCCCCGAGTACATGCCTGGATAGCCCATGTTATCGTAATGCCCGGCTATCATGGCAGCTGATGTGGCCGAACAGCCGAAGCTCCAGTCAAATGCCGGTACCAGTGGCAGCGTTTTTGAAGAACGGTCATAAACTGCTTCGGGAGCGCGGTAGTTCTCCGGAGGTATACCCGGGACCCGTATCGCATAAGCTATCCGGCCGTCATCCGTTACAATGCTGTCGATTATATTATCCTTATAGGCAGCTAAACGCTGGCTGTAGGAATCCGCCATCATTAAAGCAAACATTAAAACAAAGACGTAGCGAAGAATGAGAATCTTTTTCATGGTAAGAAGAATTAGAAGTTCAGCGTTTTGAAATAATTATTTGATCCGGGTGGTTTAAGTAATTTAACTTTGGATTTTAGCACAATAGCTTAAAAATCAGCAAACATGTCTCTGGATGGGGATGTAAAAAGCATTAAAGCATCATAAGGCCAAATATAATAATACTTTTAAAATCGCACACATGTGCGGTTTTTTTATTAAAAGAAAGTCAACACGAAATCAACTTTTAGTAACATATCCTACCTTATATAATATATTGATTTTTATAGTATTCTATTTCAATCATATAGATAATAATTATCAGCTATTTTTTCAAATTAGTTCTTTTAGGAACAGCGTTTGGATAGCATATCTCCTCTGGAAATATTATGTTTCCTAAAATTGTATTTGACTAATGGTAGCTACACTGAAACTTGAAGAAAATGCGAAGCATTTTCCTTTTAGTTTCAGTTATGCCGAGAGGAACAGCGGCTAAAAATTCGCAAACCTGTTCCGATTCGGTATAAAAGGTGAAAAGGAAAAATATCAATATAAAAACAATCAACTAAAATTTAAAATTATGAAAAAGACATTACTATTTTTTGCTGTGATTCTGCTGATGGCATCATGTGAAAAACGAAGTCCGGTTGAAGAACCATTTGACAAATTTAATGGTTACTCCAAATACCTGAAAATGGGTGAAGTGATCCATCCGCTCCTTGCCGGCGCTAACAAGCAAACTGATATTGGAACGGTCACCTATG
>Ga0247841_10005488_pt1 | contig 20491 bp, 18 predicted proteins | sample LaCruzMarch2015__2_FD_192410 | JGI IMG/M metagenome (GOLD analysis project Ga0247841, IMG submission 192410) | Freshwater microbial communities from meromictic Lake La Cruz, Castile-La Mancha, Spain - LaCruzMarch2015_18m | ecosystem: Environmental > Aquatic > Freshwater > Lake | place: Spain... | reverse complement strand
GGTATTTCCTCGGTAATGGCGCTCTGCTTGAAGGCGTAGCAACAGCACTTCCCTCTGTCGCCAACATTGACATTCGTGGTAATGTTACGGCTCCCGGCAATATCACCGTTGCGGGACAAGTAAACGTTACAGGAAATGTTACAGCAGGGTATTTCCTCGGTAACGGATCGCTGCTCGAAGGAATAACTGCAACTTTACCAGCCATCGGCAATAGTGACATCAATGGCAACATTATAGGCAATTACGCAAATATGCATGACGTTGTAGGTATCACCGGAAACATAGGAAACGCACGTTTTTCGGGAGGTAATGTCGCAGTCAGTGGACAAATCAACGTTCTTGGAAACGTCGTAGCACCTTTCCTCATCGGCGACATCCGAGGCAACGTCGTCGGTGACTATGCCAACGTCATCACTGGAAACATCGGGAACACCAGGTTCGTAGGAGGCAACATCGCGGTCAGTGGACAAATCAACGTTCTCGGCAACGTCATAGCACCTTTCCATATCGGCGACATCCGAGGCAACGTCGTCGGTGACATCCGAGGCAACATTATCGGTGACTATGCAAACGTCATCACTGGAAACATCGGGAACACGCGGTTCGTAGGAGGCAACATCGCGGTCAGTGGACAAATCAACGTTCTCGGAAACGTATGGGCATCATTCTTCCGTGGAAACGGTTCGCTGCTCGAAGGAATAACGGCGACGGCTACGATACCATCCGTGATATCGGCGGATATCAACGGCAACATCATCGGCAATTACGCAAATATGCACAACATCGTTGGCGTCATTGGTAACATTGGTAACACTCGGCTCGTAGGAGGCAATGTCGCGGTCAGTGGACAAGTGAACGTTCTCGGAAATGTCGTAGCACGGAACTTCATAGGAAATGGGGCATTTTTGGAAGGGTTACCTTCTAGATATCTATCGGCAATACGCTCTACTAATCAAAAAATTACGGAAGGGTTTTGGGGAAACATTAACATCATTATGAATTCTGTCAGAGAATCCGCTGGTATCACATATAACTCGACAACCGGTATTATTACACTTGAGGGTGGTGTTACATATCGTATCACGGCACAGTTGGCTTTTTCTGGAACGACCGCGTACAATTCTTATGCATTTAGATTAGTCAATAGTTCTACGGGAGTTCAAATTGGCCAGGCTGCCGATCCAATCGGAGCAAATGCTTCTACTGGAAATACACCAGCGTCTGTTCTCGACTTAATACTCACACCTTCGACGACTACAAGTTATCGTTTGAGAATGGCTGACGGTTTAAATGTAGGTGGAGGTGAAGAATTGCGGTCTGCTGCAGGCACGTTTTTGACTATTGTAGGATTGGGTAGCGGATTTACCACCGGACTACCGACTACCGGTAACATCGATATGAGCGGTAACATCATAGGTAATTATGCAAATATGCACAATGTCATTGGTATTATCGGAAACATTGGCAACACACGTTTCAAAGGAGGCAATGTGGCAGTCAGTGGACAAGTCAACGTCAATGGACAAATAGTCGCTCTAGGGAATATATGGGCATCATTCTTCCGCGGTAATGGTTCGTTGCTCGAAGGAATAACAGCAACTTTACCAGCCGCCGGTAATAGTGACATCAGTGGAAACATCATCGGAAATTATGCCGATATGCACAACGTCGTCGGTGTCATCGGAAACATCGGGAACACACGATTTGCAGGAGGCAATATTGCGGTCAGTGGACAAATCAACGTCCTTGGCAACGTCGTAGCACCTTTCCATATCGGTGACATTCGAGGCAACATCGTCGGCGACGTCCGAGGCAACATCATCGGTGACTATGCCAACGTCATCACAGGAAACATTGGGAACACGCGGTTCGTAGGAGGCAATGTGGCGGTCAACGGACAAATCAACGCTCTTGGCAACGTCGTGGCACTGAACTTTATTGGCGACAACAGAGGCAACATCACCGGAGATTTTGCAAATGTTATCACGGGAAACATCGGGAATACCAGATTCGTAGGAGGCAATGTGGCAGTCAGCGGGCAAATCAATGTTCTCGGCAACGTCGTAACGCCATTCCTCATCGGCGACATTCGAGGCAACATTATCGGCGACTATGCCAACGTCATCACGGGAAACATAGGGAACACGCGGTTCGTAGGAGGCAATGTGGCGGTCAGTGGGCAAATCAATGTTCTCGGAAATATCATTGGGACAGATGGAATTTTTTCGGGTAATGTTGTGGCGACGAGAGACATAAGAGGAAGAAATACGATGACTCTCACATGTGCGGCTAACGCAAACGTTTTGACAGTCTCCGGGACGTCTCTGGATACGAATGGCTCTTCTCTTATACAAGTCACCACTTTGCGAGGCAACAATGAAAATTACTCCATGTTGCGTTTAGATAACGCAGGAGGGACGCTGATGAACGTCAATGGAAACGGCGAAATGTTTCTAAGTTGCCCGAGCTTATCAGATGCATTGAGTATTTCCTCGAAAGCCAATTCGTTTACAGGTACCGCGATAGACATCCAGGCAACAAGAATCGAATCAACCGGATTTAACTTCATCAAATGCAGAGCTGGCGCTGGAGCAACGACGCCATTCCTGGTGGATGGACAAGGAGGCATGAAAACAACGGGTAATGTCACCGCGGTCGATGGAATTTTTTCGAGTAACGTCGTAGCACTGAACTTTATTGGCACTACGGGGAACATAGGGAACGTGAGGATGGATTCGGACATCGTTACGGCACGAACTCATAAAATAATTGACGATTTTTATATCACAACGCTCATTAACTCCACTCCCGTCATATATTTCGATGTAGATGATTCTGTGTACTACGAACGAACGACTAATACGTATACTTTTCTCACGGAAGGTGTCGTAAGAACTACGATAGATAACAAAGGAAATTTGACCGCATCTGGAAACATCATTGGGAAAGATGGAATTTTTACGGGGAATGTGATCGCATCGGGTAATGTCACCGCGGCCGATGGAATTTTTTCGGGTAATGTCGTGGCGACGAGAGACATAAGAGGAAGTAATACGATGACTATCACGTGTGCGGCTAATGCCAATATTTTGACGGTCACTGGATCTACCACAAACTCGGGTGGTGCTTCTCTCATACAAGCCGTCTCTTTGCGAGGCAACGTTCCCACATATTCGTTATTGCGTTTAGACAACATAGGAGGAAGATTGTTGGACGTCAACGGAAACGGCGAAATGTCCATAACTTGCCCAACAACAACCGCAGATATGTTGAATATTACCGGAAGAACTAGTGCGTTTGTGGGTAATGCGATTAATATCGTTGTTCCGAAGTTATCTTTGACGGATTATTCCTTCATAAACTGCAGAAACACGAACGGTCCATTGTTCAATGTCGATGGGAGAGGAATGGTTTCAGTAACCACCTTCGTGAATTCAAACAATGTAGTTCTCTTCGCGAATTCTTCGTCCGGTTATGTATCCGATGTGTTAAGAATTCAAACGACGTTTGCAGGAGCGTCTGGGTGGAATGTGATATCCGCGAGAAATTCTGGCGGGAATGTGTTCAGAGTCAACGGGGTTGGCGGAGTGTTCGGCGTAGGGGCATATAATACATCCGGGGCCGATTATGCGGAAATGTTCGAGTGGGAAGATGGTAACAAATTGGGAGAGGACCGCAGAGGAACAACAGTTATTATAGGGAATAACGGCGCGATTCGCATAGCAAGTCTAATGGACAATCCTATAGATGTGATAGGTGTGGTATCGGTGAACCCGAGCGTGTTAGGAGACACCAAATGGAACGAATGGAGTGGACGATACTTGAGAGACAAATTCGGCGCAAAACTGTCGAATACCTTGTATTATATTTCAAATGTTTCGAACGAAACCGAAAGAGTGCGTTGTGGTATAAATGACACTCCTCCCGATGGTTACGAAAAGATTATAAGTAGCGAACATATCGAGAACCCGAACTATGACCCAAATATCAATTATACATCTAGAGAAAATCGCTCTGAGTGGTCTCCCATCGGTCTCGTAGGAAAACTCAGAGTCCTACCTGGGCAAATCGTAAACCCAGGATGGAAACTACTGAAAACTCACAAGCACGCAGATGGAGACACTTTAGAATATCTCGTTAAATAATTTATCGGGATTAGTATATATATGTTTGTGATCTTTGTAAAGCCTGGATGCCCATTTTGTAAAAAAGCATTGGCGAACCTTCGTAAGCATAAGATGGCGTTTACAAAAGTTGTGTGTAAAGACCAGGACGACTTGAAAACAAAAATTAAGCAGAAAAAACTGAGAGTTCCGAGTATCACGACCTTCCCTCGTGTGTATAAAGGAACCAAACTCATTGGCGGCTCCGACGACCTGGAAAAACTGTTAGGGTAAATTCGTTATTTTCGCCGGAAAAATATATTGAGTATAAATATATCCTCAATGGCCCCCGTCAAGAAGACTTACATCCTGGAGAACGACGCTGGCAAGGCTCTCGGTACATTCATCGGTGCAACTCCCGGCATAGCCGCAAAGAAGGCCGCCACTCGTGGTGTGACTGACATCATCCTGCGCGAGACCGGCGAGCACGACAAACGCCGCATTTACAAAGGCGAAGTCAAGACTCTGAACCCTCCTAAGCAAGTTATGATCGCCGGCAAGCCCGTCCTGATCTCCAAACAATCTGTGGCCAAGTTCATCAAGGTGGAGGCCAAGAAGCAGATGGAGTAAATATATAGGATATTAATCAAACCCGATATACACTAAATCCTGAGTTTTGAAAAAAAAATATTTGATATGAATATACACACAATGGCTCCCAAGAACATGCCCAAGAACAAGCCTACCGGTCGCAAAGATGCCAAGGGTCGCATTATCTTCAAGGGACCCCAGGGCGGCGAGTTCGTGCGCGGCGCAGGCGGTAAGAAATTAGCACCTGCCACTGGCTCTGCCAAGCGCGCTCGTTCCAAGAGTCCCAGTCGCCGTCGTTAAATATATTTTAACATAATATGAAGTCGTAAATATGATTCGAAAAGCGGCTTATTTGTCAGGAGGACCAAAATTTTCAAACTTGCACATGCCTCCGGAACTGACACTCGTTATCGCAGCTATACTCACTGGTCGAAAAGCTCTAGCAGACGTTAAACGTGTCGGATTTTGATATCATATGATTTGCCACAGATACATCAGCTCCCAATTTGCTAAGAACGTTCAAAATGGAATCATCAGCTCCTTTTTTGATCGTCGTAGTAGAATAATGTACTCCCTTGTTGTCCAGAGATTGCTTGGCCACTCCTTGTTCGACATGCCCTCTGCAGTATCCTCTACAAACCGCTTTTCGTCCGCATGGCTTATTCGTCGACGTGAAACCTTTGCATTTCGTTCCTCCAGATCCTAGAAGAGCGTGCTTATCCAATACATCATCCTTGTAATCATCGACGAGTTTTGTAAAGTCTAGGCCGTAATCTCTCGAAATCCTAAGCAGAATATCTTCTATCGCGCTCGAAACGATGATGTTCGTGAAATCTTCGAGCTTCTTCGCTCCGTTCACAACATCTTCGAGCGTCTTGGAGAAAGACATTTGTTTACAAGATGAAAAGAGTAGTTATGTTATACAAGGTGTCAATATGATTATGCCCACATATTGACACACCGGAGTATGTAATAACAAAATCGTTGTAATTGTAAATGATGTTTGAACACTTTGATGGTCGTAATCGTGGGACAATTGACCAGCATTTGTATGGGTTATACTTGATTACTCTAAATGATAAGAAATATGTAGGGCAGACGAATGACACATATCACAGATTTTCAAAACACATAAAACCTTACTCTGGTTGTAGATATCTCATCAATGCTATAAAAACATATGGCTGGGAGAATGCCAAGATAGAGATACTCCTGACAGATCTCACTCTAGAAGAAGCGAATAGATTAGAGACGCATTACATAGACACTCTGGGAACTCTTGTGCCAGATGGATATAACTTGACGAGAGGTGGTGATAACAATGAGTGGTGTGGCGAAGCAAAAGAAGCTCAAAGCGAGAGAATGAAAATAGTATGTGATACTCCTGAGTTTAGAGAAGCCAAAAGTATGGTGATGAAGAAACTACGAGAAGACCCGAATTTTATAGAAGCTATGAGACAAAGTCTAGATGAGTTCTGGACTAAGGAAGCAAGAGACGCCCAAAGTGATTTGATGAAGAAACAATGGGAAGACCGAGAATGGAGACAAAAACGCAGTGAGGACCAAAGTAGCCATATGATGGAACGATGGAGTGACGAAAACTATCACAGTAAGTTGTCTAGAACTCATAAGGAGAGGTATGAGAAAGAAGAAGAACGAGAGAAAGCAAGAAAGTCTCACGCTCATATGCGCAAGTTTACTGACGAAGAACTGATTGAGATGAACGATGAATTCAAAGGAAGTGTAGGAAAGCTGAGTGAGTATTTTGGCGTCAGTCAATGTGTCATTAGTAGACACAAGAAAAGTCTGGGACTTTCTGGCAAAAAATACAATAAATGAATAAAGTGATAATATTTGTGAGAAAACTATGTTACGTCAACGGCGTCGCGTTTATTTCCAAAAAAAAAATATTTTGTAATAATATCAAACATGGCAGGAGGCTTAAGTCAGCTCGTTGCGTATGGTGCTCAGGACGTGTACCTCACCGGTAACCCCCAGATTACTTTTTTCAAGACGGTGTACCGCCGCTACACAAATTTTGCCATTGAGTCTATCCAGCAGACCATCAACGGCAGTGTTGGATTCGGTAATAAGGTGTCCACCCAGATCTCCCGTAACGGTGATCTGATCACTGACATCGTGGTTGAGTTCGTGCTGTACAAGAACGTCACCGGTGCCAACAGCACCTTCTACCCCGCCGAGCAGCTGCTGCAGGATGTGGAGCTCGAGATCGGTGGCCAGCGCATTGACAAGCACTACAACGACTGGTTCCGCACTTACGACTCCCTGTTCCGCATGAACGACGACCGTATCAACTACCGTCGTATGACTGACTTCGTGGACGGCGAGAACTCCCTGAACTCTGCCTCCCCCGTCGTCAAGCGTTTCTACGTCCCCCTGATCTTCTTCTTCAACCAGACCCCTGGCCTGGCCCTCCCCCTGATTGCCCTCCAGTACCACGAGGTCAAGCTCTACTTCACCCTGGCTTCCCAGGTCAACGGTCTGAACGTGAACACCTTCGGCACCGCCCCCGGCACCATCACCGCCCCCCAGATGTCCGTGTGGGTTGACTACATCTTCCTGGACACCCAGGAGCGCACCCGCTTCGCCCAGCTGCCCCACGAGTACCTGATCGAGCAGCTGCAGTTCTCCGGCACTGAGACCGCCACCCCCTCCACCACCAGCCAGGCCAGCCAGAACATCCGCCTAGACACAATTGGGCGCAAAAGCATTACGCCACGCACATCTGGACCCTGTGCGTGGGAAAGCCGTTTGGACTTCCAGGTACCTGCTATGGTACAAGTTTTTTGCTAGTGTGTCGGTATATATCGTGTCATTTGTCCCAGGTGATACGAATATCAACGCGCAACACTATTAAATTGCGGGAACCCCCTAAAGCCAGAAAAATGACTACAAAGCAATGTTGTAGTTGTGAAGAAATAAAAGATACTAATGAATTTACTAAGAGGAAAGCGAGTTGGGATGGATTTCTCGCCAGATGTAAGTTGTGTGACAAAGCATATAAAATCGCTTATCATACAACGAAACCCGATAAGAAAAAAGCGTGGGATAAGAAATACAAAGATGCCAACCCTGAGAAGGTAAAGGCACGGAACACGCTATATTATCGGAGCAATTGGGATACTCTCAAAGAAAAGAGAGTAATTAATGAGGAACGAATTAAGGCCTATAGAATAGCATACAAATCAAGATATAACGAACGGATATCTCAACGCAGGATAAATGACATCAACTTTAAGATGACACGAAACCTACGGACGAGATTTCATTCCTTCGTATCGACAAAAGGCAAGAAGACATTCAATGTTCTCGGTATGCCGTGTGATACATTCTTGAGTTGGATAGAGTTTCAGTTCGCGGACGGGATGTCGTGGGACAACTATGGTGTCGATTGGCACCTTGACCATATCCTTCCGGTATCCAAGTTTGACTTGACGAACGAAGCCGACCAACGAGTATGCTTTAATTGGTCTAATTTTCAACCATTATATGCCCAAGACAATCTTAGTAAATCAAATAGTATCTATCTTCACGACTTCTTCAACTGCTTCATATCTGCTCATCGCTTCATTGTGATAGAAGATTTAAATAGTCTAGAGTACCAAACCTTGACCGAAAGGTTGAGGTGGCTGAGAGCAACAATCTCAGGTACGGTAAAAAGCTCCTGGATGAACAATGGGCAATCCGCAGCCAAGCCTCTAAGGACGCAATGTCAAGTCTACGAGGAAGGTTCAACGACTAAATAGTAGTGGGTATTTAATGACGGCCTAGACAGCCCGAAAATGCTTAAGATATAGTCTAGTCCCTCGCGCCGGTGGTCGCAAAATATCCCGAAAGGGAGGGTATATACGGAATCTCAACCACCCCACCAAGTACCTGGCGTGGAACTTCAACGCCCCCGGTGCCACCAGCTACGGCCAGTACACCGCTCTGGCCAACTTGACCGTCAACTCCAACCCTGTCTACGGTGACACCGCCAACACCGAGAGCTTCAACGAGGCCCTCGCCGTGCTGGACTCCGCCAAGCTGCAGCTGAACGGCCAGGACCGTTTCTCCACCCGCAAGGGCTCCTACTTCAACAAGGTGCAGCCCTACCAGACCATCGGCACCAACGTGCCCGCCGGCGTCTACCTGTACTCCTTCGCCCTGAAGCCCGCCGGTCGCCAGCCCTCCGGCACCTGCAACTTCTCCCGCATTGATAACGCCACTCTGTCCCTGACCTACAAGACCTGCTCCGTGGATGCCACCGCGCAGCCCGCCGCACTCGCCAACGCCCTGTACCAGAGCGAGACCATCACCGCAAACACCGCCACCTCCCTGACCGCCCTCAACATCTATGCCAAAAACTACAACGTATTGCGCATCATGAGCGGCATGGGTGGATTAGCTTATGCAAGCTAGTCATATCATGTCATCATATCCAATTATTTTCAAAAACATTTCTTTCGAAGTTCTTTACACAGACTTTTCGAATTAAATAAACTTCGCGCGATTGCGATATCTTTCATACGTGACACAACATTAAATACCCTAGAGTGTCAATATGTTCACCCGGGTCAAACGAAAATATACGTGATACGGGAAAAAAATATTCCGATAAAGTATCGCGAACAACACCATGTCCCAACTACCCCCCACGTTTCTAAAAACAACGTTATTTACAAACGAAGTAAGAGGAAATGTCACAGTTAAAGGAGCAGTTATAATTCAGTCAAATGGAAATGCATACGTGTTAGGCAATACTTCTGTCATTACAGGAGTAGGCCAGACGCCTCTGCCGACTGACATCATAGGTAATCTATCCGGAGTATACGCAAACGTAACCACGGTTAACGCAGCAAACGTTAATGTCACCGGGAATGTATCCGCGGAATATTTCCTCGGTAACGGTGCGTTGCTGACCGGTATTGAACAATACGTGTTGCCATCTGAAATCACCGCAGATGTCCTCGGTAACGTCACCGCCACCGGTAATGTATCCGCAGAGTATTTCCTTGGTAATGGTGCCCTGTTGTCCGGCATTGAGCAATATGTGTTGCCATCCGAGATCACTGCGGATGTCCTCGGTAACGTCACCGCGACTGGAAACGTGGCTGCCGAGTATTTCCTCGGTAATGGCGCCTTGCTGACCGGCATCGAACAATACGTTCTGCCATCTCAAATCGCAGCGGATGTCCTTGGTAACGTCACCGCCACTGGAAACGTGACTGCTGATTACTTCATCGGTAACGGATACAACCTGATACTCGATGGTTATACGTTGAAGCCCATGGGCAATGTTGCAAATGTAGAAGTTCGTTTGGCGTTACCCGCACAGGTTGGTACGATCGTGAAACAAACCGATATCGACCAGGAATATCTGCTGCTCGATACACCTGCCAGCGTAGACGCAAACTGGTTGGAATTCACCGGAGCAAACTTCCCGGTTATGAGCGTTTTTGGCCGCACCGGGAACGTTCTGTTACTCTCCGGCGTAGATGTGAACACGATAGGTGGTGCGAGTATCGTAGGAAATGGAGACATCACATCCTTGGCAGTTGATATCACTGGTAACGTTACCGCCACAGGAAACGTGTCCGCGGAGTATTTCTTAGGTAATGGTGCACTGCTGACCGATATCGAACAATATGTGCTGCCCTCTGAAATCACTGCCGATGTCCTCGGCAATGTCACCGCCACCGGAAATGTATCAGCAGAGTATTTCATCGGCAACGGTGCTCTGCTTTCCGGCATCGAGCAATACGTGTTGCCATCTGAAATCACCGCCGATGTCCTCGGTAACGTCACTGCCACCGGAAATGTATCAGCGGAGTATTTCCTCGGTAACGGTGCTCTGCTTTCCGGCATTGAGCAATACGTGTTGCCATCTGAAATCACCGCAGATGTCCTCGGTAACGTCACCGCCACAGGAAACGTGTCCGCTGAGTATTTCCTCGGTAATGGTGCTCTGTTGACCGGCATCGAACAATACGTGCTGCCATCCGAGATAACTGCAGATGTCCTCGGTAACGTGACGGCTACTGGAAATGTATCCGCCGAGTATTTCCTCGGTAATGGCGCTCTGTTGACGGGAATCGAGCAATATGTGCTGCCCTCTGAGATCACCGCCGATGTCCTCGGTAACGTCACCGCAACCGGTAACGTGTCCGCTGAGTATTTCCTCGGTAATGGTGCTCTGTTGACCGGTGTATTGACTGATATTTCTGGAAATTTAGAAATCACCAATATTCTCGTATCTGGAAACGTAGATGTTTCAAACAATGTGAATGTAGACGGCAACGTTATCACAGGAAAACTAATCACAGCGGAGGCATACATAGGAAATGTGAACTCCGGTCAGGTGGTGTCCGGAAACATCACTTCTAACGAGTTCTTCTTCGGCAATGGTGCGTACATTACGGGAATCGAACAATATGTGCTGCCCTCTGAGATCACCGCCGATGTCCTCGGTAACGTCACTGCCACGGGCAATGTGTCCGCTGAGTATTTCCTCGGTAATGGCGCTCTGTTGACGGGAATCGAGCAATATGTGCTGCCCTCTGAGATCACCGCCGATGTCCTCGGTAACGTCACCGCAACCGGTAACGTGTCCGCTGAATATTTCCTCGGTAATGGCGCTCTGCTTTCCGGCATTGAGCAATACGTTCTTCCCTCTGAGATCACCGCCGATGTCCTCGGTAACGTCACCGCAACTGGAAATGTATCCGCAGAGTATTTCCTTGGTAATGGTGCCCTACTGAGCGGTATTGAACAATACGTTCTGCCCTCCGAAATCGCCGCTGATGTCCTCGGTAACGTCACTGCCACCGGTAATGTGTCCGCTGAGTATTTCCTAGGTAACGGTGCGTTGTTGACTGGCATCGAACAATACGTTCTGCCATCTCAAATCGCAGCGGATGTCCTTGGTAACGTCACCGCCACCGGGAACGTGACTGCTGATTACTTCATTGGTAACGGGTTCAACTTGGTTCTCGATGGTTATACATTGAAGCCCATGGGCAATGTTGCGAACGTAGAGGTTCGTCTGGCTCTACCTGCCCAGGTTGGTACTATCGTGAAACAGACTGATATCGATCAAGAATATCTACTGCTGGACACGCCCGCTAGTGTAGATGCAAACTGGTTGGAATTCACCGGGGCAAACTTCCCGGTTATGAGTGTATTTGGCCGCACTGGAAACGTTCTGTTACTCTCTGGGGTGGATGTAAATACCATCGGAGGCACCAGCATAGTAGGAAATGGAGATATCACGTCCTTGGCAGTGGATATCACTGGTAACGTGACTGCATCCGGAAATGTATCCGCCGAGTATTTCTTAGGTAATGGCGCCCTGTTGTCCGGCATCGAACAATATGTGCTGCCCTCAGAGATTACCGCCGATGTCCTCGGTAACGTCACTGCCACCGGGAACGTATCCGCCGAGTACTTCCTCGGTAACGGTGCTCTGCTTTCCGGCATTGAGCAATATATCCTGCCCTCTGAGATCACCGCCGATGTCCTCGGTAACGTCACTGCCACCGGAAATGTGTCCGCTGAGTACTTCCTCGGTAACGGTGCTCTGTTGACCGGCATTGAGCAATATGTGCTTCCCTCCGAGATCACTGCGGATGTCCTCGGTAATGTGACTGCCACCGGTAACGTGTCCGCCGAGTACTTCCTCGGTAACGGTGCTCTGCTTTCCGGCATCGAGCAATATGTGCTGCCCTCTGAAATCACCGCCGATGTTCTCGGTAACGTGACTGCCACTGGGAATGTGTCCGCTGAGTACTTCCTCGGTAACGGTGCTCTGCTTTCCGGCATCGAGCAATATGTACTGCCCTCAGAGATCACCGCCGATGTCCTAGGTAACGTCACCGCCACCGGTAATGTGTCCGCTGAGTACTTCCTCGGTAACGGTGCCCTGCTTTCCGGCATCGAGCAATATGTACTGCCCTCAGAGATCACCGCCGATGTCCTCGGTAACGTCACTGCCACTGGTAACGTGTCCGCGGAGTATTTCCTAGGTAACGGTGCTTTGTTGACCGGCATCGAGCAATACGTGCTGCCTTCTGAGATCACCGCCGATGTCCTCGGTAACGTCACTGCCACTGGTAACGTGTCCGCGGAGTATTTCCTAGGTAACGGTGCCCTACTGACAGGCATCGAACAATACGTGCTGCCCTCCGAGATTACCGCGGATGTCCTCGGTAACGTCACTGCCACCGGGAACGTGTCTGCGGAGTATTTCCTAGGTAACGGTGCCCTGTTGAGCGGCATCGAAACATATGTTCTTCCCTCGGAGATTACCGCCGATGTCCTCGGTAACGTCACTGCCACCGGGAATGTGTCTGCGGATTATATCATCGGAAATATCGCATTATTGACCGATGTCACTGCCACTGGTAACGTGTCTGCTGAGTACTTCCTTGGCAACAGTGCATTGTTGGCCGACGTTACTGCCACTGGTAACGTGTCTGCGGATTATGTCATCGCGAATATCGCATTATTGACCGACGTCACTGCTACCGGTAACGTGTCTGCGGATTATGTCATCGCGAATATCGCATTATTGACCGATGTCACTGCTACCGGTAACGTGTCTGCCGAGTATTTCATCGGCAATGGCGCATTGCTGACCGATGTCCCTATCCCGTCTGAGATCACCGCCGACGTCTTGGTAATGTCACCGCCACTGGAAACGTGGAGGCTGCTTACATCGTAGGTAACGGTGCGAACATGTCAGGTGTCGCAACGTTAGACTCTACAGGTTATATACAGCAACAATATCTCGACGGATATCTCACTGTACCACAGGGTTATGTCGCAGATACGGCAGCTCGTCTTGCTCTAGGCGGGGGTGATCTACCCATAGGTTCTCTCGTCAGACAATCGGATGACGGAAACTCGTATCTGCTAACCGCATCACCATCCAATGTCGACCTAAATTGGTTGAATTTCGAAGGCGCAAATTTCCCGGTGAATACTGTATTCGGACGCACTAATGATGTTTTAGCGGCTTATGGCGATTACTCCGACGACTACATAGAATTGTCTGCAAATGTTGGAACAGTTCCGGGAGGAAACTCGCTGTCTGAAGCATTGGAATACTTAAACAACCGTGTCACGACGAATCTCTCTCTAAGTGGCAATGCGACAGCTTCATACTTCCTGGGTAACGGCGCGCTGCTGACCGGTGTAACTGCTACGCTCCCGACCACCGTCACTGCGGATGTTCTCGGCAATGTCACCGCCACCGGAAACGTATCTGCAGAGTATTTCCTCGGTAATGGTGCACTTTTGGAAGGCGTTTCGACTACACTTCCGACCACAATTTCTGCGGATATTCTGGGCAACGTTATCGCTACCGGGAATGTGTCGGCCGAATATTTCGTCGGAAACGGCGCGTTCCTAGAAGGCATTGCTCCTCCTGCTAGATACTTGGCGGCAGTGCGGGCTACAAATCAAACCATCTCGTCTGGAAACTGGTCCAACATCAACGTCATTATGAATTCGGTTCGCGAGAGTGACGGTATCACGTATAACTCTACCACGGGGGTGTTTACTCTGGAGGGCGGAGTCACATACCGCATTACTGCGCAATTAGGATGGCAAGCGGCGTCCAACTACTTCTACGCATTTAGACTAGTCAACAGCACCACTGGTGTTCAAATTGGCCCATCGTCGGAAACGTTGCCACCGTCTCTCACATCTTCCAATACTCCCGCTCCTGTTCTTGATATCATAGTAACTCCTTCGACGACCACGGATTATCGTCTGAGAACTGCAGTGGGTATGACAGCAGGTTCTGGCGAACAAATACGGTCCGACGTAGGAACGTTCTTGAACATCGTCCAGCTTGGTAGTGGGTGGAATACCGGTCTGCCGTCCACGGGAAACATCGACATCATAGGTAACGTGACGGCCCCTGGAAACGTCATCGTATCTGGGCAAGTAAACGTCACCGGGAACGTGTCGGCAAATTACTTCCGTGGTAACGGAGCGTTGCTGACGGGCATTCCCAACGGTCCGGCGTTTTCGGTGTACTTTGGAAACTTGGCAACTCAGACGATAAGCACCACTGGTAACACGACTCCATTATACTCTAACGTCGTGTATGACACTAGCGGCGGGTTCAGCTTGGCTACTAGAGCATACACGCCAGGGGTTGCTGGATATTATCAGGTAAATGGGTCATGTGCATGGGGACCTACCGCGGGATCTGGTGAAATGCAGGTTCATTTGCTCAAAAATGGATCTAGACACAAGACTCTGACGCAAATATACTCATCAGGCGCGTCGCATAACTACATCACATCAGGGTCTTACATCGTGCAGTTATCCAACACCGATTCCATCACAGTTTCCATCGCTCAGACTATGGGCAATACTCAGACTATCATCGGCGGATTAGATACTGGGTTTACAGCCACGTTGATCGCCAAGTAAAATCTTAATTTTGTCTTACATATTTGTCGATATGGAGATGTTTTCGTATCGACAAACTAATTAACGAACAATGCTTTGTTATGATTATGAAGCGAAAGCTAAACAGATCATATCGTCAAATCTAGTCTGCTTATGATCGCACCTGGAAAAGTGTTTAGCTGGCGAAAGCAAGACCCCCCATACCACTCGCTATGCGAAGAACGTTGAAATTGGGGGCGTAAATCTGAACGCGTCCACTTGGCAAGCTGGCATTCAACACGACCTGTAGTTGCGCCGAATCGTACCGAGTGAAGTTGGCAGACCCGTTAGGCTGCTTGGAGTCGGCGTCTTCCAACGCAAACGAGTATACATATATTGACTTGCTTGGCACGCGAACGTGATGTTCGTAGGGTTGCACTAGACGGAAATAGGCACCTGGGCGTGCAGAGAAGCGATCACTACCGTTGATAATGAGTTTTACCTCTTCGAACACCTCAGTTCCATTGCCGACGGGTAGAGGAATCTCGTAGTCGAAAATGTTATTACCGTCAACGGGGTCGGAGTCATACGTGCTGGCAGCTTGGTAAACGAAAACAAGTTCCCTTACGGGGTGGTTGAAGTTTAGAGTAAATTTACGGTTCTGAGAACCAGATGGGGCGGTCGGGGAAGTAACGGGCTCAGACCCCTGCCACTGCAACTGAGTCACCAGGTACTCGTGTTGGATCTCTGACATCCTAATGCGTTCGGGCGCATCTAGGAACACGTAGTCGCAGTATAGCTTCATGTTGGTTATCGCGAGGGGTGTCGCGCCGTTCTGAGAAGTCAGACTGGTGATGGGGTAATTGCACTTCACACAATTCAAATACGTGTTGATGTCAAAGTTCATTTTCAGTTCGTGATATGGAAGGGCGACCAGAGGCATATACAGCCCAGGGTTCCTGTTGTAACAGAATTTCATCGGGACGTAGTAGGTTCCTCCGGCAGCCATGCTGAGGTCCCAGTTGTTCTTGTAATATGTAGGATCGTAACGCCCGACCATCTTGTTGTATCCCGCTAATTTCTCAGAGGTTTCCGTCAGCTCAGTCCACACGTCCCACCAGTTGGAGTAGTGCTTGTCTATCCGCTGACCACCAAGCTGGAGCTCGATAGAGTTAAACAGTGCCAGACCCACTCCATTGACATAGCGCAAGTTAGAAGTTGGGATGCTCACGTTGGAAATAGCATTACTCACTAATCCGTTCCCGACAAAGTTCATGTAGGGCCATGTGATAATGTTGGCGACATACTTAGACGTATTCCCAATGTCAGAAACGTTGGCACTAGAAGTGTAATAAGATCCATCCACATTGCTATATGCCGCAATAAGGTTGGAATACACACCGGCATTGTTGGACTGCCAGTAGTTACCGGAGGCATCCGTGAATACGTTACTCAGTGCAGCCACGTTGGTAGTGTTGGTGAGCGTCGTAGACCCCAGGGAAATTGGTGGGGTAGGGGTGATGTTGTACCCTTGAAGGCTCGGCAGAGTGACCTCAATCCACACGGGGCCGCAAAGATCACCATTACGAGAAATCGTGACCGTCGGGAATTTGCCGAAGTCCTCGATCCCGTCGAATTGCTGCTGAATGCTCTCGAGCGCAAAGTTCGTGTATCTCCTGTACACGGACTTAAAAAACGTGATCTGGGGATTTCCGGTGAGATATACATCCTGAGCACCGTAACTTACGAGCTGCGCAATTCCGCCTGGCATGGTAAGCTTTACTTATCATATAAGTTTATTTTTTTTAAGTTATTACACGCGATTGGTCAATTTATCAGCCACAATCTTGATTAAAACCACGTTAGATTTCACCAATAGAGTCGGGCACTGATGCGCCTCTGCCAATCGATGTTTTTCGCAAAAAGTTCCTTCACACTTGCACGCGAATCCTAGGACTCCGACCTTCTTCTGACAAATAAAGCATCTAGTCATACTAAATTATGACATTATTTTACGTCTCTAGTAGTTATCAATGATTTGACGATATGATATCTTCCGTATCGACAAAACACACTTTGATACATCTACTTTTTCTTCAGTGGGAATTTCTTCTCCCGATATTTCCTAATAAAACTTTCGTCTTCATTGGCGCGAGCCGCGTACAGCGGGTTGCTCTTTTTGAAATATATACTCAAGACATTTATACGTCCAATGAGTTTGTTCAGACCATCCCTGCTTTTACGATCTGCCATTGCTTTCCTGAGTGCTGCGCGACGAGTATCGCGAGTATCTTTAACATGGTAGCCATATTTTTCCAAAGATCCTTCGTTTTTCAGTACGATTTTTACGGTTTTCTGTGCCATATGTTATTACAGATATTAATTCTTTGTTGGCCATTTATAAAAATCAGGTCGAAGTGCGATCTTTTCTGCGATGCGCTCTCTGATGATAGCAAGTGCCCGCTCATCCGGTTTGTAGTCTCCATTCCAATCCGGAGAATACATCACGTCATCGGGGTCGAACTTGGCATCTCGGTTGATGTTGTATTCTCTGGCGATGAGCTCTTCTGTAAGTTGCTCGTATCTTCTCCTCAGATATTCTCCCTTGTCGTAAAAAAATGTGACATGTCCGGTGTTTAGACAGAACTCCTTCGGTATCTTCTTGAGTATCTTCTCGACAGATTGAGTCTTCAGCGAACGTGCCAGCGATTTTGGTATGTGTCGGATTTCTCTCCACTCTGAAAACAAAATGATTGAAATTAGAAAGTGATATTAGTAAACTATATTTCAGATGTATAATACGAGAAGATTATTATTTACTTTCATACAAACTTACCAGCAAACAAATGTTGATTTGCGAGCTCGTCCACGGGAACAAGATTAATTCTGGTCATTTTAATTAAAAATCGTCTTCATTTACAGCGATTATACAGATTTTATAAGGATTTCATATCCAGGGTCAAATGACATGTCAAATAAAGTTTTTTAGTCTATTTTCAGGAATATACTTATGTATGTCGGTGTTTAATATCAATTTTTTACGACCATCCGGTAAAATATAATAAAACTTTTTCTTGAGAGATACATGTCATGTAAATTTTCTAACAAAACTATTTAGAAAAATATAAATAAGAAAAAAAACTACACACTCCTCAACTACACACTCCTTTGTAAATAATTTAATACATTTCATTGGTATACATATAAAAATGGATATAGAAATATTCAAGGCCACGGTATACATGTGTGGTTGTGGATACAAAACAACGGATACTAGTAACGCCAACAAGCACAAAAAAGTATCATGTGGTTATGAAGTGAAATCCGAAAAAATAGATTTTGTGATGAAGAAAGACCATGATATTGTTGTGAGAAAATCAGAGACGTCATCAACGAACGAAGATAGTGAGGAAACTGATTACACGACAATGAAGACATCTGTACTAAACGAGGAAAGAGAACAAAATACACGCATTGTATCACAGCTGAACAATACAATTCAAAATCTTAGAAATTCACTGGAGGCTATGAATGATAAAGTTAGAAGAGCAATTGCCAAGATGTCCAAGTCGGCTTATACCGATGAAATTGAAGATGAGTTATACGATATGATCAAAGATGGTATTATATATTTCATCACCGACAAAGATGTCCCTGATAGAGGAAAGATTGGTCGAACAGTGAATACTGACATCAGAAAACTTAAATCAAGATATTCTATTTTTGGAAATCCAGATGTGTTGTGTTATTTCTCAAGTGATATAAATGTCGATGAGAATGTGCTCAAGAGAATGATGAGAGATGCCGGGTGTATGGAGTCTAACAGAGAGATTATTTCAAATGTTTCACTTGCCAGAGAAGTGTTTTATGAATTCGTTGAAATGACCAGATAAATGTTTACATGTCATGTAAAATTTCTAACAAAACTATTTAGAAAAATATAAATAAGAAAAAAAACTACACACTCCTCAACTACACACTCCTTTGTAAATAATTTAATACATCGTCATCTATATACAAATAAAGATGGAAATAGAAACATTCAAGTTCACGGTATACATCATATCGACACTCTAGGATACATAAGACGAACTTTCGTCTGTATTTTAATATAAATTAAGAATATGGCCACAATCGTCTCAGATTACACAAAAGCTTGGAGCGTTCTGAAGAGACTGCACAATGCGGTTGACGGGAGCTTCATGTTCTCGAACATCACCGACAAGTTCAAGATTGTTATCCGCAATGACCCCGAGGGCGGTGTAGGACACTTCATGAATGTCGGAGTCATTGTTAAAGTCGGCGAATATGATGATATTCTCGCGAAGTGCCTGGAAAATGTCGCGGATGCGATGGGGTGGGTCGACGAGGAAAAGACCGAATTTTGTTTTGCCGAGTTTGAGCTCGACCGCAGGACCCCTCAGGAAGAGGATCTGAAAGAGTTTGCGGATTTCGTTAACCAGATCTACAAAACGGTCATCTGTCCCTGCGCCAAACATCTGATCTCCGATGGCGGTGAGATGTGTTATTTCTGCGAGTTTACATCTAACCCGGAAAAACTCGCGACGGTTGATTGCCCGATTTGCATGGAAACATGTTGCGAGATGCATTCGGTGACCATGCCCTGCTGTATGCACAAGATGCATAAGATGTGCGACTACGAATGGTATGTTAAAGGCAATAAGTCGTGTGCAATGTGTCGCGCTGATCTTCCCAAGAGAAACATGAGGACTCGCATCACTCTGGAGAATCTGGTTCAGAACATCGCACGTGAGGTGGAGAGCAGACTCGGTAATCCTGACGCATCAGACGATGATGATGAAGATGACGATGACGACGAAGCCGAAATTGAATTATAATTGAGAAAATAATATTTTGTAATGATATAATCATAATGTCTATGTTTGCGACCATCAAGACGTTCGTGCTCATATTTGCATATTTCGCGGCGTTCCAGCTCGGCAAAATGACGGAACGCCCCAAGAACCTGTGGCCCGTTGCCAAGGCGGGTCAGAACCCTTTCCTCGTCGGTGACTGGGCGACCTACCAGAAGATCTACTTCGGTGTAGTGGGTCTTGCGGTACTATTGACTCTGATCGGCGGCGGCGGCATGGGCATGGGCGGTATGTTTAGCGGGGGCATGGGCGGGGGGGCCTTTTATTAATCATATCGTCAAGTAAAACTTTTGTAAAAGACACAATTTCTTACAAAGTTAAAAAAAAATGTATGAATATAATAATGTATCCTAGACCTGCGCGTTCGTCAAGTTTTCAGGCTCATGAATACTGCCGAGACGCGGTGTGCAAGAAGGTATTCGGAATATTCCCTCGGAAAACATCTGAAGAATTGCGGATGAAACCCATGAGCGTTCCAAGGAACATCGCTACGGAAAA
>Ga0247841_10005487_pt1 | contig 20494 bp, 15 predicted proteins | sample LaCruzMarch2015__2_FD_192410 | JGI IMG/M metagenome (GOLD analysis project Ga0247841, IMG submission 192410) | Freshwater microbial communities from meromictic Lake La Cruz, Castile-La Mancha, Spain - LaCruzMarch2015_18m | ecosystem: Environmental > Aquatic > Freshwater > Lake | place: Spain... | reverse complement strand
ATTCGGCCATGTCCCAAGCGCTCGGCGAGGATCATCAGCGAGGCATCGGCCAAGTCCATGGGCAGGTCCGCGTACTTCACCATCAGTGCCTCGATCCGCGGCAGGTCGTCGGCGATCGGCGGTGCCATCTCGGCTGCACCCTGGCGCAGGCTGCGGACGAACGACTGCTGGGCCTGGGCACCGATCCGGACGCTGAGCAGATGACAGGTCTCGGCCACGACCGGCCAGGTCGTCGCCAACCCCTCGTCCGATCGATCGAGCCAGTCGCTCGCCGCCTGGTGGTACGCATCGCGGGGGTTGGCCAGCGCGAGCCAGAATCCGGTGTCAGCGATGACCATGTTTGACGTCGAGAGACTCGGCGAGCAAGCGTTTGTAATCTCGCGAGAGGTTGGCGTCAGCCTCGCCGCAGCCGACGAAACCGGTGCGCGCCAGCACCGCGGCCGGCCGCTCCCGCTGCGCGCTGATCTGCGCGTGATAGCGCTCGATCGCCGCGCGGATGACGTCGGTGACGCTCTGCCCGGCCGCCCCTGGCGGGTGGATGTCGAGAAGGAGTTGGCGCTCAAGAGTCAGCGGCTCGATATCCTTATCATCGAACGCCGGCCGGGTGCGGTGACGGATGCCGGCCCCGCGGCGCTCGCCGGCCTGCCCGACGGGCTGGAGCGGCTCGCGGCCCACAATGTCCTGACCTACAAGTCGCAGCACCAGTCGCTCGACGCTTGGGCGCTGGATGAGTTGATCGGACACTACGTGACCTACCGCAAGCTGGTCTCCATCGAGCGGGCGCACACCCCGGACGCGCCGGCGCCGGGGACCGGACCGGGGACCGCACCGGCACCCGAGGTTGTCGAACCGCCCGCGGAGACCTACCGTTTGCTCCCGGAGGACGACTTCGGTCTCTACGCGGTGGCGACGCGCACCCCGGAGCGGCTCTTTGCCCAGCTGCCCCCTGGCACCCTGACCAGCACTCCCTGGCCGGGGGTGTTCGATCTGCGCTGGGGTGGACGGACCATTCGGCTGATCCTGCTCGGGGAGATCGCGGCGCATCCGCGCAACGCCCCCTGGGAGGTCTTCAGCGCCCGGCTGGAGCGGGTGCGGCGCGGGTTGCGCAACTACCACCCGCGCAATCCGCAGAGCCGCGGTCTGCTGGGGCAACTGTATTACCATTACCGTATCGAGGTACCCGACATGGCCTATACGATGGAGGATTTCGAGCGCGACACCCGCCGCATGTACGTTGAAAACCTGCACAAATTACCTCCGGAAGATATCCAGGTCATCCTCAAGGAGTTCCCGCCGGAGACCTTGCTGCGCGGCCTGAACCTGGAGGAACGCCTGCGCGGCCTGGATGCAGAGGAGCGACTCCGCGGCCTCGACCCCGCGGTCGTCGAGGCCTGGCTCAAGCGCCCCCGGCACTGATACCCGCGGCGCAACGAGCGCTTCACCGCGCACCAGTTGACCGCCCTGGACCGGCCACTCGGGGCCTGGGCGGTGCCCGCAGTGCGGCGCAGAACTGCGCCTGATCGCCTGCGTCACCGGGCCGCGCCGGTGGCACGGATCCTGACGCAGCCGGGCGAGCCCGCCCAGCCCCCACGAATCGCCCCGGCCCGCGGACCGTCCGCCTGGGATGATCTCCGCGCACCGCTGCCGGACTGGGATGCGCGGGCGCAACCCGCACCGCAGTTCCAGTTCGATCAGCGCATTTCCTGGTCAGCACTGCCACGGGTCCGACACCGCGCCGGACGACCCCGGCGCCGCCGCTCCCCGGCGCCCCGCGGCCGATCACCAGGCGCCACCCCGTCGCTGGCCTCGCTGGACGTCCCCTCCCACCCCCGGACCGCTCGACTCGCCCACCAGCGGCCTCGCTCGACCCTTGACATGCACCTTCTGCGCGGCGAAGATCCGGCCCATATTTGGTCTCGTGTGGTCGGACTTCCTATCCGTCCGGGTCCGGTTGATCGCGAGGCCGTTCGCGGGCCTCTGTGGCCCCCCGCACGCGGCAATGCGCCCCTCCGGGGCCTGGCGAAGAATGCGCTCAGGGTCTCTGGATCTCCGTGACCTTGGGCACTGGACGGCCGCATCGCAGACCTGTCATCTGCGTCAGGCAAAGGTCCCACCTGCCTTACGTAACATCGCCTATTGCCAACGGCAAACTTGAGGGCATATGGTCGCTCCAATTCACGTCAGTGAATGCCCCTGCTCCACCCTTGCGGGTACGCCAAGAGGACCGGAGCCATGGAACCTCCTTCACCGCGCGCCGTAGCGTCGCCCGTCGCCCGTCGCCCGTCGCCCGTCGCCGGATTCTCTAGCGACTTCCGCGTCTGTCAAGCCCCACCCGGGGCCTTCGCGCCCTTTTCCTGTCGTGCCGCGGGCTCTCGCGTGCACGCGCGCCCCGCGTCTCATCGGGGCTGACCCCCATGCACCCATCCGCTTCTCCACCACCGGCAGGCCCGCTTGCCGGTGCCCCGTTGCCTTTGCCCGAACAAACCCAGCCCTAGCACCCGGCCTCGCGACCGTCAGGAGCCTGTCATGACCCACACCCGAACGCCCCTCCGCCTTGCCCTCGCCCTTGGCCTGCTGCTTGCCGGCGGTGCCCGGGCGGGCAGCCTGACCCCCCCCGCCGCCCCGGATGACCCGGGCAGTGCCATGTATCGCATCGGGGACATCTATGATCGGCTCGACACCGGCGCCGCCGGGGCGCTTCGCACCGGCCCCTTCACCGAGCCCACGGCCGGCCCCGGCAGCACGGGTCACACCCTGAACGAGGTCATGGACAAGGCCCCGGCCTTGGACGATGCCAACGGTGCCATGCCCGCCGACGTGCCGAGCGGCAAGACCTTCTGGGGTCTGAAGGCCGGCGCCTGGGGCACCCAGACCGGCAGCATGCCTAATGTCGGCGCCCAGACCATCACCCCGGGCACCGCGGCCCAGACCATCAGCGCCGGTTACCACAACGGCAGCGGCAGCGTCGCCGGGGATTTGGACCTGGCCGCGGGCAATATCGTTAGCGGTGTGCAGATCTTCGGCGTGACCGGCACGGCATCGCTGGCCAGCGGCAACGCCGCGGCAGGTGAGGTCCTGACCGGTAGGACCTTCAGCAATGCCGGTGGCGCCGCCGCCGGCAGCATGCCCAACATCGGCGCCCAGAGCATCACCCCCGGCACCGCGGCCCAGACCATCAGCGCGGGCTACCACAACGGCAGCGGCACGGTCGCGGGGGATGCGGACCTCGCCGCCGGCAACATCCGCAGCGGCGTCAACCTGTTCGGTGTCAACGGCTCGGTGGTGCAGGCGACGGGGGCGGCGACCGCCGCCCAGGTCCTCAACGGCGTGAGCTTCTCGAATGCCTCCGGGGCCGCCACCGGCACCATGCCCAACATCGGCGCCGTCAGCATCACCCCCGGCACAGCCGCCCAGGCCATCCCTGCCGGCTACCACAACGGCAACGGCACCGTGGCCGGGGATGCAGGCCTTGCCGCGGGCAACATTCGGCAGGGTGTGAGCATCTTTGGGGTTAGCGGCGGCGTTTACGGTGGCTGCAACTGTGCATCCGGGACCCTGTATGATGACCGCTGGTGCGACAACGGCAATGGGACCGTGACCGATTTGTTGGGCGATCTGACCAACCGTAATGTTGGACGCTGTCTGGTGTGGATGAAGAACGCCAACTGTAGTGCCAACCTGGCCACGATCAACAAGACCGGTCCCCTTACTTGGGATAACGCCGAAGTTTGGAGCAGCGCAGTCGTGAGCGGGGTTTGTGGTCTGACCGACGACTCAACCGCCTATGAATGGCGGCTACCGACACGAGCAGAGCTCGACGGCCTGACCAATGGAAAGGCACCGCCTTCCAACCCCCCGTTCTCGGGCGTGCAGGTCTCCGACGCCCCCTATTGGTCTTCCACTACCTACGCCTACGACACGAGCGAGGCGTGGATCGTGAGCTTCAACGTGTGGAGCTGGGGCGAGGTGGCCCGAACCCGCAAGACCGGAGACTACTTCGTCTGGCCTGTGCGGGGCGGACAATAGGCCCTTTGGGCGCTTTGACCCTTTGGGGGGGTACAGGGGGGCTTGCCCCCTGTCGCGCGCATTTTTTTCACCTATCCGATGATTACCGCGATGGTCGTTTCCCAGCAATTGACGGACACCTATCGGGCATTGCAGCGCGAGGCCGAGGGCTATGTGCTGCTGATGCAGGTGGGCGCCTTCATGCAGGTGATGGATGAGGGGGCGCGGCAGGTCTCGGCTGAAGCTCCAGCTCGTAGGCGCGGGCTTGCCCGCGCTTGAGGACCTCGGGCGCTGGCAGAGCGCGGGCAAGCCCGCGCCTACGCCGCAGCACCCCTGCCTTGTTGGTCTTAGGCGAAGCCTCGCTCGCCACTAGCCGCTTGCCGCGAGCCGCTTGCAGCGAACCCCTTCCTTCTAGCCGCTAGTCCCCAGCAGCTATACCCGGATGAGTGCCATGAAATCCAACAAACTCGTTCCGTTCGTTCTCCTTCTAGCCGCTAGCAGCTCGTTGCTAGCCGCTTCCCTCGACCCCACGGACAAATACGCCTGGGGCGAGAACCTCGGTTGGATCAACCACCGGGATGACTTCGGGTCGGTGCAGGTCTATGCCGATCACCTGGAGGGCTTCGCCTGGGCCGAGAATATCGGCTGGGTCAAGCTCGGGTCCTACGACGGCGGCGGCAGCCACAGCTACGCCAACAGTGGCCCGGACGACTGGGGCGTGAACCGGGCGGGCGACGGCACCCTCTCGGGGTACGCCTGGTCAGAGGCTGGGGGCTGGATGGACCTCGGCGCCCCCGGAGGCGGGGTGACCATAGACCCCTCCAGCGGTGCCTTCGCAGGCGCTGCCTGGGCCGAGAATCTTGGCTGGGTGAGGTTTTCCCTCCCCCCCACGACAAGGCACCAGTACGCCTGGGGCGAGAGCCTGGGCTGGATCAACCACCAGGACAGCCTTGGCGCGACCGAGGTCTATGCCGATCACCTGGAGGGCTTCGCCTGGGCCGAGAACCTCGGGTGGATCAAGCTTGGCTCCCACAGCGGCGGCGGGGCCCATTCTTATGGCAACAGCGGCCCCGACGACTGGGGGGTGAACGTGGGGGGTGACGGCGCCCTGTCCGGGCACGCCTGGTCCGAGACGGCGGGGTGGATCGACTTCGGCGCCCCCGGGGGCGGTGTGACCCTGGACCTTGCCGGTGATGCTATGGCGGGGTATGCCTGGGGCGAAAACGTCGGCTGGATTTGGTTTACCGCTGTGCCCCCGGCCTATCGCGTGGCCCTGGCCAAGCGCTCGGTGCTGGCGGCCTCCGGCGGCAACGGCGTTGTGGGCGGCGGCGGGGACTATCCGCCCTTCGCCTCGGTGACGCTCACCGCCACGCCAGCGGGGGGCTATGCCTTCGCCGGCTGGGACCCGGCCCCCTGCGCGGCCTTGTTCACCATGCCGGACGCGGACTTGATCTGTACCGGGACCTTCGGTGGGGATGCGGACGGGGATGGGGTGGCGGCCGGTCTGGACAACTGCCCGACCATTGGCAACCCGGACCAGGCCGACACCGACGGCGACGGACGCGGCGATGATTGTCCGGTCTATTACGTCAAGGCCCTGGGGGCGAGCGGGGGCAACGGGGCGTCCTGGGGCGGGGCCTTTGGCAGCTTGAAGGACGCCCTGGAGGCGGGGACCACCGGCGGCGGGGCGATCTGGGTGACTGCGGGGGTCTATTACCCGGACGAGGCCGCCGGCACCGACAGCGACGACCCGGCGGCGAGCTTCGACCTGCCGAGCGGGGTGGAACTCCTCGGTGGCTTCGCCGGCAGCGAGACCGCAGCGGACCAGCGCGACCCCTGGCGCAACCGCACCGTGCTGAGCGGGGACATAGCCCAGGACGACCTGGACCCGGAGGGCAATGACCTGGCCGAGTCGGTGGCCGACATCCAGGGGACCAACAGCGTGCATGTGGTCAGCACCCAGGACCTGGGCGCACCGCCGCGGATCGACGGCTTCTTCGTCACCGCGGGGGATGCCAGCGGCAGCGGCGATGAGGGCCGGGGCGGCGGCTGGCTGGACCTCGGTGCCTCCCCGGAGATCAATCGGGTGCAGTTCCTGGGCAACCGGGCGGCGGAGGCTGGCGGTGCATTCGACTCCCTCGGGGGCGATCCGTCCCTGGCCAACAGTGCCTTCACCGGCAACGCCGCACCGGCCGGCGCGGCCCTGTCCCATAGCGGCGGTAGCCTGTCCCTGGCCGGGGTGACCCTGGCCCAGAATGTCGCCCAGGGCAGCGGCGGGGCCGTGCGTGGGGACCTGGCCACGCTGACCTTGGACAACAGCGTTCTGTGGGGTAACACGGGCGGGGCCTTGAGCCTGATCTCCGGGGCGACGGCCGAGGTGGTCCACAGCATCGTGCAGGGGGCGGGCGCCAGCGGCGCCGGTTGGGTGGGTCCAGGCAGCGACGGCGGCGGCAATCGCGACGCCGATCCCAAGTTGCTCGACCCGGCCGGGGGTGACGTGCGCATCGCCGCGGCGGATTCGCCCGCCCTGAACGCAGGGGATAACACCGCCGTCGTCGGCACCACGGACCTGGCCGGCCAGGCGCGCATCCAGGATGCCGTCGTGGACATGGGGGCCATGGAGCAGCACCCGGTGCCGACCGCGACCACGCCGGCCCTGAGCGGCACGGCGGGCTCGGACATCCTTACCACGGTCCTGGCCAACACCAGTGTGAACGCGGGTGCCGGGGACGACCTGGTGATCTCCGCCAAAGGCCGTCAGGTGATCACCCTGGGGGCGGGGCGCGATACGGTGGTATGGAACTGGTTCCCGGACTCCGACGTCATCAACGATTTCGCCCTGGGTGAGGACCGGCTCGACGTGCGCGGCGTGCTGCAAGCGATCGGCTACGCGGGCGCCGATCCCCTGGCCAGCGGGCATGTCCAGTGTCTGAACGGCAGCGGAGGTGCCCTGGTGCGGCTCGATCGGGACGGCACCGCCGGCGCCGTCTATGCCCCCATCAATTACGCGCTGGTGAAGGGGGCGGGGGTCACCGCCGCCGCCCTGTGTCAACCGGCGAATGTGGTTTTTTGAAAGCTGCTAGCTGCTAGCTGCTAGCTGCTAGCTGCTAGCTGCTAGAAGCTAAGAAACCAAACCATCCTGGAGTCATCCAATGCGCCTCAAACTTTCTTTCGCAATCGCTACGGCCTTGGCCGCGTCCTTGGCGGTCCCCCCGGCCGGCGCCGCCCTGGTGGAATACACCATGAGCGTGCCGGGGGTGGGGGCCGGGTCATTCGCCTATGACGACGCGAGCCTGGTCGATGCGGGCGGCGATTTCACGTCGGCGCTGACGGCATTCTCGTTCGCGTATAACGGCTGGACCTATGGCCTCGGCGATGCGACCAGCGCCTTGGCTTGGCTCTACTCGCCGGGTCCGGCTCTGGGCGGCATCCAATACCTGGGAACCCACAATGCGGACACCATTGAATTCGCCGCGGGGTTCGGCTCCGGCGACATGGGGACCTTCACCGCAAATGGCGGCGCGCCGACCGGTGTCGGACCCATAACCCTGACCGATGCGGACTTCGTGCAGCAGGTTCCGGAGCCCGCCACCCTGGCCTGCCTGCTGCTTGGCATTGGCCTGATGTCAGGAGCGCGGAGAAGGGGCTGGCGCCAGGTCTCCTGGTGACGAGGCTTTAAAGGTGATTTCCGGAAATGACCATACCAGCGGATGCATCGGTAGGGTGGATAAGCGTAGCGCATCCACCAGCGACGCTCGCTGACCGCGCCGCCTCTGCCTGGAGTCCAAGGCTTCAGCCTTGGCGCGCTCCAAGGCTGAAGCCTTGGACTCCAGGCGCTTGGGGGCCTTGGTCATCATTCCGGCCACGGGTTTGTAGGTCGGCCTTCAGGCCGACTGCGGCGCCCCCGGTCGGCCTGAAGGCCGACCTACAGCGGGGCGCCAACCACCGCCCGGGCGGCCGGAGTTATGATCAAGGCCCGCTTGGGCCCCCGCGCTTCACTTAACGGCAGTGGAGCAGCGCCTGCAAGGGTCTTAATCTTCTTTGCGTCTTTGCGTCTTTGCGTGAAACCTACCGCCTCTGCGGTCCAGGCTACTGGGTCAGGACGCCCGCCGGACCTCCAGCACGTCGGGCGTCTGCGCAAGTTTGGCAAGCACCAGGTCCAGGTGGGCCTTGTCGCGCACCTCCACGGTGAAGCGCATGGCGGCGGTGTCGGTGGTGCGTTCCGAATGTGAATTGACGCCCAGCACATCGACATCGGCGTCGGCCAGCACGGAGGAGATGTCGCGCAGCAGGCCCTTGCGGTCGGCGGCGATCACCAGCAGGTCCACCGGGTAGGCGGCGTCGGCCGGCTGGTCGGCCCAGCGCACGCGCAGGAGCCGTGCGGTCTCGCCCTCGGGCAGGTGACGGACATTGGGGCAGTCGCGCCGATGCACGGTGATGCCGCGACCGCGGGTGACGAAGCCGACGATGGCGTCGTAGGGGACCGGCTTGCAGCAATGGGCGATCTGGGTCAGCAGGTCATCGACCCCTTCGACGACCACCTCCCCGGCGCCCGGCTTGGGCTTGCTGGGGGCGCGGGTGCGCAGATCCGCCTCGCCGCGTCCCTCGGGGCGCCCCTCGGGGTTGCGCGGCTCCCCGACCTGACGCGCCACCACGCCGACGGACAGGTCCCCGCGGCCGATGGCGGCCAGCACGTCTTCCCCGCGCCTGAAGTTGTAGCGGGGGGCGAGCTGCTCGAGCTGGGGTTTCTCGCTGATGCCCAGGCGCATCAGTTCGCGGTCCAGGGCCGCGCGCCCGGCCTGGCAGTGCAGGTCGTGGTCCTGTTGCTTGAACCATTGGCGGACCCGGTTGCGGGCGCGCGCGGTGGTGAGATAGCCCTGGTGGGGGCTGAGCCAGTCGCGGCTGGGGGCGGCGTTCTTTTGCGTGAGGATCTCGACCGTCTCGCCGCTGTTGAGCCGGTAGCTCAGGGGGACGATGCGCCCGTTGACCCGGGCGCCGCGGCAGCGGTGGCCGATCTCCGAATGGACCTCATAGGCGAAGTCGAGCGGGGTCGCGCCCTTGGGCAGCTCGATGACCTTGGCGTGGGGGGTCAGGACATAGATCTGGACGGGCTCGAACTCGGCCTTGAAGCGCTCCAGGATGTCGGTGGCGTCCTCGCCCTCGCTCTTGAGCTCCAGAAAATTGCGCATCCAGTTGATCCGGCGCTGGAACTCGGCGTCCGGGCCCTTGCCGGCCTCCTTGTAGGCCCAGTGGGCGGCCACCCCCAGTTCGGCATGGCCGTGCATCCCGTGGGTGCGGATCTGGATCTCCAGCGGCTTGTCACCCGGGCCGATGACCGCGGTGTGGAGTGATTGGTAGAGGTTGCCCTTGGGGCTCGCGATATAGTCGTCGAACTCCTTGGGGATGTGGCGCCAGAGCCCGTGGGCGAGCCCGAGCGCGGCATAGCAGTCGGCCACGGTGTCGACCAGGACGCGGACCGCGCGCAGGTCGAAGATCTCGGAGAGGTCCACGCCCTTGCGCTGCATCTTGCGCCAGATGCTGTAGATGTGTTTGGCCCGGCCGGTGACCTCGGCCTTGATCCCGGCCTCCGCAAAGGTGCGCTGCAGGGTCGCGATGACTTCCTTGATGTAGCGCTGCCGCTCCTCGCGCCGCTCATCGATGGCGCGCGCGAGGCGCTGATAGGCCTGGGGCTCCAGGTAGCGCAGCGCCAGGTCTTCCAGTTCCCACTTGACCTGCCACATGCCCAGACGATTGGCGAGTGGGGCATAGATACGCTGGGTATCGCGGCTGATGCGGGCGCGCCGCTCCGCCTCCAGGTTCTTGATGGCGCGCATGACATGCAGGCGCTCCGCCAGCACCACCAGCACCACCCGGACGTCCTCGGCGATGCCGAGCAGCAGGCGCCGCAGGTTTTCCTCATGCTGCTCCTGGTCCTTGGCGGCGATGATCGCCTCCACGTTTGCGATCTGGCCGATGCGCGCCAGGTCCCCGACCATGCGGGCGATGCCGGGTCCGAAGCGGTCCGCCAGTTGGGCCTCGGTGAGGTCGCCCAGACCGAGACAGCCGTTGAGCAGGGCCGCGATCAGGGTCTCGTGGTCCATGTGCAGTTGGGCCAGGATGTCCGCGGTGGACAGGACGTGGCGCGCATGGGTCTCGCCGGTCTCGATCCGGCGGTCGCCGCGGCAGCGGGTCAGGGCGGCGCAGGCCCCGGCGATGAGTTTGAGGTCCTCCCGCCCGTAGTTGGGTATGAGGTTGTCCAGCCAGTGGCGGATGGCCTCGTCGTCGCCGGTGGCCTGGTCAGGGAGGTTGTAGACGGGTTTGACCATGTGAGCCAGCGGGTAGTGGGGTCGTCCGGCGGTGCGCGGCGGTCGGGGCCGCCCGCAGATTAGGGCAAGTCGGATCCGCGTCACCGCCATCCTGGCAGCATGGCCCCGGTGCGCAGTAACGCAAATGCCGTCGGCCACGCCTAATTCAAGCGCAGTCCAGTCACCGCCGCCCACCCATGCCCGGTGCGCGCTGGTCGCAGCGCCGCGGGTCGCGGGCCTCGTCCTGGTGGCGCTGACCGCTCTGATCGACTAACGCCCGCTCGTGCGCAGTTCAGTCGAGGCAATGACTGACCAGTCCGTCCGCCAGCTTGGGCTCGAACCAGGTGGACTTGGGCGGCATCACCGCGCCCAGGTCCGCGACCGCCATCAGTGCGTCCATGGGGGTGGCGTGGAGCGAGAAGGCGACCGCCATCTCCCCCGCGTCGACCCGGTCGCTCAGGGGGGCGAGGCCGCGGATGCCGCCTACGAAGTCGATCCGCTCGTCGCGGCGGGGGTCGGTGATGCCGAGCAGGGGGGCGATCAGGTGGTCCTGGAGCAGGCTCACGTCGAGGCGCGCCACCGGGTCGGCGGGGATCAGCGCCGGGTCCAGGTCCAACTGGTACCAGCGCCCGGCCAGGTACATGCCGAAGCGGCCCGGGCCTTGGGGTTGCACCGGCGCCGCTGTCGCGGTGACGGTGAAGTCCCCGGCCAACCGTTCCAAGAAGGCTTGCGGGGTCTGGCCTTGCAGGTCCCGCACCAGGCGGTTGTAGGGGAGGATCTGCATCTGATCGTGCGGGAAGATCACCGACAGGAACCAGTCGTAGGGTCGGTCGCCGGTGGGTGCGGGATCGGCGGCGCGCCGGGCCGCGGCCACCCGTGAGGCGGCGGCCGAGCGGTGGTGTCCGTCCGCGATGTAGAGCGCATCGAGACCCGCGAAGGCGCTTGTGAGTCCGTCGATGTCGGGCTGGTCGGCGATGGCCCAGAGTTCGTGGCGCACGCCGTCCGGGGCGGTGAAGTCGACTTCCGCGGCGGCAGCGCTCACGCGCGTCAGGACCTGGTCGATGGCGGGGGTCGCGCGGTAGACCAGGAACGCGGGGCCGGTCTGGGCGTTGAGCGCGTCGATCTGGCGTACCCGATCGTCCTCCTTCACCGGGCGGGTGAACTCGTGTTTTTTGATCCGCCCGGCGTCATAGGCGGCCACCGAGGCGGCGGCCACCAGCCCGGTCTGTACGTGCCGGCCCATGGTCAGGCGATAGCAGTAGTAACCTGCCGTCGGATCGCGCACCAGCACCCCCGCGGTGCAGAGCGACTCCAGGTTCTCCCGCGCCTTGGCATAGACGGCCGGGGCATAGGGGTCGGTGCCCGGCGGCAGGTCCACCTCCGGACGGGAGATGTGCAGGAAGCTCAGGGGCCGCCCCGCCACCATGGCGCGGGCCTCCTGCTCATTCATCACATCATAGGGTGGGGCGGCCACCGCGGCGGCGCGGCCGGGGGCGGGGCGCAGCCCGGCGAAGGGTTTGATCAATGGCATGACAGGACTCGTGTCGGGAGTACGGGAGTACGTTAGGAACAGTTCACTAAGAAGAACAAGTTAATTAGGGGGCGCAGCCAGCGTCGTTGTCGTTGTCGTTGTCGTTGTCGTAATCGTAATCGAAGAACCGATGCAGTTGAGGCGGGAGCAGTGCGCCCGATTCGGTTTCAAATTACCAAGTTCAAACAGCGAAACAACGAGGTGCGAGAGAATCCGGGATGCTATGATAACCTCGACAACGACAACGACAACGACAACGACAACGACAACGACAACGACAACGACAACGACAACGACTGTATTCGTTGTTCAACCTATTCCTGATTCGTTTCTTGGTACGGGATTACGCGGTACGGCTCCGGATTGCCGTGCCCCAACGTACTCACGTACCAACGTACTTTCCTATCGGATGGGGGGCGCGTAGAGGACGCCGCCGTCGCGCCACAGTGCATTGAGGCCGCGCTTGATCTTGAGCGCTGAGCCCTCACCCAGGTTGCGCTCGAAGACCTCCCCGTAATTGCCCACCTGGTCGATGATCCGGTAGCTCCAGCCGGGGTCGAGCCCCAGCAGCTTGCCGGTCTCGCCGTCCACGTCGAGCAGCAGGCGCAACTCCCCGGTGCGGGCGCGCGCGCGGGTCGCGTCGGCGTTCGCGGACGTGACCCCGGCCTCCTCGGCATTGATCAGGGTGAAGAGGGTCCAGCGCACGATGTTGAACCAGCGGTCGTCGCCGTTGCGTACCGCCGGTGCCAGGGGCTCCTTGGAGATCACCTCGGGCAGGATGCGCTGGGCGTTCTCGCCCCCCATCGCGGCGCGCAGCGCGTGGAGTTGCGAGTGGTCGGTGGTCAGGGCGTAACAGGCACCGTCCAGGTAGGCCTTGGTCGCCCCCCCGATGTCGGGAAACGCCTTGAGGTCCAACTCCATGCCGTTACGCGCGAAATAACTGCGTGCGTCGTTCGGCCCGGTGCTGCCGGCGACGGCGCAGACCGGCTTGCGGGACAGTTCACGGGCGCTCAGGGTGCTGGTGTCGCGACTGACCATGAACCCCTGGCCGTCGTGGTAGAGGGTGGCGACGAAGCCGATGTCGGGGGCGGTATCCCGCGCCAAGGTCCAGGTCGTGTTCCGGGAGAGGAGATCCACGCGCCCCTCGCGCAGCGCCGCGAAGCGCGTGGTGCTGGGGGTGGGTACCAGTTCCAGGCGGTCCCGGTGGCCGAGCACGGCGGCGGCCAGGGCGCGGCAGAAGTCCACGTCGAGCCCGCTCCAGTTGCCCGCGCTGTCCTTGAAGGAGAGGCCGGGCAAGGTACCGTCGACCCCGCAGCGCAGCACGCCGCGGGCCTTGACGTCTTGCAGGGTGTCGGCCCGGGTCGTTGCCTGGGTCAGCGGCAGCGCACCCAGGAAGACCAGTGCGGCGAGCCAGCGCAATGCGAAAGTCATGGGTGCTCTCCTGGTGGGGGTTCGGTGCCCGGGCGCCGGGCGGGTGCGGTCGGCGCCCGCGGTTGGCGCGCCGCGGCCGATCCGGGTCAGGGCGTTCCTGGCCGGGTCGCGGGGGCCGGGGCGCCGCCGTAGCGGGCAGTCGCCGCAGCGCAATCGCGCGTCATACCTGGCGTACTTGGTTTTTCGTTTTTCGTGACGCGCTGTTTGACAGGTCCCAACGAAAAACCGAAAACTCAAAACGATCCCGTCTATGTTACCAGCACGAGGGCAGGGTGGTACCCTGGGGTTGCGAATCACAGCGAGGGCGGGGCAATGGCGGCACTGATCATCATCGCGTTCCTGGCCGTCCTGGCGGTCGGCCTGGTGCTGCGCCTGGACGGGCTGGTGCTCGCGGCCCTCATCGCTGGCCCCCTGGGTCTGCTGCTGGCCCGGCTATGGGCGCGGGTGGACGAACTGGAGCGGATGGTCGGCGTCCTGCGCCGGGCGGCGGGGACGGGTCCGGCCACGGTTGCAGACCAGCCGCAGTCCTGGCCGCAACCCGAACCTGAGCCCTGGCCTGAGTCCGCGCCCTGGCCGGAGCCGGACGCTGAACCGGCTTCGGCGGCGGTTCCGACGGGATTCGTCGAGGCGGCCCCGGTGCGCGCCGACACCCCGCTCGGGCGCCCGGTCACACCGGCCGTCGCGCCCATGGAGGCGGCCCTGGCCGCCCTGCGGGCCTTCTTCACCGACGGCAATCTGGTGGTCCGGGTGGGTATCCTGATCCTGTTCATCGGGGTCGCCTTCCTGCTGAAGTTCGCCGCTGACCACAGCCTGATCCCGCTGCCGCTGCGCCTGGGCGGAGTCGCGCTCGGGGGGCTCGCGCTGCTCGCCCTGGGCTGGCGCCTGCGCGGGCGGCGGCGGCTCTACGCGCTGTTGCTCCAGGGGGCCGGGGTCGGTGTGATCTTTCTCACTGCGTTTGCGGCGGTGCGGCTGTTCGAGGTGCTGGGGCCGCTCCCGGCCCTGGGGGTGATGGTGCTGCTGGTGGCGGCGACCGCGGCCCTGGCCGTGGTCCAGGACGCCTCCGGGCTCGCCGCCTTCGGGGTGGCCGGCGGCTTCCTGGCCCCGCTCCTGGTGTCGACCGGCAGCGGCTCGCACGTCGCCCTGTTCAGCTTCTATGCCCTGCTCAATGTCGGCATCTTCGCCATCGCCTGGTTCAAGGCGTGGAAGCCGCTCAACCTGGAGGGTTTCCTGTTCACCTTCGGGGTCGGGACCCTGTGGGGGGCGCAGTTCTATCGGCCTGAGTTCTTTGCCACCGTCGAGCCCTTTCTGCTGTTCAACTTCGCCCTCTACCTGGGGGTGGCGATCCTGTTCGCCACCCGGGCGCCGCCGCGCCTGCGCGGCCTGGTGGACGGGACCCTGGTGTTCGGGCTGCCGCTCGCGGCCTTTGCCCTGCAGGGGGCGCTGGTGGCCGATTGGGAGTACGGGCTGGCCTGGAGCGCGCTCGGCCTGGGGCTGATCTATCTGGCGGTCGCAGGCGTCCTGTGGCGCCTGGTGGGGACCGGGGCGGGGGAGGGGGTGGGGGAGGGGGCCGGGGTGGAGATCGGGGCACGGGAGGGCATGGCGCTGCTCACCCAGGCCCTGGCGGTGCTGGGGGTCGCCTTCCTGACCATCGCCATCCCCCTGGCGCTCAATGGGCGCTGGAGCAGCGCCCTGTGGGCGGCGCAGGGGGCGGGGCTCGTCTGGATCGGGGTGCGCCAGGCGCGGGTCCTGGTGCGGACCTGCGGATGGTTGCTGCAGGCGGCGGCGGGGTTGCTCTTCCTTGATGACTATGGGTCCGGCCCCGCGGGCCTGCCGGTCCTCAACGGGGACTACCTGGGCTTTGCGATCCTGGCGCTGGCGGGGCTCTTCTCCAGCCGCTGCTTCGAGGCCCAGGCCGGGCGCCTGCGGCCCTTCGAGGCCTGGCTGGCCACTGGGCTCCTGGTGTGGGGCGGGCTCTGGTGGCTGGCGGGCGGGGTGCACGAGACTGACTTCCTGCGCGGGGGGCGCGACGGCTTCACCCGCCTGCTGGGGTTCCTGGCCGCGAGCGGACTGGCGCTCGGGCTGGTCGCGCGGGCGCTGCGGTGGGCGGGGCTCGGCCGGGCCGGGATGGCCCTGCTGCCGTTGCTGTGGGGACTGGGACTCCTGGGCCTGGCGGTCTTCGGTCGCCCCCTCGCCGGCTGGAACTGGCTGGCCTGGGGGGCCGCATTCGGGGTCCAGTGGTGGCTGCTGTATGGCCTCGGGGGCGGTTGGCCGAGCGGACTCAACCGCCTCTGGCACGGGGCCACCCTGTGGCTGCTCGCCCTCCTGGCCGGGGTGGAACTGGGCTGGTGGGGCCGCCACCTGCTGGCCGGCGCCGGGTGGGAGTGGGCCGGCTGGGCGTTGCCGGCGCTGCTGCTCATGGCCGGCCCGGTACTGATCCCGGCGCTGATCCCGGCGCGCCTGCCCTGGCCGGTGGCGGCCTTTCCGGACGACTACCGGGGGTCGCACCTGGTGCCCCTCGCGCTGGGCCTGGGGGCCTGGGTCCTGGCGGCGGCCTTCACCCCCGCGGACCCGGCCCCACTGCCCTTCCTGCCCCTGCTCAATCCGGTGCAACTGATCCAGGCCGCGGTCCTGGTCCTGCTGTGGCGCTGGTCGCGGGCCGGACCCGCGGCCGCCTGGGGCCTGACCCCCGCCATCGCCCTGGTCGCCTTCGGGGCGCTGAGCGGCTGGGTCGCGCAGGGCGTCCACCACCTGCTGGGGGTCCCCTACACCGCTGCCGCGCTTTACGAGTCGACCCGCTTCCAGGCCGCCTTGTCCCTCTGCTGGGGCCTCGCGGCCTTGGCCGCGATGTGGCTCGGCGCGCGCCGCGGCCCGCGTGCGGTGTGGATGGCGGGGGCCTTCCTGCTCGGCCTGGCGGTGCTCAAACTCTTTCTCGTCGACCTGGAAGGCAGCGGTTCGGTCGCCCGTATCGTGTCCTTCATCGGGGTGGGGGTCATGATGCTCGCCATCGGTTACCTGGCGCCCCTGCCGCCGCGGGGCGAGGCGTGAGAGACCACTCGGCGCGCCGGGCGCGTGTCGCCCTGATGCTTGGCCTGCTCGCCGCCGGCGTCCCCGCCGCCGCCACGGCCGCGCCGCGCCTGCGCTGCCACATCGATCAGGGTGGGACCTCACAGGTAGTCGACTTTTCGCCGGTCGCCGACCCCTATGCCGTCCAGGCCATCGAGATCAACGGCAGGTTCCGCTTCAAGGCGGTGGTGATCGGTGACGAACGGCAGGTCCAGTACGTCAATCTCTACACCTATTTCCAGACCGAGCGGCGCCTGATCCTGTTGCATGAAGTGAAATACGTGGCGCCCGAGGTCCGGTCCGATCCCGCCCCCGACGCGCTGACCGGCCGCCATTTCCTGTATTCGCCCGGGCGGGAGCGGGAGTTCCAGTTTGCCTGCGCGCTGGTGGAGGTGGCCCTGTGACTGCATTGCCCCGCGTGGTCGCCGCCCTGTGCTGCCTTGTCGCCGGTTGCGCCGTGGCCGCGCCGCCGCCGACCGTCACGTTGGCCCTGGTCGGCGATATCAATCTCGACGAGTCGCCGGGCGCCGCGGTCGAGCAAGGCCGCGATCCCTTCGCACCCTTCGCTGAGATTCTGGATGGCGCCGATATCCGGATCGGCAACCTGGAGTGTGTGGTCGCCACCGGCGGGTCGGCCGAACCCGGCAAGCCCTATACCTTCCGCGCCCACCCGCGCACCCTGGAACCGCTCAAGCGGCATTTCGATGCCGTGACCCTGGCCAATAATCACTCCGGTGACTTCGGACCCGGCGCCTTCGCCGAGATGCTCGGGCTCTTGGACCAGGCGGGCATCGGCTGGTTCGGCGGCGGCGCCGACCTGGCGCAGGCGCATCGGCCGCTGATCATCGAGCGCAACGGCCTGCGCATCGCACTGCTCGGGTACGATGAGTTCCTGCCGCGCAGCTTCGAGGCGGACTATGACAAACCCGGGGTCGCCTGGAGCGAGGACGAGCAGGTGAGCCGGGATCTGGCCGCCGCGCGCAGCCTCTATCACGCCGATCTGGTGATCCCCGTCATGCACTGGGGCTGGGAGCACGAAACCACCGCCAGTCCCCGCCAGCGCCGCCTGGCCCGCCTGATGATCGACGCCGGGGCCGACGCCGTGGTCGGCGGCCACCCCCATGTCACCCAGGACATCGACGACTATCGCGGCCGGCCCATCTTCTACAGCCTGGGCAATTTCGTCTTCAACGGCTTCACCGAAGAGGTCAACAACACCGGCTGGCTGCTGCGCCTGGAACTCGATCCCCAGGGCGTGCGCCGCTGGCGGACCTTCGTGGCGCGCATCGACGGGCAGGGGATTCCCCATCCCGATGCGCGGGCCGCGGGTGTCTGTTGGGAGCGGGGGCAGGCGAGTCCGGCGCCCTGCGCGGGGGAATCGTTTGTATCCGCCCGCCCTTCGTGGTTACCTTAGCGGCTTCCTGAACACCTCCCGGAGAACCGATGCGCCCCTACCTGGACCTGCTGCAAGACGTGGTCGACCACGGCAGCGACAAGCCGGACCGCACCGGCGTGGGCACCCGCTCGGTGTTCGGGCGCCAGGTGCGTTTCGACCTGCGCCAGGGGTTTCCGCTGCTGACCACCAAGCGGGTGCACTTCAAGAGCGTGGTCCACGAGTTGCTGTGGTTTCTTTCCGGTTCCACCGACAATCGGGTGCTCAAGGCCGAAGGGGTCGGTATCTGGGACGAGTGGGCGGCACCCTCCGGTGACTTGGGGCCCATCTACGGTGCCCAGTGGCGCAGTTGGCGCTGCCCGGACGGGCGGATCATCGATCAGCTCGCGGAGCTGGTCGCGACCATCCGCGCCCGCCCGGACTCCCGGCGCCTGGTGGTCTCGGCCTGGAACCCGGCGGACCTGCCGGACGAGACCCAGGCGCCCCAGGCCAACGCGGCGGCCGGGCGCATGGCGCTCGCCCCCTGTCATTGCCTGTTCCAGTTCTATGTGGCGGATGGGCGCCTGTCCTGCCAACTGTATCAGCGCAGCGCCGACCTCTTCCTCGGCGTCCCCTTCAACATTGCGAGCTATGCGCTGCTCACCCACCTGGTCGCCCAGCAGTGCGACCTGGGGGTGGGTGACTTCGTGCACAGCTTCGGCGATCTCCACCTCTACCGGAACCATCTGACCGATGACATCGTCTTCGCCCAACTGGCCCGCGAGCCCAGGCCGCTCCCGCGGCTTGCCCTCGCGCGGCGCCCGCCCAGCCTGTTCGACTATCGCTTCGAGGACATCGCGGTCCTGGGCTACGAGCCCCACGCGGTCATCCGCGCCCCGATCGCCGTCTGAACCCCAGAGTACCCGGGACCTCAACCGATGATGGATATGCTGCTCGACTATGCCCTGTTCCTGGCCAAGACCCTCACGGTGGTGGCGGCCAGCGTGGCGGTGCTGATCTTCGCCGTGCGCGCCCGCCACGCGGGGGGCGGCTCCGACGACGGTGAGCGCCTGGAGATCCTGGATCTGAATGAGCGCTACCGCAGCCTGGCACGGGCGCTCAAGGAGACCGGCCTGCCCAAGAAGGCCTATCGCGCCTATCTCAAGGCCGAGCGCAAGCGCGAGCGGGCGCGGGCCAAGGCCCAGACGCAGGAGCGGGCGCGCCTGTTCGTGCTGGACTTCAGCGGCGACATCCGGGCCACCGAGGTGGCGGCGCTGCGGGTCCTGGTCACCGCCATCCTGCTCGATGCGCGGCCGGGCGACACGGTCCTGGTGCGGGTGGAGAACTCGGGCGGTACCGTCCACGAGCACGGGTTGGCCGCCTCCCAACTCGCCCGGCTGCGGGCGCGGGGCATCCCGCTGACGGTCGCGGTGGACAAGGTCGCCGCCAGCGGCGGCTATCTGATGGCCTGTGTGGCGGACCGGATCGTCGCCGCCCCCTTCGCCGTGCTGGGCTCCATCGGCGTGCTGGCGGAACTGCCCAACTTCCATCGCCTCCTGGAGCGTCACGGGGTGGACTTCGAGTTGCAGACTGCCGGGGAGTACAAGCGCACCCTGACCCTCTTCGGTGAGAACACCGACGCCGGCCGCGAAAAGCTCCAGGAGCAATTGGAAGAGACCCACCGTCTGTTCAAGGGCTTCGTGCACGAGTACCGCCCGGCCCTGGACTTGGACCTGGTCGCCACCGGTGAGTATTGGCACGGCAACCGGGCGGTGGAGTTGGGCCTGGTGGACGCCATCCAGACCAGCGACGACCTGCTGCTCGCCCAAAGTGAGCACTGCGACCTCTTGCAGCTCAAGTACACGGTCAAGAAGAAACCCATCGAGCGGCTGCTGGCGAGCCTGCAGGGGGCCCTGGCGGGGCGCTTGGCGGCCTGGGCCGGGCGCCTGTCCTGAAAGCCCGCAGTAGTCTGCGCAGAAAGTTTTTTTGTGCCGATGCCAGCCCTTGGGGTTGCGCGGTTGGAAAAGGGCTTCTACGCTCAGGGGGCGCCGCCGGTACACAATCGCGGTGCATCACCACACACCTCGGAAGGAGACCAGATGATGACGTTGTGCCGCCCCCGTTTCGTCCTGATGTCGCTCGCGTCCACGGCCCTCTGCGGGGTCCTGGTCAGCGCCCCGGCCACTGCGGCCGATGTGGACTGTAAGGGTTTGGACCAGGCCAAGTGCGCCGCCGCGGACGGCTGCGGCTGGACCAATGAATACACCCGCAAGGATGGCAAGACCGTCGCCGGCTACTGCAAGAAGGCCCCTAAGCGGGGCGCCGCGGCGGCCAAGGAGCAGGCCCCGGCAGCAGCACCCGCCGCCAAGGCGAAGGCCCCGGCACCAGCGCCCGCCGCCACGGCCACCGGTGCCGCGCCGGCGCCCGCCGGCATGGGCTCGGGCGTGGCGCCCTATGGCACCGCGACCGGCAAGCCGCCGGTCGGCACGGGCGCCGGGCAGGTGCCCGCGCAGAACTGACGCCGATCCGTGAGTGAGACCCGGGGGCCACGGCCCCCGGTCGGCGCGCCCGCGCGGCGTCCTGACCGAGCCGAGAACGGCTACGGCCAGCGCGGCAGGCGTGCGGGTGGCCGCTGGCTCCAGTGACTCGTTCCGCCTTGTATTGCGATGGAAGTCTCCCGTGGGAGCGGCTTTACCGTGAAAGTCAGGTCGGGCTCATCGGTGGTGGCAAGGTTCCGCCGCGCTGCAACCATGTAGGGGCGGGTTTCAAACCCGCCCCTACGACGGC
>Ga0247841_10005484_pt1 | contig 20513 bp, 20 predicted proteins | sample LaCruzMarch2015__2_FD_192410 | JGI IMG/M metagenome (GOLD analysis project Ga0247841, IMG submission 192410) | Freshwater microbial communities from meromictic Lake La Cruz, Castile-La Mancha, Spain - LaCruzMarch2015_18m | ecosystem: Environmental > Aquatic > Freshwater > Lake | place: Spain... | reverse complement strand
CGTTCCCATTCCGAACACGGCAGTTAAGCCCACAAAGGCCGATGGTACTGGTGTGCGAAAGTCACCGGGAGAGTAGGTAGCTGCCAGCCTTTTTTAATTCTAATTCTTGTTTTGTTGCTGATCAGATGTGATTGGGTCACTCTTTTAGACCGTAAATAGTTTAAAGAATTTATAAAAAAATAGATTTTTAACCTACAGTTTAAAGTATCAATACAAATTCAAAATCCTTTTAAAAAATTCTTATACCGATTTTTTTAAGGAGTCATTTTGAAAAAAGTTAAGTCATTAAGACGTATTTCTTCTTTTACACTCGTTGAATTATTGATCACCCTCGGTATTGTCATGATTTTAGTCGGAATCGCAACCCCTCAAGTCATCGGATATGTAAATCGAAGTAAAGTAGCAAGAGCTCAAATGGAAATGGGATATCTAAAAACATCATTACAAGCATTCTATAATGATTGGGGAGAATATCCTACTTTACTCACAGAATTAAGAGGAGCAGTAGGAACTGTAAATATCGCAACAAAAAATACTGTAACAGGATTAGAAGGACCCGTTGATTATACAGCAAAAACACTTCCATTAGACATGTTTCATACTTCAATCACAACAGAAACTGAACTCACAAAAACTTATCATTATGAATCAAGTACTACAAAAAATGATTTTGTTCTTTGGAGCCATGGTCCCGATAAAATTGGCGGGACAGCAGCAGCATGGGATACTGCAGGTTTGTTTGTAACCCTTACTGGCACTAACAAAGACGACATTATTATCAGACCCTAATTGTTTAAAAAAATATGGGGAGGATATTCTTTTCCAGAAGTACTGGTATGTTTAGCCTTGATATCTTTTGTTGTCATTCTTTTTTCTCAATTGATTACAACCATTGATCAGCAGAGAATAAAAAGTTTATTGCAAATCGACCTGTTTCGAACAGCTCATAGTGTAGCGTCCATAATAGAAGATAAAACCTTAATTCAAATACCATTCGATTTATTCTTACCAGCAAACCAAACAAGCACAATGACAATTGCTCAAGCCAATGAGAACTTTCAACTCTCTATACCAGCCGAAATCATACAAAAAAACCAGACTGTAAATATTTCTTTAAATCTATCTACTATTTTCTTGATTGATTATTGTCAGCTTACTGTTTTTGCAAACAAAGAGTATCAAGGGCATGTTTTGCATGGATATGCAACCTGTTTTGTCAAATAATTGCAGAGTATCCTCCTATGTTTTAACTGAATTCTTCCTATGCATTTTTATAAGTCTCATCATAACGATGCCTGTCTTGAACACAGTGTTTCAAAGAGCTTTGGATCAAAATAAAATTAGAAATAAAGAAATCGCAAGAATGAACATTGAATTTGTTATATCAAACATTCAAGAAGATTGGCTATTTGCTAATTTAGAGGAAAGCAGTAATTTCTTGCCCATGAATTCTCAAAATCCACCATCCTCCCTTCTTTCTTTTAGAAGTTTTGATGGAAGGATTCTTCGGTTTTATAAAGAAGGCGAAGAACTGATGAAGGATTTCAATTTTATCGGCAAGAATGCGATAACGCCTAAAATTGTTTCACATTTTTCAGTTCAGCGGCTAGATTTACAGAATCATTATTCAATTCAGATACGCATTAAAGATAAGTATGGAAATTCAATCTTTAAAATCCTTACAACAGAAAAGAATTAGCTGTTTTACGTTTCCAGTTGTTCTGATGGTAATTTTTATCCTATTTGCGATTTCAACGGAGTATTTTTTATTACAATCTCGTTTGGCAGTAGTAAATAAAAACAAGATTGAAAAAGAAATATTGAATGACCTATTGAACATTGGTAATCAAATATTACGAAACAGTCTTTTACAAACAGACCCAATCACGTTAAAACAAAACATCACGCTCAATCCAAAAGTTTACCTAGACACCAATGGGGATAACACAAAAGATTCTTTGCTCCTTTTTTCCTGTACAAACTTGACGGAAAGTGTAATTGATTTTGTTATCATTGGCTATCGATTAAAACGGAGCGAGATTGGGAAGATCACACATCCCTTAAAAACTTTATCTGTTGATATCAATGGAAACAAGACCATTAATATTTTGTCAGCTAATTATTTTACTGAGACTTTAATCAATGAATACATCAGTTTTTCATTGCCAGACAAAAAAGTATCCATGTTGAAAAGACTAAGCATCGTATATACAAAATAATGATGTATCCGCATTGGTTTGTTTTCTGTTTAGCCATTCTACTGGGTTACTTATCTTTTATCGATTGGCTGTATCTATCGATTTCAATCTTCGACATTTGTCTTCTTATTCTTTTTTGGATTGCATCTGTTGTTGTTTTTCTTCTTTCCAACGATTATCAATTTTATAATAAATTCCTCTTTTCTCGACTTGCGCTTTTACTTATTTTTATGCTTGGTTTTTTAGCATGTATTAAAAAGAAAAAAATGGGCATGGGCGATCTATGGGTATTTTGCTTCACTGGTTTATTATTAAGACCAATTGATGTTCTCGAGAGTATTTACTTTTCATTTCTTTCAGGTGGTTTTTATTCAATCCTTCTTGTATTATGGGATCCGAAGAATCTTAAAAAAAAGATCCCCTTTATTCCTTTTTTAACAATAGGTTTTCTCTTAGCAATATTATTTGACATCTTATGAAAAACGTAAAAGGACAGATATCCTTAGAACTTATGATAGGCATAAGTCTCGTTATTCTTCTTCTTGTCGTTCAAATCCCCAGTTTTTATCATTTCTATCAGCTTCGCTCTTTGGAGAGTCAAACGTATCAGCTAATGCAAGATATTGAAATGGTTCGAACCATGGCCTTGGAGAAGCGAGAAAAATTAAGTATGGAATTTTATGGAAGTGCTAATTATTATCGTTTTGAAAAAGACCAAGGAGGTATGACAGATAAAAATAAACATATCATCCGGACTTTTTCTGGCTATATTGGTTTTCCTGTCTTTTTTGGAATTACACCAATCAGCTACACATCAAATGATGAATCCGGAGTTATTAGTGTTGGGGCCATAAATTTTGGTAATAATTCCATGGAGAATTATGGCGTTTTGTCATTTAACAGTTTAGGGATTCCTTCATCAGGAGGACATATTGTCATTGTATCAAAAAAAATAAAAAAGGGATTGGTTGTTATTATTAAGCCTGTAACAGGCAGATCAAGAATTGGTAATGTGATTCTAAATGCTCCCAACTGGCATTAACAGCAATCAATTTGTATACTACAATATGATGGTATAATAAAAAAAGAGTATCTATATAGGATTATGGTTGTTTCTGGAGGTTGTTGATGCGAAAGCTTTCGAGAAGCGGTATGGTTACTTTGGTCTCGGTTCTCTTGTTTTTGATGTTTTCAGGGGCAGCTATGTCTCCTGTATTACGGCTATTGTTCCAGGATGCTAAGCCGTATAAGTTCTTTAAATATGAGTTTAAGTCTACTTTCGATCCCATTAAAATTGGTGAAACGAAAGATACACTACCTGGAGATGGAAAACCTTTTAAAGTAGTCTTAAGTCTTCCTTATGCTGGTCCAGAAAAAATTAGGCAAAATATTTTTGGCATCATTGTAAATATTGATGGAAAATTTAAAGCCTACAGCACAGTATGCCCTCATTTGAATTGCTCAGTTAAGTGGGAGCCTGAAAAAAGCGAAAAAGAAAAGTTATGGTGTAATTGCCATAATGGTTCTTTTGATCCAAAAGATGGCAGTGTTACGGGTGGACCTCCTCCCAAAGGTTTAACCGAATTTACGATTGAAATTAGAGAAAAAGACATTTATTTGTTATCAATCGGTGGTGCTTAATGACAATAAACATACAAGAAAATCGAAGCAATTACCAGTTAAATCCGACCTATTATTTCGGAGGGTTTACCTTTCTATTCTTAGTATTACAGCTTTTCTCCGGTGTTTTTCTAATGATGAATTTTATTCCCACAGTTCAAAAAGCCTACCCTTCGTTAGTATTTATAACCAATACTCTTCCATACGGAGTGTTTATCCGAACAGGACACCGGTATGCAGCCTTCATTATGTTGATTCTCTGTATCTTGCATTTGGTTCGGATGTGGGCTACCGATAAATTCACATACCCTCGCAATATTGGATGGATTACTGGTGTAATATTGTTATTTGTCACAATAGCCATTATCTTTTCTGGATTTTTAACTTCATTTGATTCTGTACCGCAAATATTACTGAATGATTTGGCAAAACTGCTCAATATTGGAAAAAGAGATTTTCAAAAACTTTTATCCTTCTACTATATGATTCATTTGCTGCTACCCGCTGGTTTATTTTTATTGTTAATCGTTCATTTTAGTCGAATCGCGCGTCCAAAAATCTTTCCCCCCCTATCCCAGACACTGATTTCTTTTGGATTGCTATCAATTCTTTCTGCCCTTATTCCAATAAAAGAGTTAACCGAGAAACCTTTGAAGACAATAAATCCGCCATTTGGAGTTTCAACTATTGGCCTAATTTTTGGCATTATTGTATTGATATTGCTCTTTCTTTGTTTTTTACCATTTCTTGTTAAGCGGAAAAGAGTGCTTGCGCATATTAATGAAGGTCGATGCACTGGCTGTATGTACTGTGCAGATGTTTGCCCAAAGAAAGCCATTGAAGAGAAAAGCAAGAAAGTGAATGGCGTTAAGAAACAAATCGCGTTTGTGATTGAAAAAAAATGCCAGGGCTGTGGAATATGTGTTGGTGCATGCCGGTCATCTGTTATTCAACTCGATGGTTCTGATGACAGTTTCATTTTAGAGGAGGTAAATTCTGTATGGCTAAACAAGATTTAATATATCTTTTTCTCTGCAGGGCTGATAAGAGGAAAAAGCTACTAACTGAAATTGAGAAAAAGTTTCCAAATATTCAGACGATAAACATTCATTGTGCGGGTCGGTTCAATCCAATCCTCGCTTTTAAGCTTCTCCAGCAAAAAGCAGCCGGAGTTATTTTGCTCGGGTGTGATACCGGGGATTGTCATTATCGGGAAGGAAATTTATTCTCTGAACGTAGAATTTTTTTGGCAAGAGAAACGTTACATGGATTTGGAATGGACAGAAATCGCCTTCAAGCCTTATGGTATAACCCTAAACAAATCGCACCAGTCCTCGAATCCCTCGAAACATTTACAAAGTACATCTCGAATCTTGCCAGCAAAGGAGATTCAATATGATTTCAGAAAAAATAAGTCAGCAAGTAAAAAATCTAATACAGCAAGAATTTAAAACTGGCGACGTTATTCTCAGTTATCAAGATTCTGGGACACCAGGAGTAATGACTCCTATCTTTATCCATTCAAAAGAGGATATTGGTAAGATTTTGATTAATTCTTTGTGTGTTAATAATCTAGCCGTGTATCTTTCAAGTTTTTTTCAATCGGAATATAAAGACATAAAGCAAAAAGGCAGAATTATTATTACTGCCAAACCCTGCGATGCAAAAAGTGTCGTCCAAATGATTTCAGATGAGCAAATTCCAAACGAAAAAATATTACTGATTGTTTTTGAGTGTGATGGTGTAACAACATCAAGACTGATCAAAGAAAAAGTGAACCAAGAATTTTCAAAAATTGACATAAAAGATGGAAAGTATATCGTTACGCTTCAAGACAAACAATCTCAATCTATCCAAGCAGAAGAAGTAAGAGTAAGCAAGTGCAAAGATGGTTCACTCTGTGATCTTCCAACCTATTATGATTATTATTTTGTCGGGACTGAGAAGTCCTCTAAAATTGATCAACACAGCAAAGTAATGACCGAAACACCTTTGTTGCAAGAGCGTTTATCAAGAACTGAGTTTAAAAAAATTGTAGACACTGAATTGGAAAAATGCATTCGGTGTTATGCCTGTCGGAATATTTGCCCTGCTTGTTTTTGTTCGGAAAAATGTATCATCGATAAACCGAAGTTGGCCGTTCCTTTTTTGGACAAAGAAGTAAATCTTGCCAATAACATTCTATTCCATATGATTCGTTTTAATCATGTGGCACCAAATTGTACTGAATGCGGAGAATGTGAGAGAGTTTGCCCTCAAGAGATTAAATTAAGTATTTTTTATCACTACTTTAACCGACTTGTAAAAAAAGAGTTTGGGTTTGTTTCAGGAAAGTCAGACCTGGAAAGACAAAAACTGCTGAATTATCGGTTAGGTGAGGAATTGGTGTAGGAGGTAAAAATGGAAAAAAATAGATTAAACAAAAAAGATCTGGGTAATTTTTTAACAATCTTGAAAAAGCATTACTCCAATATCATTTCACCTGGATTGGACGATAAAAATTCACCAGTATTTCGACTGATCAATTCGGCTCAGGAGATTGTATTAGACAAAATAACTCCAATTAAACCACCGAAAGAGTTTTTGTTCCCCCAATCTGAAGAGTTAATGACATACGACAAAAACGATTCTTATACCCCAACCCGAATCGTTGAAAAAACAAAATTTGCCATATTTGGAGCAAGGCCTTGTGATATAAAAGCAATTGAATATAACAATCTCTTCTTTGGCAATAAGTTTAATGATCCCTATTATCAATCGAAACGAGAAAATTTACTCCTGATTGGTATTTCCTGTGAATTTCCATCTAGCTCCTGTTTCTGTACTACGATGGGTATATCACCTGTCGAATCTTCTGGGTCAGATCTTTTTCTTACAAACCTAGGGACAGACTACCTTGTGGAATGGGTTTCAGATATAGGCAAAGCAATCCAGCAATTCTTTGCTGAAATTTTAACTGAGGCAAAACCGGAAGACGAGAAAATGAAAATCAAAATTGAAGAAACAACAAGAAGCAAATTAGTTGAGGAAATTAATCTGACAGAAATCAAAGGAAAAATTATTCAAACCTATGATAAAGAAGATCTCTGGAAAAATTATAGCGAAGTTTGTATTGCCTGTGGTGCTTGTACTTTCAATTGCCCTACTTGCACATGTTTCGATGTCCAGGAAAAAATGGAGAGTTTAGAGAATGGTACACGATATCGCACTTGGGATTCCTGCCAATTTTATGATTTTTGTCTGCATGCATCAGGACATAACCCAAGAGGAACAAAAATGCAAAGATTGCGCCAACGAATCCTGCATAAATACCAATATTCCATAGACCAATTAAACCAATGGTCTTGCACTGGGTGTGGAAGGTGTATTCGATCCTGTCCTGTTGGAATCAACACAAGAAGCATTTTAAAGGATATCAAGGAGGAGCTCCATGGATAATTTCCAAGATAACCAATACATTCCTTTTCCATCAGTCCTATTAGATGTTCGAGAAGAGAACAAAACTATAAAACGGTTTTTAGTACAGTTGCCTGATCATTTACGCCAACAGAAAATTATTCCAGGTCAGTTCTTCCAGCTATCTGCTATCGGTTACGGGGAGATTCCAATCTCAGTATCTGATTTTGACCCTGAGGCTGGAACAATTATGTTTTGTATTGCAAACACAGGATCGATAACCACTAAGTTTCATCAATTGAGCAAAGATCAACTCATTGGGCTCCGGGGACCTTTTGGGAATGGTTTTCCTGTTACGTCCTTCCTGGGAAAGAATATTGTGCTCTTAGCGGGGGGAATTGGCCTAGTTCCCTTACGGAGCGTAGTCAGCTACTTTTTTAGGAATCCAGACGCTTTTAATAAGATAGAAATCCTGTATGGAGCGAAATCAACATCAGATATCATTTTTAGAAATGAAATCAAGCAATGGAGATTAAAACCAAAAACTTCTTTTAAAATGACTATCGACAATCCTGAAAAAGGATGGTCGGGTAATACGGGATTTGTTTCGAATTTTTTGTTATCCTCTTATTCCGAAAAAAGTGAAATTCTTTTTGCTGAAGACCCTGAATTTAAAAACACCAAAGTATTAGTTGTAGGACCTCCAGCTATGTACAAATCTGTTTTCAATGCTTTAAGCGATATCCACTTTCCAGATAAAGAAGTCTTATTGTCTTTAGAAAATAGGATGAAATGCGGTATTGGGAAATGTGGACATTGCAATTGCGGCTCAAAATATGTTTGTTTGGATGGTCCTATTTTTTCCTGGTTTGAGCTTAAAAATCTACCCAAAGAATATTAGGGAGGGGGAACGATGAAAAACAGACAAACAATTTGGAATCGAATTTCCTATTGGATTAAAGATCGTATTCTGAGGATGGATTTATTCGATGAAACTTTACTAAAAAAGCATCCGAGAAATCCCTTGTATTATATGGGTTCGTTCATGTATTTTTGTTTGATTGCCCAGATCGTAATCGGCTCCATTATCGCACTTTATTACATACCGACAATTGATGGAGCGTATCGAAGTGTTGAGTTTATAACCAATCAGTGGAAAATGTCTGGATTTCCCATCGGATTTTGGTTACGGGGTTTTCACCGATACTCTGCTGATGGATTGATCATACTAGCGATACTTCGTTTCCTGCGCTTTTACTTTACGGCAGATTATAAGAAACCAAACGAAATCTCCTGGATTGTAACTATATTTTTTGCCATCTTTACCACAATTTTTGGATTTAGCGGATATGTTTTACCTATGGACCAAAGAGGGTTTTGGGCTATGATGATCGGGACGACTATGCCGACAGCTGTCGATTATTTGCCAGTCATAGGAAATTTAAAGATAGGATCCTTGATCCAATTTATTGCCAGGGGAGGGACGGTAATCAATCAGAATACGTATATGCGGTTTTATGCTCTTCATTACATATTCCCACTCCTTATTATTGTCTTGGTTGAAATCTATTTTTATTTTTCACGCAAGAGAAGAATGAGCGTTCCCGCGATTGCATCCGTTATTTTTTCTATTGCTCTGCTTTCTTTTAATTTGTTTTTTCCAGCTAAGTCTGAAGGTCCAGCTACTCCAGATAGCCCTCCGGCTCACATTTTACCGGATTGGTATTTTTTGTTTGTTTATTATTTCTTAAAGATTTTTCCAAAAGTTTCTATCCCAGCGATTGGTTTTACGCTTGATTCTTTCGCTGTATGGACAATTTTTCTGATTGCATTAATGATCTTTTTGGTTTTATTGCCTTGGATTGAAAGGAATCCCTATAAACAAGCCAGGAAAAGACCTTTATGGATTGCCCTGGGAATACTGGGCGTTGCTTTATTTCTTGTCACATCCTATCGAAGTGCTGAAATATCAGATAATGCCATATTACAAAAGGATGCTCCTATCATTTTAATTTCTTATGTTGTCGTTATTCTTATATTTGGTTTTTGGCAAAGAAAGGTATATCAAAATGAAAGAAAAAAAGGTGAACTGGTTCACAAGAAATAGCAATTGGCTTTTCATTGTTTTGTTGCTAGCATCTATCGTGCTGATGAATGTCATTTTTAGCAACCTAAAGCTTGTATTTCGATTTGGGTTGGATTTTTCAACACAATGGCCTTTCCTGCTGTTGCTAGTATTTTATTTTCTCCTCCTGCTTTTTTTGTTCTTTTCTTTGTACTTTATCATTTATTTAGAGGATTCATTGCATGATAGAAATAAGAAAAAGTTTCGAATATACGATGCTTTGATTGATAAAATCATCCAAAAAGGAGAAAAAATTGAAAAAAAATGATTTTACTCTGATGATCATTTATCTGTTTCAATTCATTTGTCTTGTCCTAATTTTATTGGCTGTTCGATTTGAGATGGCCAACAAACCAAACATGTTTGTTCTTTTTTCTGGTATTTTTATGGTTTTAATTGGAGTCATTATTGCTTTAAACACTAAAATGAAATGGATTGATGAGAAAAAGAGAAACCAAAAATGAAAAATAAAATTCTTAAGAACTATGCTTTTGTTGTTGCTTTTTCTTTGCTTTTTGGGTCAATATATATTCAGCCATCTTCTATATCATTGGCTTTACAAGGTAAACTGAGCCTAGACAAGAAAGAAATATCTTTACATTTAGAAGAAGCTCAAACCAGCAAACATGAAATTAAAATTACAAATCTTTCGAATGAAGACATTTTTTACTCAGCCTATAAAATAGCAAACGAGTCAAGACCATATCAAATAAAACAAAATAGCTTAAATGCTGCCGATCCAGGCGATGAATTAGGATCGGGATGGTATACGACACAACAAAATTTTGGAAGAACTGGTTTCAATCCTGTTGAGTCCTCTGTTCCACCGTATGCGTACAAATGGCAGCATCAAGCAGATAAGGTGTTATTCTCGCCCGTAATCTCGGGCAGGAACCTATATATTCCATCTGAAAATGGCAATGTGTATTGGATTGATAGCCGGACGGGCGTCAATAAAAGTTTGTTTTCTATTTCAACCAATTTAACAACCATCAATCTACATAAAAAATATCTAATTTTAACCTCATCCAGCGAGTTGTTCGTCTATGATCGAGTCCAGATGACCATTCTTTGGAAAATGCCCTGTAGTATGAGCAATGCTTATTCAATCTCTGCAGAAGACGAAACTCTGTTCTATACCAATGGCAATTCCGTTGTTTCATGTAATATTGCTTCGGGAAACCCGAAATGGTTTATCGAAGGGGGATTTAAGAGGATTTCTCTGACCAACTCTCAAATCATTGCCGTTTCTGGAATGGATACAATTACCTCTTTGGATAAAGAGTCCGGAAAAACAAATTGGCAGGTTAAGTTTGAAAACCGAGTTATTGGATCTCCTCTTTGCTACGATGACAAAATTTTTGTCACTTCAAACTCATTGTTGGATAATAAGACCGAAATTCAATGCTTGGACCAGGATGGCAAAAACATATGGACATACAAAATTGATTCATTGGCCATTGCTCCGGTTTCTGCAAACGAGGTTAGTATTTATTTGGCTCTTAATAATGGAAATGTAAATTGTATTGACAAAGCTACCGGAATTTTAAACTGGAAGCAGGATTTGAAAGCCCCCATTCATGTACCGGTTGTATTAACGTATGGTCTTGCTTTTATAGGCACAAATGATAGTAAAATCATTGCCCTGGATAATAAAAATGGCGAATATAAATGGGAAGTGAAGACAAAATTTCCTGTGGAATCACCCCTTGTTATTGCCCAAGGATTTATATATGCAGCAGATAATGTTGGTACGTTGTTGGCTTATGGAAGAGATTGGGAAAATGTGGTCCCGCCAATGCCTCCAGATCGTTTAAAAGCTTTTCCAGGAAATAATATGGTAACATTAAGCTGGCGCGCGCTTATGCTGGAACAAGATTTGGCTGGGTATCACATCTACAGGAAGACATTGTATGAGAAAGATTTTTCTTTTATCACCTCACTTCCCTTTGTAAATAATTACCAGGACAGATCGCTTAAAAATAACAGCACATATCATTACACAATCCGGGCTTTTGACACATATGGAAACGAAAGTACTACTTCAAATATGGCTTCGGTGACACCATCAGAAAAAGCAGATCCTCCCTGGCTGACATTTGAACCAACCTCTGGGTTGATACAAAGTAATAAAGATCTACAAATGCAAATTAATGTCAATACATTTGATTTAGTTCCTGGTCTCTATTCCGGATCAATTTTTATCGCTCATTCCGGGGACATGGAAGAGGAAGAGCCAATTTCGATCAAAGTGAACTTGGAAGTTAAGCGGAGAATTTCGGATAAGCCTCGTGCTCCAATATTTTCTAAGGTTGTTCCTTCGGACACAAGAGTCACTTTGACCTGGATACCGGATAACACATTCCAAACCTACATGCTGTACCGCTCTACGGTATCAAAAGATGAGTATCATCTTTTGACGACACTGACCAGTGCTTCGACAAATTATCAAGATGATACTGTAAAAAATGGACAGAAATATTTTTATGCTTTGAAAGGGATCGACAAACAATCGAAAGAAACCGATTTTTCTGACGAAGCAGTCGTGATACCAAAGCCATTGCCCATCGAAGTAAACATGCAGAACAATAGCCAGGTTTCTGTTCCAGTACTAAAAATCTCCGGACATGTTGACCCAAAAGCAAAATTTTCGGTTAACCAAATCCAGATCCCCATTTCCCAAGATGGTTTTTATGAAACAATGATCGGTGTCACCGTGGGAGATAATTCTATTCCTCTCGTGGCTACAGATACAGGTAATGAAAAACAAGAGTTTCGATTAAAACTTAATTTCAAATGCAGTGAGCTTCAAATCTTATTAAAAATTAATTCAAATTTAGTGGAAGTGAACAGTTTTAAATGGCCTTACCTTCTTGAAGCTCCTCCCAGTATCGTTGAAGCTAGAACATATGTTCCTGTTCGGTTTATCAGTGAAATTGTAGGCGCAACCGTCAAATGGGATTCGAGAGAGAAGAAAATTACCATCACAAAAGGCGATATAAACATTGAGCTTTGGTTGGATAGAAAAACAGTACGCGTGAATGGTAAAGAGACTATAATTGATGCGGCTCCTTTTGTTTCCAATGGCAGAACATTGGTTCCACTCCGATTTATTGTTGAACCTTTAGGGGCGAATGTTGTTTGGAATAAACAAGAGCAATCGATTTTATTAACGTTTAAGTTTTGATGGAAAGTGTACAATCAAGAGGTGAAATAGATGATAATTGAATTCAAGCGAAATGACCTGAGTGATGCACTGCAAGAAATCGTTTCTGTAGTTCCATCCAGCACCATGATACCGATATTGAATAATATCCTTATGTCAATTCAAGATGGAAAGATGAGAATTACGGGATCAGACATGGAAATCAGTTTGTCCGTTGAGATCAACTGTTCATCTGATAGCGACATAACCACCACTGTTCCTGCTAAATTATTTTCTGAAATCATTAAAAATATGCAAGAAGAAACAATCAAGATGGAGTTTGATGGTCAAAATCTTCAGATTTTTGGGTTAAAAAGCAAGTATATGATCAATTGTATGGAACCTGCTGAATTCCCTAAATTACCCGAAGTAGTCGGCAATGAATATCACCTGCAAAGCGCAGATTTAATCCATCTGTTTCAAAAAGTAATCCCAGCTGTATCACCAAAAGGGGAAGGAAACATTTCTTTTGCCAGCATTCTCATGGAAACAGTCTCAAACGAATTACGATTGGTTTCCACGGACGGACAAAGATTGATTGTTGCGAAATACTGGGAGAAAACGGATTTAAGTTCCATGAAAATATTACTACCTCCAAAATCCTTGCAGGTCCTCTCGAAAATATTGTCCAAGAAACCTATGAGCATTATCATGAAAGTTGCTGATAGGGAGCTATCTTTCTCTTTTGAAAAGCATTTGCTCATCACCAGGAGAATTGATGGCGTATTTCCTGAATATGACCGCGTGATTCCTACCAGTTTCACGTATCGTTTTTTTGTACCGAAAAGTGAATTTCTGCAGGCATTAAATCGAATCAATTTGGTCGTCAGGGATAATTCTAAGAAATTGGTTCTAAAGATTTCGGATGGGATCATGACGTTGCTTGGTTCTGAACAGGAAATTGGATCTGGCGAAGAATCCATGCAGGTCGACTCTTCTGGTGGAGAGTATGATCTAATATTGGATGCCAGGAAACTAATTGATGGCATAGAAGCTGTCGAATCAGAGAAAGTTCAGTTTGAAACCAATGGACCTTTTCATCCACTGGTAGTGAAAGAGCAAGATTCAGAAAAATACATCTATGTTTTGGTAAGTTTAAGACCAAAATAAATAGATGCTTGTTTCCCACGTAGAGGCAGATAATTTTCGGAGCTTTCAAAAGGTTGGCTGTTCTTTTTCAAAAAATCTGAATACGATTATTGGTCCAAATGGATCAGGCAAAACAAACCTTTTGGAGCTGATTTATTTTTCATTGACAGGCAAAGGCTTACGAACAACCGATGACTTGGACTTGTTGTTAACAAAAACTGATTTTCTTCGAACGGAATCCAAGTACAGCAAAGATGGGATAGCAAAGACAATAAAAATCCTATTCAATAAAGAAAACGGAAAAGACATTACCCTGAATGGCAGAATTAACGAAAAAACACTGTCCCTGTTTTACGAAAGCAATCTAGTTGTTTTCTCACCATCTTCCTCTCAATTGATCAAGGGAGGTCCGGCTATACGGCGTAATTTCTTGGATCGAATTTTGATGAAACTTAACAAAGAATTCTCGATGATATTGTCAAAATATGCCCAAACATTGCGCAATCGTAATGCTGTGCTTAAAAGAAGACTGAAGGAATCCGGGGATGATCATCTGTACGAAATTTTAACCCAGAATATTGTCAGTTTTTCCCAAATTATTCAGGAAGAACGGAAAAAGATGGTCGAAATTTTTAATGAATCAATCATACAATCAACACAAACCATGAATCTGAGTGATTTGGCTGATATCAAATTCATATATTCTCCCTTCTACTTTACGGTTCGGTATTTTGACCAATTACGGTATGATGAAATCAAAAAAGGTATTTCATTGATTGGTTCCCATCTGGATCAAGTTCATGTTAAAAAAGATGACCTTTATGCCAAGAGTTATTGTTCGGAGGGGGAACAAAAATTAATCACTTTTTTGTGTAAGCTATGTGAGTTTAAATTAATCGAGAAAATGACAAAGAATGTTCCCATCTTATTGTTAGACGACCTATCATCTGAGCTAGACGATGAAAATGCCTTAAAAGCCATTCATTCTGTGAGAGATCGCGCCCAGATTTTTTTAACCAGCCTGCATAGTCCGATCTTAGAGGGAGAAACAAATATTTCATTGGAAAGGAACCAGAGAGAAATTTGGATTCAATAGGATCAGTTATTGATACTTATTTTGCTAGAAAAAAGAAATTAAATCATTGGCAGATAAAGCTTTATTCTGAATATGATGAGATTGTTGGAAAAACGATTGCTTCGAATACAAAAATTTCTTGGATTCAAGGATCCAGTGTAACGATAGCCTGCCGGAATTCTGTTTGGATCAACGAGTTGAGGAATTTAGAAGAAAAAATTATCGATAAGATAAATAGCAAAATAGGAAAAAAAACAATCGATACACTGGTGTTTAAAATAGGGAATATAGAGATTATAAAAAAACCTGTAAAGAAAAAGATCATTGTTTTAAGCAAAGAAGAGGAACAATGGATCATGGAAACGAAGCGGTTAGTACCAAGTGAACTAGAAGATAAATTTGAATCTCTTTTAAGAGCTTTTAAGGAGTTAAAAAAAGCATGAAGAAACATTTAATATATATTTTAATCGGTGTGATTGTGTGTGGGGTTTTAATCTTTTTTACGACTCAAACATCTCCAGTAAACAAAAAGGGCATTACATTTAATCGGCAGTTCCAAAGAATTGATATTTCGACCGTCCATGAATCCGAAAAACCTTACTCAATCCTTATGGATCCATCGTACACTCTTCTTGCTTCTACCGTAGAAGAGGATCCGACTTTACCGGCGGGAGAAGAGAACTTTGCCAATGAATATTCCTTTAAAGCAAACCTAACAGATGAAACACAAGCTATTATTAATCTAAAACTAACAGTTCGGTTATTTCCGAATGGGGATGCATTTATTATCGTTCGCACTTTTTCAGAAGATTCTATTATGAAACCGTTTCAGTATTCCTTGCTTATACCGGGAATCAATTATGCAAAGTCAGAAATATGGAGCCTTAATTATCACGGAGGGCCGAAGTTATCGGAAATGATCACTACGGATGCTTCTATGGATTCTTATGAAGGGATAGAGGGATTAAATTTATTGCCTGCTACGCTCAATTATGTAGAAACTTTAAATGCTCAAAGCAACATTACCCTTGGTTTATTAATGGGACCAATGGGGATTTTCAAAGAGAAAGAATTGAACTTGGTTCAATTGATGAGCCAAAAACAACAGCCTCTTCTGGAGCTTTCAAAAAGCAAGCCACTTAAAGTAAGTTTTTCTTTTCAGTTGAACCCATTTAACCGATCAGAAAATTGGTTTTTTATCAGCAAAAAAAGACTTTTGAATTATCGAGACGAAAAAACTCTGCAAAATATGCTTTCTGCTGATTTTAGTATGAAAAAGAAAATTTCATTTGACGGCATCTATCATATTGCAACAGCCTCTAGCTATATGGGAGCCTCGGATGTCACTTATGACTATTATTACAATTATGCCATGTGGGAAGGTCGTCGTTTTATGGATCTTTCGAAGGAAAAACCAACAGAACGGTTTTTTTATGACATGTATTTAAACTCCCTATACTCAACCATAAAAGGTGCCAATAAATATGGGTATTGGATATCGAACGTTAAAAGCAAATATCTTTGGGATAGTTACGAGATCCCGGAAGGGTATGTAGATACAAGGTATTGCACGGATGCTGGTTTCTTTTTACTAAAAGCCTATACAGAAGAAAAAATTAAATCCGCTATTAATGCCGGACAGAAATTTGGGGATTACCTGATTGAAAAGTTCGAAGCCTCCGATGGAATCAAAACAGGCCAAAAAGGTTTCTTTTTTTATGATTACTACCAGCCAGGGCAAAAAAAGGTGACGCATGCGTCCCTCAATCATATTCTTTCAGAATTAAATTATTTGTATGAGCTTTATTTATCTACCCATAACGAAAAATACCTTGGCTTGGCAGAAAGCATTTTGGAAGGAATCCGACAGACACAAGATCTATGGATACGGAAAGAGGGAGAATGGCGTTTTCGGGATGATTTGTGGTACGCTGTATATCCCGTCTCAAGCGGATTGGTTTTTAAATCCCTCGATTACACAAAAACATTAACCTATGAAGATTTGCTAAAAACGCAGAACAACTATCGGATCATTTACAACAAAGAAGAGCCTGTTATTCAAAAACTCATTCTATCCAAACGATCCTTTTTACTGAAAGAAGGTTTTCAACTTAAGGAGTAAATTAGAGGTTTTCCCCAAATTGCGTCGTATATAGATCGCAGTAGATGCCTTTTCTCTCGATCAGTTCCTTATGATTGCCTTCTTCAACAATTTTGCCATTTTTGATGACAAAGATCCGGTCGCTTTTGATAATGGTGGAAAGCCGGTGTGCGATAACAATCGAAGTTCTCCCCTTCATCAGCTTTTCGATTCCTTCCTGAATAATCCGTTCCGTGGCTGTATCGACGCTTGATGTCGCTTCGTCCAGGAGTAATATTTTGGGATTGAAAACCAGCGCCCGGACAAAGGAAATCAATTGCTTCTGCCCCAGGGACAGATTGCTTCCCTCGGTATTCAGCTCTGTTTTGTACCCATACGAAAGATTCGAAATAAAATCATGGGCATTCAGGTACCTGGCAGCCTCAATCACCATTTGTTCCGAGATATCTTCCCGACCAAGTGTAATATTTTCCAGTACCGTTCCTTTAAAAATAAATACATCCTGCAACACAATCGCCATGTGACTGCGCAAATCATGCAGGGAAAACGTTTTGATGTCCTGCTCATCAATCAGAATGGTTCCCTGTTTCAAATCATACAGACGCAAGATCAGGTTCATCATGGTGGATTTCCCTGCCCCCGTCGGACCCACGATCGCTATCTTCTCCCCTCGCTGGATCGAGAAGGATACATGATCCAAAACATTTTGTTCTTCATACGCAAAAGTGACATCCTCAAAAGTGATGGTTCCCTGGAAATCACAGTTCTGCGGATTGTTCGTCTCTGGAATTACCGATTGATTGTAGAGAACGGTTCCGATTTTTGCCATCGATACAGCGGCGTCCTGAAGAATATTAAAACGCTCCCCTAAATCCCGCAATGGATTATAGAAATAATCCATGTACATGAAGAAGGCTATAAAGGTTCCCACCGTGATCGTCCCCTTGATAATCATCAATCCGCCAAACAGGATGACGCTGATCTTGGAAAGGTAGCTGGAAAAATTAATCACCTGGTTAAACAACACATCTTTCCGAACAGCATCCAGAACGGAATGCTGGTATTGCTGTGAAATAGCTTGGAATTGTTGATTATTCAAATCTCGGCGGTTGAACAGCTTGATAATCGAAATTCCGGATAAGTTTTCCTGGAGAAAAATATTGAGCTTGGTCAGGTTGTTTCTTGCCTTTTCGTACGCTGCACGCAGAATCCGTGAAAATATTATGATCAGGACTACTACAAGGGGAGAAATCAGCAGGGTAATCATAGCGAGATGAAGATTGAAAAATAAAAGAACAAAAACGGTAACAAACAACAATATGAAATCGTTGATCAGCTGAAGAGCGCCCGATGCCATTAGTTCGGAAAGATTTTCGGTGTCGTTCGCAGTCCTAGTGATCAGAACCCCGATAGGAGTTTTTCCCAGAAAGGAATTGGACAAAACCAGCAGTCTGCTAAAAATATCTTTCCGGATTTGGATGACGGTTCTTTGGGCGATCACATAAGAAACATACGTTGCCAACAAGTTCAGCAAAAAGATCAGCACAATCAAACCTAAGAAAATAAATGACAGCCGGAAGAGTCCAGGGAAATTCTTTGGCTTGATATACACATCAATGGCTGTTTTCACAATCAAGGGCTGAATCGACGAGAGAAGTGTTATGACTAAATTGGCCGTCAGCGTGACAACGATGAGACCTTTAAATTTGGATAAATAGGGTTTTAGGTTTGTTAAAATATTTAAGCTTGCTTTTTTGATATCGTCTACTTTTATCGATTCAATTTCCATGGGTCAGTCCTTTGAGTCCTTCTAAATACTGCATTTTGTACAAGTTATAATAATATCCCTGTTTTTTCTCGATCAGTTCCTCGTGCGATCCGATTTCTTCGATTGCGCCATGTTTGACGACGGCAATTTTGCCAGCCCAGGAGAGAGCGGAGATTCTGTGGGAGATCAACAGGCACGTCAATCCTGCTTCAAGGCTATGCTTTTTGAGCCGATCAATTATTTTTTCTTCTGTTTCCGGATCCACAGCCGAAAGACTGTCGTCCATTATGAGGATAGGGCGTTTGCTTAAGATCGCCCGGGCAAAGCACAATCGTTGCTTTTGTCCGCCGGAGAGCGTCAGACCTCTCTCGCCTACCAGGGTATCCAAGCCTTTCTCCATACCTTCGATGTCCGGGCGTATACAGGCAATATCCATCGCTTCCTCGATTTCTTGGGGCTTAGCATCCACGCGTCCAAAAATAAGATTTTCCCGGACAGTGGCAGAAAATAAAAAGGAAACCTGGGGAACATAGGCAATTTGACGGTGCAGAAAATCGATATCCAGATCTGTTATATCATGACCTCCTAGAAAAATTGTTTGACTGGGAGGCTCCCAGACACGAAGCAGAAGGGAAATCAAGGTGGTTTTTCCGGAACCGGTGGGTCCGGTGATACCGATCACTTCACCTTGCCCAATACTTAAGCCCAAATGCGAAAGGACTCCTTGGGAGGATTCCCCGGGATAGGCATAATTAAGATTTTTTACTACGATAGAGTGTTCTGGCAAATCAGGCGTTAAACTAACTTTTTGCGTATCCTGGATGGAGGGGATCAGCATAATTTCATCGATGCGATTCATGGAGATTGAAGCTCTTTGCAGCATATTGACCACAAAACCGAATGCCATCATCGGCCAGGAAAGCATGGAAATGTATTGCGAGAATTGCATAAGTATGCCCAAATTCATTTTATTCAGGATTACGAGCCGACCGCCCACTAAAAACACAATCAAAGTTACAAAAGTTACAATCCAGTTGATGGCAGGATGAAATATGCCCATCAGCTTGGCAAGATTCATGTTCAATGACATATAACGGGTGCAAGTGTCGCTAAAAAGTTTCAAGTAGAATTTTTCTCGTCCAAAAGTGCGAATAACATTCATCCCAATCAGGGATTCCCGAACTCGTGTTGTAATTTCTCCAAACGTATCCTGGATTTTTTTATACACCGCATGAATTTTAGCAGACATAATTTTTGTAAGGATAATTAATAATCCCAGAGGAATCAAGACGATGGCTGTTAATGTCCGGTTCAGAAGAAACATAAGAAGAAGGGAGGCAGTGCCCATGAAAAAAATATCAAAAGCAGCGATCAAGCCCATGATCATAAACCGTCGGACGGATACTGTATCATTATTTGCCCGAGCCATCAAATCGCCGATCTCATTGCTATGAAAAAAAGAATCCGGAAGGCTTAAATATTTATCAAAAAGCGCTGTCTGGGTTTTATACTCAAAAGACAATGCATGTTTTCGGACAAAGGACATATAGACATATCGACCTACAACAATCAGGATGGCAAAAAGCAAGTAGTAGAAAGCCAAATAATATAGCGATTGTGTTTTCGGAATGGTTCCCTTAAATAAATAGCCTGAGTTTTTCCAAAGATATTTGTAAATAAAACTTAAAGACTTACTTGTATAAATATCTTCTACCAAGTTTATGGCACGCCGTAAAAGGTAGGGCATAAAAAGTTGTGCACCATCAACAATCAGGAGTAAAATAGCAATAAATAGATAGCTAGCTTTGTTTTTTTTGACATAGCTCCAAATTTTATGCATGAGGAAGATTATAAGAAATAAATTGAGAGTGTAAAAAATGATTGAGTCGAAAACAAACAAGAAAAGCATAGAATTTTTTGTTATAATGAGAAGATA
>Ga0247841_10005478_pt1 | contig 20531 bp, 22 predicted proteins | sample LaCruzMarch2015__2_FD_192410 | JGI IMG/M metagenome (GOLD analysis project Ga0247841, IMG submission 192410) | Freshwater microbial communities from meromictic Lake La Cruz, Castile-La Mancha, Spain - LaCruzMarch2015_18m | ecosystem: Environmental > Aquatic > Freshwater > Lake | place: Spain... | reverse complement strand
GCATAACAACTTTTAAAAATACATTCTTCCTGTAATATTTGAAAAGAGATGGCAGAAAAAGACGTTGTTTTCGAGAGCAAGTTGAAATCGAGTTTGATATTTGACTTTAGAAATACTTATCAGTTCGCTTACGAATGGCTTCAAAACGAGCAGTATGACACTCAGGAAGAGGAATATTCAGAAAAAGTCGGAGCTGGATCAAAAGAAGTTGAATTCAAATGGAAGTCGACAAGAAAAGTTTCTGACTATTTTAAATTCGAAATAGTTTCAAAATTCAGAATTCTAAGACTAACAGAAGTCGAAGTCAAAGACGAAGCGACCGGAAAAGTAAGCAAGATGAATAAAGGAGACTTTGAGGTCAAAGTTACCGGAACACTAATAAAAGATTATGACAACAAATGGATACGAGATTCATACATGAAATTTTTCAGAGCGGTTTACGAAAAATATGTGATCCCGTCGAGAGTAAAATTCTACGAAAACAAACTTTGGGGTGAATGTGATGAATATCTTGCGCAAGTCAAATCGTATCTCTCTTTGAGCGGCAAAAAGTAATTAGAATCCGACTCGTTCTCTTATCTCGCGAGCAGTGTAAACTTTCCAAATATCAAGATCGTAATTTCTTGCAACTCCTAAGTCGGTAGTTCTATACTTTTCTTTTTCAAGTTCTTCCGCAAATGCCGGACCAAGACTAATGTTCTCAAAAGGAGGAATAATTAATCTCCCACACTCGTCGAAGCATTCTTTAATTTTTCTGCACGCCCTACAAATAAAATCGGGCTTATCTGCAATAATTCTTATTTTTCCATCCGGATTAGAAAAAATTTCGCGAACCATGTTCCAAGAAAGTTCAACAAATGAGTCGTCAACTCTGTCTACATAATCATTTTCAATTAAGTCCATCAAATGTTCCCCGAAAGTTCTACTATGAACCCTCGCTACGCTCGCCAAATGATGCCCGCGCAATTCAACTATGTCTTCCATAAAAATTCGTCATTTCTCCCGTTATAAACCTTTTTAACCTCTAGATTCTTTATTCAAACATGAAAGATTTTAGAAACCGCCAAACGATGATGACAAGAAGTCCAGTAAAAAGAAATACAAATATAAAACCCTACTGGAGAATAATTGAGAATATAATAAAAAAGTCTGACATAATTCTTGAAATAATCGACGCGAGACTTCCAGATTTTTCGCGAAACGTAAATCTTGAAGAAATGATTGATAAATCAGGCAAAAAAAAGATTTTCATCGTAAACAAATCGGACTTAGTTTCAAAAGAAGTCGTCGAAGCGCTAACAAAAGAATTGAATGAAATTTCTCCCGCTATTTTCGTTTCATCAACAAATAAGTTAGGATTTAAACTTCTCCGTTCAAAAATATATCAGCTCGCTCACGAAATAAATAAAACAAAAGTCTCTGATGAATCAAAATACAAATCAAAAATTATCGTCGGTGTCGTAGGTTATCCCAATGTCGGAAAATCATCAGTCATTAACGCTCTCGCGTTTAGCAAAAAAGCTCCGGTATCTTCAAAAGCTGGAACAACACATGGAGAACAAAAAGTAAACGTAACAGACAGACTTCAAGTTCTCGACAGCCCCGGCGTAATTCCGGTTTTAGAACAAGACGAAATTCGCCATAGTTTAATCGGAGCAAGAAATCCAAACAAAATTCACAATCTAGAAAAAATTTCCGAAACTTTAATCAGTATGTTTCTCAAAAGAAAAAAATCTTCTCTGGAAGATTTTTACAAAATACAAATAGAAAGTGAAGATCCGTACGAAGTTTTATTGGAAATCGGAAGGAAAAAAGGCCATTTCAAGAAAGGTGGAGAAATTGAAGAAAACAGAACATCGACAATGATTATCAACGATTGGCAGCAAGGAAAGTTGAAGTTATAGTTAGTTAATAATATGTATCAAATAAGTTTATGATTCTTTCAGTCTGGGCGGTGGCGAGCATACTCACGAGCGGAAAAAAATTAATTTTTAATTCAAGTAAAAAATAAAAATCTGATAAATAACGAGTGAGTGTGCGAGTAATGGGGGTGGCGGGCGGGGAGTTTATATTATCTAAATTACTTTGCACATATCACAACATTTAAAAATAAAATTTTCTGCAGCTATTCATTAAAAAATTCTAAAAGATAAAATGATAAAACAAATAAATAAAAAACTTGAAGAAACATTGATGCAGGTTGGTCTGAGAATCGCAAAGCGTGGTGAAGGCGCATTATTTATCGTCGGTAAATTAAAAGACTATCACACACTAGTTGATCAAAACGTCCCGCCATTCAACGCAATTGATAATCCAAAACTTCTCGAATCTCTCGCACTTATGGATGGAGCAATTCTAATTTCAAAAGAGGGATACGTTCAAGCTTATGGAATTATGGTAAAATCAAAGTCCACTTTCAAAAATTTCGGAACTCGACACAGCGCTGGTTTAACTGCATCTTACGACGGAAACACCGTATTCCTAATATCCGAAGAGGACAAGAAAATAAGAATTATCCGAGATGGAAAAATGATAATGCAAATCGACGCATTGCAAAAAAACGTTGAAAAATCAGTTCCCATGGCCGTAAATTTTTTAGAATCAATCGGCGCTGGAACTATCGGAACAATCAGCACAAGTATACTAGTCCCAAGCCTCGGAATAACTTTTCTTCCAGGAGTAATAATCTTCGGCTCGGCATATTACATCGGCAAACTGATAAAAGACAGATTTCACGGGAACTAACAAGAAATAAATTTCTCAATTTCTCTAGAAACTTCATTAAAATTGTTAAGAACAACGATATGATCAGCGTCTTCCAGTATAACCAGTTTAGAATTTTTAACCAGTTTATTCATCTCTTCAGATTTCTTGACAGGGATAATAGAATCTTTTCTTCCATGAACAATCAAAACAGGCATTTTCAAATCGCGCAGAACTTCAGTATAATTTGGATAACAAGAATATAGTGTACAGAAGAAAAAATTTCTTAAACCTGTATTAGAAATATCAGCAATCATTCTTTTAACATTCCAATCGCCGCTATTTTTATGAAAAGAATAGTCTACCTGTTTTCCGAAATGTTTAATCATTGGAAAATAATTCATAATCTTCGTCGGTAAAAATAGATATTTTAAAACTTTGGTAGAACCTCTTTCGGAAGAATTATAGTCTGGACTCAAAAAAATAGTTTTTTCAATCATTTTTTTGTATCTATTTATAAAATCAAAGGCAACGAGTGTTCCCAAAGAATGGCTTACCAGAATAAATTTCTTGACTTTTTCATGCTTCAAAAGCGCATACAAATCTTCAGACATTTTATCAAATGACAAATCGCCATAGTTCTTCATCCTAAAAGATTTTCCATGTCCACGCAGATCAAAAGATAAAACATTATATTTTTTTGAGAAAAAATCTTCATAAGGTATCCAAGCTGAAGAACTTCCGGACAGCCCATGAATAAAAACTAAAGTCTTTCTTCTAAAGTTAAAATCATTCTTTTTATAAAAAAGCTTTCCATCCTTTAAAGACAAATAAAATTCTTTCATTTTTTCAGCCTACAAAAAGTCTCCTCAAGTTTATCCACGCTTTTGTTAATATCATATTCTTTACTTCTCTTATAACTTTCATGCCCCATTTTCTTTCTTAATTTTTCATCCCCAATTAATTTAAGAAGATTATCTGCCAAATCTTTTTGATTTTTTGGCTCAAAAAGAAATCCATTTCCGTCGACAAAATCAACCGAAGCGCTTTCTTTTGAATTCGCAATCACAATTGGTTTTCCACAAGCCATCGCTTCCAAAACAACCATGCCCTCGAGTTCAGCTAAAGAAGGCAAAACAAAAATGTCACACATATTATAAGCCAGAATTAAATCTTCATCAGAAACTCTTCCAAAAAATTTAATTTTTTCCTCAACTTTCAAATCAGACGCGATTTTTTCAAGCTGTTCTTTAAGATAACCTTTTCCGACGATATTAAAATGAACATTTTTTGTTTTTTCTAAAACAAAAGGCACCGCCTTCACAAGAGTATCTAAACTTTTTTCCGGATGAAGCCGTCCAACATAAAGAACCTGGACATCTTTAATTGAAAGTTTATTTCTTTTCATAAAGGAGGTAGAATTTTTCCAAACAAAAGAAGAAGTATCAACCCCGTTGCTTACAACTTGAGTTTTAACATGGACATGATGTTCATTAAGTTTTCTCTGAGCAAACTTTGAAGGACATAAAAGAAGATCAGTTTTATTATAAACAAAAAGCAAATATTTGTAAACCAAATATTCAAAAAATCTATTTTGAAAAAGTTTTGGAAAATGTAACAAGATATTTTCTGGCTGAGCATGAGAATGAGAAACAACTTTCAGATTATTCAACCTTGCAGCTTTTATCGCTCTTAAAGAAGCTGGAAACGGCACAACCGTATAAACCAAATCAATTTTTTCTCTTTTTATTATTTCATCTAGCTCATTCACCGTCGGAAAAGCCATCCTTATTAAATTTTCAAAACCGGGCAGTGCAACCGATCTAAACCTGTAAACTTTTATTCCTTTATATTCATCAATCTTTTTAGAATTTTTATAATCCGCCGCAACAAAAATAACTTTATGTCCGCGTTTTTTTAGCAGCTCGGCAAATCTCAATGGAGAGATAAAAGCCCCGCCCGGTTGACTTATAACTGCATCACAAACAAAAAGTATATTTAACTTCTTCATGTCCCTCCAAAATCTAAAATCAATCATCTTTAAAAACCTTATTTGCTATGATGGTTTATGAAAAAGATAGTGAAAAATAAATACTTAGACTCTCTTCTTAAACTTATGCTTCTATCAGCAATAATTCACGTCGTCATTTTACTAATTTATTCAATAACTAATTTAAATTCTGACAAGTTAAACTTTTTCAACATTGTCGGAATTGATCTCTTAATTCCAGCATTAGGATCCGGAACATTAAATCTTTTCATCGGAATTATAGTCATGCTAGCACTGTATATTTTATTTTTAAAGATTTCAAAAAAAGATTAACGACTCTTCACAAATTTTTGACCCTCAATTCTCTTACCACGCTCAATCTTAACGCCCCCTTGAAGTTCGTAGTTAAAAAGAGCCTCATATGGATCTCCAAAGATCACTCGATAAACTGCATTATATCCATATTTTAAAGCAAGCCTAACTCTTCCTTCTTTTTCCAATCGCCTTACATTATAATAGAGTGGTTGACTTCTAAGAACTCGAAACTTTCCATATTTAGTACAAGACTTAACAAAATCATTATCCTCGGCTATTATCATTTTCTCGTCAAATCCGCCGACCTCACGAAAAACTTTCTTAGTCACAACAATACAAACTCCGCCAGCAAAGGAAACCCAACGCTCTAGTAATTTAGCCCAAGAATTATTAACCCACAAAAGAACTTTATCAACTAGCTTATCTGAAAGAGGTATATATATGGGCGTAGCAACAGAGAGTCCCTTTCTCTTAAACTCTGCAACATTTTCCTCCAAAAACTTTTTTGGTAAAGTTATATCTGCGTCAAAAAAGAAAAAAATATCCCCCTTCGCAAATTTGGCACCATTATTTCTTCCAACACTCGGCAGACCTCCATTCACAACTTTGCACCCGTATTTTCTTGCAATTTTTCTCGTATTATCCGTCGAATGAGCATCGGAAACAATAACTTCAAAATCTCTAAACGTTTGTTTCTTCAAAGAATCCAAAAGAAGAGGCAAATGTTTCTCCTCTTGCTTTGTAATAATGATGACACTAATCATAACCATAATAACTTTCCACCCTATTTAAAATTTTATTTTTTATCATCTTTTTCACTAACTGCAAAAATTAATTTCCTTATTTTTCTAAAAGCTAGAGGAGTTAAAGAAAAAATCGTCATCAGCAGCGATGCAACAAAAAAATGCCAAGACCAAATAGTTTTGAGTGTGCTGATAAAATAAACACTGATTAAAATTCCTGGAACCAATCCAAAAAAACTTCCCCAGAAAAAATCTTTGAATTTAACTCTTGACAAACCGGCAAAAATATTTACAATCTCAAACGGAATCAGAGTAATTAATCTAAAAAGAATTATTGCCCAGAATCCGTGGCTTCTAAACCAAGAGTCATAATGTTTAAACTTTTCGCTCTTAGAAAATTTTTTCTCAAAATAACTTCTACCAAAATATCTCGCAAAATAAAAAGTTAAGACCGAACCGACGGTTAATCCCAGCCAACTTACTATAAAAGCCCAGAAAAAATTAAGCTTCAACGCCGCGACGGCAACAGGTATCTGAAAAATAACTCCAATAAAAGAAGTCACAATAACTAAAAAAAATAGCATAACGGGCATAAACATTCCATATCCTTGAATATAATTAAGAAGATCTTTAATATCATATTTGTAATTTTGATATAAGAAAAAGATTACGCCCAGAGCCAAAATAAAAATGATAAAAAAGTCAAATTTTATCTTTTGTCTCGTCTCTTCCTTCGGCAATTTAATTTTATGTTTCATTTTTCCTCTTTTACGATTATCCCCCCACCCAGAGTCGAACTGGGGATCTTCCGGGTTCTGCTGAACAATAAATCCTAACGAATTTATTCTTATCGTGCTTCATCCTTTTCCCGAAGGGAATGTCCACACTAGCTGTTCCATTCAACATTTCGCGAAGGAAAAATTAATTCCATCGTAAGGAAAGGTTGATAGCCTCAAGAATATACCTATTCTTGACGGTGCTCGGGAATTCGGAAATTCCCGACATCAAGGGAACCTTGGTTCCCTTACTTGCTACAGCCAGACGCTTTAACCACTAAGCTATGGAGGGATAAATTTTCTACATGAAAATGATTAATAAAGGTTTCGCCACGCAAAAACTATTTTGGCGACGACGAGAAAAGTACTGAAAACTTATTTTGAATAAGTACTTTTGAGTTCTTCTACAATATCTTTATCGATTCTAGTTGGACAACTATCCTGTATTGCATTCATAATGCTTATATTTCCAGATACATGTCCAAATCCAAAAGTATGTAACAATTCATGAATTTCAACATCAGGAAAATTAGAACAGCCTCCGGGAGTCCATCCTTCAAAAACACCATAATAATTAATAATTGCAGAAGTTATCTCATTACCCTCATTGAAATATTGTGCATCGCCGTTGGTCATATACATATCATTATTAGTAGTGGGAATTTCTTTCTTACAAATAAAAGAAATATCTGCAGAAGTATCATTTACTTCTTCAAACGTAACCAATCCATCCGTTTCATTTGCTATTTCATTAAAAGCATTTCTATTTCTAATTAAAATAATACGTGTACATTCATTAGAAAAATTAACTGTTAACGGCATATGGGTCCAATGAAGTCTGGTTGCCGAGGAAAATTCATCTGAACCATCTGCGTTTTGCTGAACATTATCTTGCGGAGTATAACTATTTGATTGAACGTCGTCATAATTTGCATAATGGCTCGTTTGGAGACTTAGAAAAAATAAATATCCCAAGATAAAAACGAATAAACTTATTAAAATACTTACCCATAGTTTCATACTAAAAACAGACAGAACAAACTTTTTAATTCTTTCTTTTAATCAATTCGCTCCCGTCAGAATTATTTATTCCTCTTCAACTCGTTTCACAGGCTCAGCAATGTAGAAAACCTGATTAGATTCTGATTCGTGTATCTCTCCGCCTTTGCTGAACATTGCAAAGGCTCTTGGCAATGCGTATTTACCAACGACGCCGACACGTGAATAGATAACATAGCTGAAAGTTCTTTGCTCTCCAGCATCCAAATGATTGAATACCCATTCAACTCTTCCAGATTTTTCATCAATCTTATGTGGCATTATTCCGCCGAAAGTATTCTCAATAATTCTTGTCATCGGAGGCAATCTGTCTGTAACACGAACGTTCTCAATAAAATTCTTTGCCGTTACAGTAACCGTAACCTTCAATCCAAACGCTCCGCCCTTCGCATGAACGAACGACGCTCGTTTATTCATAACCAAATCAGTTTGAGTATATCTCTTAACAAAAAACGCAATAACTGCAACAACCAAAATCAAAAGCAAAGGAAACAACCAATTCGTTTTAACATCGATTGTAAAAGTTTCACCGGGATTAACCGTCTGCTGCCAGTTGTACGTCACAAAAAATCCATCTCTCTCAACGTTCGTTGGTGAAGGACTCGCAAAAGTAAAAAGTCTAGTAATTATATTCTTCTCAACTGAAACACTAACTGCTTTTGGGATATTTCCATCATTAGTCTTTCCAATAACTCTATCTGAAATTAAAAATCCATAAGTATTATCTTTAGTAGTGACGCTTTCCTTCTCTAAGAAAGTCATTGATCTCTGCAATTTCGCACTAGCTCCCTTATACTTCATATTAGCATCCAACAAATAAGTTCCAGCGACGAGCTTTTTGTAATCATCACGATTGAGCTGAATAGTAATAATCTTTTTCTCAAATGGAGCAATGTCATAACTATTAGTTATCTTAAAGAAAGGAGAGGAAAGCTCCACACTCAAATCCTTGAACGCGGCGTTCTTTATGTTATAAAAATATAATTCCACACTATTTGCATCAGGATTAACGCTATTTGTTCCGACATCAAAACACCCTTCTAAATTCTGCAAGTCAACAACTAAACTATCTTCTAAAGTAGTAGCTGAAGTTGTACTTGTAATTGTAATCGGAAAAATAACTCTATTGAATTGTTTCATCAAACCCTCTTGAGGAAAAACAGAAATCGTAACACTCTTTGTCTCGCCAGCGCCTATATCAAACGAAGCGGAAGGCTCAACGCCCATTCCAGACAAACTGAAAATTCTGAAACTGTCTGCCGCGCCATTATTAGTAATATTAAGAATAAACGAAGCAGATTGATTTGCATCTTTAATTGCAACATCACTCACGACTTGTTTTTGAAGAGAAATCGAAGCGCTAACGAAAGGAATTGCTAACAGCGCGAATAGAACTAATATCGTAACACTCTTTTCCATGACAAAAATAAATTTAGCACCTATTTAAAGCTTTCTTTGCCAAAGAAATAGATTAATTATAAATTTTTTCGTATAGACAGACGACAAAATAAGGGTTTATATATTTTTGTCATCGATTTATTATCGATATTTCATCACAAGAATATTTAAAAAGCATAGAAAAATTACAAAATTAAATAAATAAAAGAGGATCAATGGTTAGAACAAAAAAAATTAAGGAAGATAAGATTGAGGACCAGGGCAGAGATGAGGATGAAGGAGAACTCGAAGGAATCGAGGACCTCATAGACTAACTGCTTACTTCGATATTGAGTGTTACTTTATTATTAGATTTGTCTATTTCTTTTGTATTATTTTTTTCGTCGATAAAAAAGATTATTTTTTTAACATTGGAAATCGGCATCTTTAGATTATTTACTCTTAAAATTCTTCCTTCACCAACTCCGATATTCTCAAATGAAAATTTTTCAACAAACTCAGCGTCAGCATAAACATACATGTCAAACGGCTTCGCATCCCGAAGTCCGGAATTTTTTATCTCAACATCAAGATTAAGATATCTTCCGGATTTATTTGCATAAGCCTCGCTAAAATATAAATCGGGCAAACTTTCAACAGAATACAAATTATCTATCGTATCAATTATATCTTGAGAAAGCTGCTGTTCACAACGAGAAGTCGGATAAAGAATACTGCTTGAAACATTTGAATGATCAAAACCAAATACGTGCAGCAATTCATGTATTGCAATATTCGGCCTCGGACAATTTGAATCTCTCAATAACAAAATAGAACCATTGATAATAATATTATAATGATCTGTCTGAACAACATAATTAGGTCCGCCCTCACCAGCAATAATCATTTTTCCCTCGATCTTCGCGCTATTGCTGCAATGAACTGCTATTTGTGAATTTAGCGAAATTTCATAGAATCTTACAATAGTTTGATTTTCCAAAAAATTAAAAGCCCCAATCATATCGTTATACCGAATATCCGAACAGTCGCTGTCAATATGATAACTTATTAACGAATCACTGAATCTCATGTCAGAATAAAACTGTCCATGCTTGCTCTCATTAAAACTGGAAAAATTTTTTGAAAGTTCATATCTGTTAAATGTTTCCGTGCCTTGCGGCAAAAGTTCATACAACAAAAACATAGAAATAATCAGAGAAACTAATAAAAAAACGAGCAAAACATAAACAAACGGTCTCTTATGCTCTTCCTCCTCAACATAAACTGATTTAACCATAAGATAATTTTGATTACCTGCCTTTTAAAATTTGCCCTCATAAAATTATATTCGAGAATTTCACAAAATTCTCATGTCAAGAACTTATAATTGATGTCCGTCAAGTCGTCGAGAATTACTATTCTCGAGCGCACCTAAGAATTCAACTTTCAGAATTCTTAGTGTCTTGATCATCTCAAAAACTTCTGTTTTTGATGACTCTCAGGAATTAAACCCAAAGTAAATTCCTGACATAAAAAAATAAAGAAAGGGAGAATAAAGCTAACCCCCTGTTAAATATTATAAATTATAACTACCAGCTGTCTGACGCATCGTCAGCGAATTCCCCATCTTCTTCATCTTCAGGAAACTCATCGTCATCATCAAAACTTTCCTTCTCTTCTTCCTTTTTTCCTTTTTCGTCTTTTGCCATGATAAATTTTTGCCGTCGGCAGGTTTAGTTAAAATCCAAACCGCCAATCCTTTTTTAAACCTTTCGATGACAAATTTTTCTATTAGAAAAGATTTCTTAACCCGCTCCGCGCGAGCATACTCGCGAAGCTGAAATTAGGTTATACAATAACGAGCGAGTTTGCGAGAAGACCAAAGTTCACGGCGCTCCGCTACAAATGCTGAGAGTTAAGTACCGAAAAATAAATTCTGGTTTGCAGATTTTTATTTTATAATTTATCAAGATGATCCGAACCTAATTTAGTTTTTTATTATCTCTTAGTTCGTTTGGGCGGGTGAGCGATTTCAGGAGACTATCTGGGGCGGTGGTCGGGGCTGTGGATGGAAAAATAGCGAGTGAAATCGCGAATAGGGCGGGGCGTTTCGTCGTGTTCTCACGCATTTTTCACAACCTTATAAATTTCATCGCCTTCGCGCGCGTTAGGAATTTTTATTCCAAAATTATTTCCTTTTTCAACGCGCGAAACTTCCTTGTTTTCAATTTCCATTCTCTCAACTTTCATCCTAGAAAATCCAGTTTTATCTGATAAAACAAAAATCTCGTCACCCTTTTTTAAAAATCCTGAGTTCGCATAAATAACCGCGACGCCGATTTTAGGATAATATTTTACGACCTTTCCAATAAATTCTTTCGTCTCTTTTGCTTTGCTGTGATCAACGTCGGAAAAATCGTCGTTCGTCGGTACACCGAGATAAAAGCCAGAAGAGAAACCTTTGTTGTAAACTTTCTCCAATTCCTTTAATGATTCTTTTATTTCCAAAGAACCTAATTTCTTATCAAGCGCACGACGATAAACTCTAACAACCGTGTCAACGTATTCCGGGTCGCGATTTCTTCCTTCAATTTTAAAACTTTTTATTCCCGCATTTTTTAATTCTTCAATAAACGGCAACGTGCATAAATCTTTCGCAGAAAAAATATGACTATTAACAACTTTCAATTCATTTCCCCTATCATCTTTAACGATATAACTCCGTCGGCACGGCTGCAAACATTCCCCGCGATTTGCAGATTTCCCACACTGAAATTGCGAAGTAAAACATCTTCCTGAAACCGAAACGCACATCGCACCATGGCAAAAACATTCCACGTCAATCAACTTAGAAATTTTCTTTATCTGTTTTAAATTAAGTTCTCTCGCAAGAACAATTCTTTTCGCCCCAAGTTTTTTATAAAATTTCGCAGATTCAAAATTTGCAACACTCGCCTGTGTAGAAATAAAAAAAGGAATTTTATTTTTTCTGCATAGTTCAATAATCGCCAAATCCCAGCAGATAATTGCATCAACTTTTCCGCAGACTTTCTTAATCAGCTTTTCAATTTTTCCCAATTCCTCGTCGTAAATTATCGTATTCAGAGTTAAATATTTTTTTACTGGAATTCCAAGATGCCCTTTCTTACAAACTTTTTCAATCTCATCCAAATCATTTATTGTAAAATTCTTTGCCTTCGCCCTCATAGAAAAATCCTGCAATCCAAAATAAACCGCATCGGCCCCCGCATTCACCGCTGCAATAAGCGAGCGCACGCTTCCCGCCGGCGCGAGCAATTCATATTTATTTTTGTTCTTACTTTTATTCAAGGTTTTCATAAAATTAACTAGATGTTCTCATTTAAATATCTTAACTGAAGAGAACATAAGGGCTATACAGAGTTTTGATTTTTCATTCTAGTTTTGGGAACGAGAAAAAAGTTAAGGGTGGGTATTCGACCATAGGTCGAATTGAGTGGGAATTTGAAAATCAAAACTCAAGCAAACATAGACAAAAGGATAAACTAAACGCTAATGGATAAAGAAAATTATCCATACAAATTAAAACGAACATTTTCTGGAGCCAAGGTAATTCCATATTGATGTATTCTCAATCCTTTTGCTTCGAGAGCTTTTTTAGCGCCTTCAGTAATAGGCACGAACCCAACACAATCACTTTGACCTGAAAACGATTCTACAAATTTTCCGATATCTCCTTTGGGAATAGGAGTTATATCCATATTACTATTAAGACCGTGGCTTGAAAATACACCTCCGATAGAAGAGGTAGTATAAAGAGTATTCGTCAAAACATACATAGTTCCTCTCCTTCCGCCAAGCGCCAGAAGTAAAGATTCGGTCACAAGTGGTGAACCCAAAGCCAAAATTTCCCGTTCAGTTAATGGTCTTCTTTCTGTTTGTCTTGCCATATCTCTAATCGCTTTGCACTATTTTTAAATCTCTCGTTTAAAATTCACCCCTCGCTAGATGAACATTTTCAAATTTATTTTCTAAACCCGTTATTCTTCATCTTGCCCATGATGCTGTCCGGATGATTAAACATTGAATTATTTAAAACTCTCAAGTCTGGTGACCATAAATCAACTTTATCTTTTTCAGAACGCAACGCACGATAAACTCTCTGCAAAAATTCTCTTTTCGCTTTATCGCCATAAAATTCCCAAAATATTTTGCTGTGTGTTTTTTGCAAAATTTTCCAGAACGCCGCCTGTGTATTCGGATTCGGATATTTTGTAAACACGATGCTCTTGCAAATATCCCCCGGAAAATCAACTCCTCTCGTGACGCGCGTGGAAAAAAGAATTTTGCTTCTGCCCTCTTTAAAATCTCTGACAAGTCTGCTTCCATCAACATCGTCTTCCTGCATCTTCGCAAGTTTCTCCCGAGAAATTAAATGAATTAAATCATATCTTTCGAGCTCTTCTTCCGACGGCAAATCCTGAAATGCGTTAACATGAACCAAGACCGGCTTCTCGCACATTTCCAAACATTTATCCAGCGCTTTCAAATATTTCGCCCGATAACCTTCTTTAGAAATAATGCTATAACTGCAATCAAATTCCAATCCGGTTCGACATTTGCTCACAACACCAAGAGATTGTGTCTCCGCTTCAACAACCGCAAAATTATCCAGACCAAAAACATCTTTCAAAACATTTTCTGAATGCAAAGTTCCGGACATCATAACCAGAACTTTATTTTTATCCATAATTTCCATAAACTTTTTCGCAAGATTCGTCGTCACGAGATCAACTGCAATTTTTCCATCTCTTTCATCTTTTCTAAAACTAACATAAGTATCATCCAAAAAATCTTCAAACGTAATCGCCGCTTCGTAAGCAGTTAAATAATAATTATTTTCATCACCTTCAACCGCATCAAAAATTCCGTCCTCTTCAATTATCATATTTATCAAATCATAAATCGGCGTATCTTTCAGATGAATAATCTCTCCATTCTTGACTGCATTTTTTATTTCAGGACTTTCCAAAATTTCTCTTATTAATTTCATAATTTTTCTTATCGCATTATCAGTCTGAAAATCATCAGAAATAATTCTAATCATCGCCTGCTCAAGCCGCTCAAACTGAATACTTTTCCTATTTGAAAGATTATCCAAAAATTCATCGCACTCATCAATAAATTCAACTTCCGTCGCAGGTTTTCTGTCTAAAATATTTTCAATAAGATATTTGTGGCTATTAAAAATTAAAACGTCAGCATTAACATACGCTTCAAACTGATCATAATAACCGCATCCAGCTTTTCGTTTCATAATAACAAATTCTTTTCCGTTTAATCCGTGATATTTTTTCTTCTCGGTTACATTATCAAGTTTTGATTCGAAATCAACCGGCAAAATCGGCGACCAGTAAGGACAAACCGGCGCGACGGACATTCTTCTAATATCTCGCGCCTCTTCGAAGTCGCTCGCATCAACATGATTATTTTGCTTCACATATTCTTTCAGCTTATCAAAATTTTTATCCTTCAGTTCAATCTTGCACGGCAAGTCTGTATTATCCGCAGAATTATCGCTTTTTTTTGAACTGCCTTCATCATCTTCATCATCGTCGGCAGAATAGCTCACCTTTTTAGAAAAAGAAAACAAACTCGAGTCCCCGTTATCTGATTTTCTTTTCAAATTCCAGAATATTTCACTTTCTTTCATAAAAGGACAAACATGATTCTGCCTTCCGTTTATCACTTGAATTTTTAATTTTTCTCCGTTCGGTTTTAATAAATATTTTTTATTTGTATAATCATCCTCATATTGTTTCTGCAAATTTTTTCCGGGAACAACAATAGACGCCTTTCCCAATTCTTTCGCGACATTCAAAGCAATCGCGCTTTTTCCCGTCCCGCACATTCCGCGGACAAAAATAATTTTTTTCCCGCTTTTTATCTCTTTAACAATTTCATTAACCACGTCTTCCTGCGTTTTCCCGTTGGAAAATCGAATAGGTTTCAACTCTTTTTTATTATCATATAAAGACCAAGTCATAATCAGCAACACCTCGCAGAAAACTAAAAAGGCATGTGTTTAAAAGTTTAATTATAGTGAAATTACTTCTTTAAAGCGTCAACAACTATCTTGAAAACATCAGGATATTCAGATGGTTTAATCAACTCGTTATGCAAGTAGACCAATGAATTGCAATTGCCTTGAACATAATAGTTAGTTGCAAAATCAAGATAAGCGCTCGAGTTCTTTACAACGCCGTCGCCGTTTTCTCCACTTGTATCGCACCCATTCCCAATAATATTATATATCGGAACGCTCGGTCTCACACCATTATTTAATTTGTTTATGAACAAGCTGTTTTCGTTCATATCGCTGCATTCCGACTGTGCTCCAAGAATTCCGCAATAACTAAGAGTCGTTCCGCTTATTCCATGATTCGGAGTTGCAATCATAATGAACTTGTCAATTTTATCATCTCCAAACAATTGCATATATCTTCTTGTAACCAAACCGCCCATGCTCGTCGCCACGATATTAACTTTATCTCGATTAGTTTTGTATCTTATCGCATCAATTATTTCGTTAAGTCTTATCGCATAACTGTCAAGATTATCTGTTTTAGTCTGAACAATAACTTTTTTATCCGTATATTGAAGAACATCAAAATAATAACTTACCCTAATGCTTATCGGCTCAAACGGCGTTCCCCAAATTCCTTTGTAAGAATTTTCGTCCGTCGGTAAAAACGAACCGAAATTAATGTATCCATAATTTTCCAAATATCTTTGCATCTCATCGAATCTTGTTATCGCATATTCGGCCGAAACGCTCTGACTAAAATCATGGCCGTGAACAAATATAACTGGAAATTTATTTGAGTTTCCATAGCAAGAATCATTACAGCAGTTCTCGCATTTCCCCTCGAAACAGCAGGAATAACTAATTCTATCAACAATAAAATCCAGAGCATTAACCGAAAAATTAATCGGAGCAATTTCACCAACACTCGCGTTATTAATATTTTTATTCGAAATGAACAATCTCTCAGAATCATTTTCAAGATTAATAACATTCTTCAAATCTTCAATGCGTAAACTTAAATTCAAAACCAAATCAATTTTATTCTGCAAAGAGTCTTGATGACTAAAACCGTCTATAATAACTCCGTAGAAATCAATCACATCATTCATTCTATCTCGAGTAACATTAGTAAAATTATTCTTTTGCATCTCGACTAAATTATTTTTCAAAGTGGTTAGATTCTCAACAAGAGTATTGTAAAAAGAAATATTATCTTCAAGAGCCGAAGCAAAACTGCTTATTTTTTCCTCGGTAACATTAAATGAAGATTCAATTGCAAGAAGCCTAGCCGCAAGGCCGGAATAATCTATATTTGTCCATAAAGATTTTGCGCCAGTCAAATCAGAATAACTGGAATTAATTTTTTTATTCAAACCAGAAACATCTTCCATCAAATAGTCAGCTGAAATCGTTTCATTAAATTCCAATGCTTTTTGTATTGAAGCATTTAACTCAGCATCTGAATAGATAACTCGATTAAATAAATAGTTAGCAAATTTCCTCACCTGATCTTTTATTAAAACTTTCTCGCTATTCAGTTTATAATTGAGAGTTATAATTTTATTTCCCGTCTTTAATTCATTTGACGTGTGACATAAAAAATTATTCTTGCTCGTGCAGTTTATATCAAACCTATACAGCTTCTGACCCTCTCCCTCTGACGGAGCAAATAGATTATAACTCGCCCCATACGGACTTGTTGTTTTCAAAACGAAACTATTTTGGTCTATTGTTTTATTCTCACTCAAATCATCAAAAAAATAATTGCAGTTTGCCTCGCAAAAAGGATTTGTTAAAACTGAAACTGTAAAAGAAATAGTCTCATTCAGATCATTAACTAAAAATAAATTTTCCTTATCAACATTTAAGTTAACTAAAACATCGTTTCCAATAAGCATATTAAAATAAAGATAAATATTCGTTCCAAAAGTTATAAACAACATTACAACAACGAAAATTACCGATATAATTATGATTTGTTTTCTTGATAAAGCCATTCAGTCACCTTTTTTGTAAAAATCTCAAGAAACCCATATATTTAAGCATAACGATTAAAGAAAATTTTCAAAACAAAAAATTAAATTCCAATTCCTCGATGAAAAAGTCTTGTTCTCAATTCAGGTGCTAAATCAGGGTAACCTTTTTCCAAAATTTTTCTTGCCTTCCCTTTGTTTTTTTCATCTCCGCCGGCCAAACTCATTAATTGTAAAAGTCCTTTCTCACTTTGAAGCATCGCTCTCGCCCAGTTATCTTTTCCCATTCTCGTTCTATCCATCAAAGTTTTATATTGTTCTTCCGTCACAACGTTACCTTCTCTTAATTCTTCCCAAGCAACTTCATCCAACGGAACAACCGCATGAGAAATCAATCCCAAATCTTTCATAACCTGAACTCCATTCTCAAGTCGGTCTACATAAAACATAATCTCTTTTGCCGTTCCACCAGCTCGTTTTATCGTTGGTATCCATAAATCCCTCGGTGAAGAGCCCTCATTATTCAAGTCCGCAACAGGAAGGACAAATTTTCCAGACATATTAGCGCCAATCATTTTTCCGTCCTTATACAAAGAAGCATGAGGCAACCCTAATTTATACGCAAGCGGATTAGAAAAAATCCAGTCTCTTGTCTCCCCTCCAGAAATAACATCCACATCTTTTATGAATCTTCTTGTAATTAAAACTGCAAAAGAATTAACTGCTCGAGCATAATCATTCCCGTTAGCCATAACAACTTCGCTGTTAACATAATACGGCCCAATCTCCCCAGAAGTATACGGAAAAAAACTATCTGTAAATTGAAATCCTTTATTTTTAACAAGAATCCCCAAATTTTCTCTCTGCAACGCCCTATCAACTTCCATGTTTAAAAGAAAAATTATTCCTTTATAAGAATTATTGCGATTGAAAATATATTATCAAATGATTATCGCTTCGCTCTTTTCGTCTTTTTCTTCATCGAAGTCTGCGACCAAAACTTCCGTCGTTAAAAGCATCGCCGCAATCGACGCCGCGTTTTGCAATCCAAGACGAACAACTTTCACCGGATCAATTATTCCCGCCTTAAACAAATCTTCATAGCAATCTTTTTTCGCGTTGTAACCAATGTTTTCGTTAAACTCCATTTTCAATTTCGAAATAACTTCCGCGTCTTCTTTGCCGGAATTTTTCGCAATAGTTCTCAGCGGCTCTTCCAACGCGCGTTTGATTATTCGCAAACCAATTTCTTCATCTCTTTCAAATTTTAATCTGTTCAAAACCTTTATCGCATTATACAAAGTAATTCCTCCGCCGACAACAACTCCCTCCTCAACCGCCGCTTTCGTTGCGTTCAAAGCGTCATCAATTCGCATTGTTTTTTCTTTCATCTCGCTTTCCGTCGTCGCTCCGACTTTTACAACTGCAACTCCGCCGCCCAAACGAGCAAGTCTTTTTTTGAACTCTTCTTTTTTATAATCCGATTCTGCGTTTCTTACTCTCGCTTCAATAATTCTTTTCCTTTCTTCAATATTTAATTTATTTCCTTTTCCCTCAACAATTATTGTTTTTTCTTCGCTGACAATAACTCTTCTCGCGCTTCCAAAATATTCAGAATTAAAATCATCAAGTTTCATTCCTTTATCTTCGCTTACAACCGTCGCTCCAGTTAGAACAGCAATATCTTCTAGATTTTCTTTTTGCTCTTCACCAAAACCGGGCGCTTTCACCGCGCAAACTTTCAAAGCGCCTCGAATTAAATTCAAAACCAAAGCGGCCATCGCTTCACCCTCGACATCTTCCGCAACAATCAAAAGCGAACGACCTTCCTGCGCAACATTTTCCAGCGCAGAAACAATCTGTTTCAAATTTTCCAATTTTTTATTTGTTATCAAAATATACGGATTATCTAATTCGCAAATCATTTTTTCCTGATTCGTCGCCATGTACGGAGAAATAAATCCTCGGTCAAACTGCATTCCCTCAACAACTTCCAAAGAAGTTTCAATGCTTTTAGCTTCTTCAACTGTAATCACTCCATCCTTTCCAACTTTTTCCATCGCGTCAGCAATTAATCTTCCAATTTCTTCGTCGTTATTTGCAGAAATCGTCGCAACCTGTGAAATTTTTTCTTTATCAGAAACCTGAACACTTTTCTCTCGAAGATATCTCACAACTTCCGCGACCGCTTTTTCAATTCCTCTGCGAATTTCAATCGGATTCGCCCCAGAAGTTATATTTTTGAATCCTTCACGAACAATTGACTGAACAAATAATGTCGCAGTAGTAGTTCCATCGCCAGCACTATCTTGTGTTTTCGTCGCAACTTCTTTAACTAATTTCGCGCCCATATTTTCAAATTTATCTTTCAATTCGATTTCTTTTGCAATCGTAACTCCGTCGTTAGAAATAACCGGCGAACCATTTTCTTTATCAAGAATAACATATCTTCCTTGCGGTCCCAGCGTCGGCTTTACCGTCTCCGCAACTTTATCAATTCCCCTAAGCAAACTTTTTCTCGCATCTTCATTAAAAATTATTTGTTTTGCCATTTTTTTATTGTGACCCTTTAGGAAATTCTCTTCTCGGCTCTCCAAAAACTTGTTGATATTTCTCTTCCAGTTCGCCCAAGGATTTTTTATAACTGGAAGTATCAATTCCCATATCGTCCATCATATTAAGCTGACTCTCGCAACCAACAAAAAAATTATCTATACCTGCTCTATCAATCCCGCTAATTGGATCCGGCTGTCTTAAACCAGAATTTATCCTATCCTTGCAATCATTAAATGAAGATATTATATACCCTCTTCCAAGCCCAGCTGCGGATTTCATCTGCATAAATTCCTCATAACTCATCATAACTGCCATTTTATTCAAATCTCGCCAAAACGTCTTTTAGTTCAATGATTATAAATTTTTCTCCGTCGATTTCAAACTCGTCGGAAGAATAACCACCGTAAAGAATTTTGTCTCCTTTTTTCAATCCAAATTTTTCAGAATCTTTCTCTCCAATTTCCAAAATCTCTCCTTCCTTTTTTTCTTCTTTCGAAGACTGCGGAATATAAATTCCTCCCTTCGTCCGCTCTTCAACTTTCAGCGGCCTTATCACAACGCGCTCCCCAACAGGTGTAAGTTTCATTTTATTAAATTATTTATTATTCATGTCGGGAATCTTCTTTACTTTCCGTAGATTCCCGAGCATCCAAAGCACGAGTGCCTTTTCAAACCACACTCTTTAGGGTGTGGTGGCGCATCGTGCTTTTGATTTCAAAAATGGTTTAATTAAAATTCTGCAAAATTAAAAATTTATAAAGATTTATGTGGTGAAGTTTATGTGTTTTTGTCTGAATAAAAAATAAATTTCCCTGATCTGAACCTAACCCGTTGGTTACCTTCTCTCTCAGTTCGGGCGGTCGGAGGGGGATGATGACGTCCTCCTCGCCCTAAAGGGTTGCCCTTCGGGCAACTCTTCGCTTCGCTCAGAGCGAGGTATCCAACTTCAGAACGCCGTCAACTTCGTCTGTT
>Ga0247841_10005477_pt1 | contig 20531 bp, 10 predicted proteins | sample LaCruzMarch2015__2_FD_192410 | JGI IMG/M metagenome (GOLD analysis project Ga0247841, IMG submission 192410) | Freshwater microbial communities from meromictic Lake La Cruz, Castile-La Mancha, Spain - LaCruzMarch2015_18m | ecosystem: Environmental > Aquatic > Freshwater > Lake | place: Spain... | reverse complement strand
TACGCTTCCCCTCAGAAAAACATCAAAACGCATCATCAAATGATGCAGCAAACTAATTCCTTTGGGATTGTGCAAAGGTCTTCTTATATGAATGCGTTAATTTCAGGCACTTATGCATTCAATGAAGAAGAAATGTTTACTAAATTCACTACTTATTCTAATAGTAATTGGAGTAATAAGAACAGGGCACTATATCTTTGTTACCTTACTGTAAGAGCTTCTACTGCGTTCGATGCCCTTTACTATTATTACAACAACAGCACAACAGATCCCAATGCTCAGGCAAAACTGAATACCTTGAGACGGATTGTGCAAGCGTGCTATGATATGCTTGTCTTTGTTGATAATTCATACAGTCAAATGGTGATAGAACATTCCGATAATAATTCTTATAAATGGGGTTCGCCTTCTGCTACTGACCATACAGGAACAGGAACAGTGTATCATGATTTTACTACGACATGGCATGGTAATACCTATGATATTGATTTGCCCAATTTCTATTTAATCCAGGACAGGCTCATGATGTTTACAGCCAGGGGTTATGCTGCCCTGATGTTAAGGAAAGATGCTGAAGTAAATCCCGGTGGGTTTTATCCTAATCCATCAGCGGTTATCTCTCAAATGAATGCTGATATCCTTAATATTAATATAAAGTTAACACAGACTCCTTATCCTAATGTTGGAACCTGTACTAATAAAACGGGATTACTGGCTTTTCATACAAATAAATCTGGAGGATATATCGAGAGCTTAGGTTATCTTAACTGGGTTATGGTTTGGTCTAATCCTTTCTTTGCAAGCCTTGCCAGATTGCCAATCACAGATACTGCATATTATAATTATTACAACGATCCCTCTATTGCCAAATGGGTAAATGATGTTACAGATAAAACAACACCCTATCTGGGGGAATGGGCTTATAGTGATACCCACTATTTAGGTTATGCCAGTCAAAAAAATTCTACCGATGGAAGCTCTGTTAATATATTCCAGTCGTGTGCTATTTATTTCTATTATTATAATACGACTAATCCCCAGGATGAAAAACAAGATTATATCCGAGATAAATGTGCATGGTATATACAGAGCAGGAAACTCAATTATTATCCGGGGATGCTTGAATTCGGGAATTCCTATGTATTCTTACTTTTGTATTATAATAATCCATTGAGACAATTACCTCCTTCTGCTTCAATTCCTCAGAATTACGCTCAGGGAACCTGGAGCAATGAAGAATTTGGGATTTTACGAAAACAAATTAATGTCAGAGATGATTTAGTTAATACCCCGTCTATGTATATAACTTTCAAAAATAGTATGAACTGTTGGCATAATCATGCAGATCAAACAGCCTTTTCCTTTTTTTATCGAGGAAAACAATTCCTGATAGACTCCGGATATAATAATACCTATGCAGGAAGCTCTGAGTTTACACATACATGGACTCAATCACCTTATGCTCATAATATGGTGATTGTAAATCCTTTGGATTCAGTATATCCATCACACCCAGAAGAAATGGAACTCAATCACGACTATCATGATTGGCTAAATTTTATTATTGCTAATCCCTCGCTATCATATCCCTATAATCAAGTGATGTTTGGGTTTGGAAATAATCCAACTTCTTCAAATCCAAATAAATTTTCGTATCGCCCAACCTGTATATATGAATCAGTTGCTTCGACATCAGATGATCAATTATATGAGTCAAGTTCATATCAAACTTATTTTGCCAAGAACCCGAACAATGATATTCTTCAAACGCATCTTGAATATGATTACAAAAACAACAATGTATCTCAGAATAACCCATTTTATGTTAATCTTACACGTTCTTATATTAGAGATGGTGATATTTTTTTTGTATATGATGATTTAAAATCCTATTTAAATTCCTCACCTGATACTCCGGTATCAAAGACATACTGGAATCTTTTACAAACCGGTGTTTGGACTAATAATCCAAGTTCACTAAATGGTTCAAATGGTTCATACAGCTTATATAAAGGAGAGTATCCCAATACAGATTGTGTTGATCTTGCATCTGGCAGTACTTTAGTTACAACATATAATGTTGATAATAGTAGTAGCGCATATCAGTTGCCTATGGATAATTTATTAAAGGAGAGAATTGGAAATAATCAATCATACGGACCACTAATCAATGGAAGACATAGAGGTGAAGAATATACTCGTATTAGGGTGTCAACAACAGGTATCAACCCAAAGTTTCTGACTGTAATTGCTCCAAGAGAAAGCTTTAATGGGGCTCAATTGATAACTCAAACTATTAATACACCTGCAGGTCATTATGGAGTTATGATAAATAGCAAATCTCATACAATAACAGATCCTATAACTCTATGTAAAACATTTAGCGGATGTAGTGATGGAACAAATATAACTGCTTCTTATAGTACTGATTCATTAACTACAGATGGTAAGTTTTACTTAGTGACCAGACCTACTGCTGCAAGCCCAACTTCTGCAGTAGTCGATAACTCATTAGTATTAATGAATGGCAATTTTATTGATGTAAACAGTACCCCAGTATATCATTGCTACTCTTCAGGAATTCTTAGTATGAATGCCTCCTATTTGAATAATGTTTTAGATGTGGAGTTCCATGCAACATCCGCTATCCACCCCAGGTTCAAAATATCCAGAAGCGGAATCAATCCAGGGCAGTTCTCAACAAATCTATCCTATTCAAGTGTCTTGCCACCCGCTCCGATAAATAGCATGGCTAACACTTATCCACAAAGCGAGCCACAGAACATACTGGATAAATTAGCTTACGACAATAATTACTTTTATGTAAATTATTCTATTGCAGATTTAGTGACTGAGGGTGTGTTAGATTCTACTCTGTTCATTTATAGTGGAACTTATTATGATACAGATGTTCCTGCGTTACTTCAGTTCAAGGGACCGAATATTACCTTAGGCGACGATTGGTTTATTGCACAAGGTAGAGTATTGAAAATATTGGGAAATAGCATCGTAAAATTGAATGAGGCTTTTAATATCAATGTGGAGGGTGAATTAGATATTATTGGCTCGCTAGATAATACATGTAATTTATCCTCGTTAAATACCTCTCATTATTGGGATGGAATTTATGTCTCTAGTGGAGGAAAGTTAAATTTGGAGTACTGTAATATTGATAAATCTCATGATATTTTTGTCTATGGTACAATAAACAGTCACAACGTAACAATCGATCATAGCTGTTGGGGTTTAAGATTGTGCAGTATACGTCATTATCAGATTGAAAATACCACTATATCAAACGGAGAATATTCAGGTGTTCTATTCAACAATTGCGTGAGAAATGCCGGGAATAACTCCTTTTCAGGCAATCTAATCATAAATAATCTCTATGGCATAGCTTTATACGATTCATCTCCATTGATAGAATATTCAATAATATCTAATAATGAAAAAGCAGGAATTATATGCACATTCAACTCTAATCCGGTTGTTCTGGGGTCATCAGTATATGCATCATTTGTACATAACATGCAAAATATTCCTGGATTTTATAACCCTGAGTCACCCGAAGTAATTTTGTATGAGGATTGCTTCCCAGCAATACACCGTAATGATATTATATTTGGTGATGGTTATTCATTGCTTTTATTTGACGTAACTCCAGACCCATTCTCAGGCTTAGATTGTCAGGATAACTACTGGGGGACAACAGATGCACGGATAATACAACAATCATTCTTTCCTGCTGATTGGAATGTTGTTTTTCAGCCTTTTTTAACTCAATCTGTACAAAATAATCCAAACGGAAACGGAATAATTACTGATTACTTTATGACTGCAATTAATTGTGAAAAAACCGGTGATATAACGTTAGCCAGAAGTATATACAAATCAATCATAGAAAACTATCCTACTTACTCAAAAGCCAAAGCTGCCGCTTCAAGATTGGTCTGCATTGCTGATACTGATGAAGAAATACGCTTGGCAAAGAATTATCTAAATGGAAAATATGTGCAGTATCCAAGCACGACCATGGCTAATGCTGCCTATCTTGACAGTCTATTATGTGAACGTCTGCTCAAAAACTATCAATCAGCTATTGATGGCTATGTTGACAAGTTGCAATATTGCTCTACGTATATGGATTCAATTCTTACGACTTTAGATATTTTATATACATATTTGGAAGCTGAAGCTAACAATCAAAAATCGGCAATATCTGTCGGTCTTTGTATGGGAGTGCCCCTGACAAGCGTAAAACAAGCAAGAGAGATGGAAGAAACAATGCTGAATACAGTATTTGATAGACCCATTATTGGAGAACAAACATACCATGTGCCTGATATTATCACTACTGCTAATAACTACCCCAATCCTTTTAATCCGACCACAACCATCTCATTCTCAACTCCGAAAACATCAAAATGTGAACTGATTATCTATAATATCAAAGGACAGGAAGTAAAACGATTAGTAAGTGGTACAAAGAACCGTGGCATATATAAAATTGTCTGGAACTCTGATGATAACAACGGAAAGAAAGTTACATCAGGAGTATATTTCTATAGGCTCAATATTGACGGGCATGTATCTACCAAGAAAATGGTATTAATGAAATAGTATCAAACCCAGATAAAACTCAAGCAGTACCGTTTTGGTTTCTGTGCTTGTATGTAATTATGCTGGTTATAATATTCCGATGTAAAGAGAAAGAAGTGGAACTACTATCCTGCCGGCGTTAATCCTGACGCATGGTAGGGCAGGAATGGCAACAGATATTAAGCGAGTCAATAACCCTGACTCGCTTTTTCTATGTAGATACATTTGCCTCGAATGTATATCAAACTACTTTCAATGTTTGGATATGCGCATCAACGCATAAGTGAATTAGTATCAACTGTAAATTCAGGCAAAAAGTTAAGAAGCTTTTTTTTTCCTTGTCAAATAATCTTGCTTCAGGTATAAAGGAAATATAAACAATATTAGGGATGGAAATGTACTCAATAATGAAACATATAGTTTTGGAGAACTGCGATGGATGAGCAACACAACAGGATTCCAAGGACGTTGCCTGTTCTGCACATGAATAATGTGGTGATGTTTCCTTTTTTACTGATGCCTCTGGTTGTCTCTGATGAGGAATCCAAGCTGGTTATCGACTATGCCTTGTCTAATGATAAATCGATGGCATTCTTTTTAGATAAAGAGAAAATACATACCGAAGAAACAGGATTACACAATATTGGGACGGCTGTCACAATTTTGAGGATGCTGCGCAATCAGGATGGCTCCATCAGTCTTTTGCTGCAGGGCACTTCCAGGATAAAACTGCAAAAGCTGATTCAAAAAGACCCATATATGATGGTTGATGTTGAATCAATCTCAGAAAAGCCTGATGAGAGCCCGGAAATCATGGCACTCAGGAAGATTGCAATTGAGCTTTTGGAAAAAATGTCCCAGGAAAGCAATTTACTCAATAGAGAAATGATATCAGGACTGAGCAATATCAAACAAGCCGGCAGGGTGGCAGATATAATCGCAGGAAACACAGAAATCCTTCTGGATGACCGTCAGACAATTTTGGAAGCCATCAATCTCAACAAAAGATTTAGCATTCTAAACAACTGCCTCGCTGAACTCATCAAGCAAATGCGTTTGGAAAATCAGCTCCGCAATAATATCCAGCTGGAAATGAGTGAAGACCAACGCAAGTACTACCTGCGTGAACAAATGGATGCCATTCGCAAAGAGCTGGGCGAAATGGATGAGGTCAGCAAGGAAATCCAGAAATGGCATAATCTTATTATCAAGAATGAACTTCCGGATTATGTCAAAGAAGTAGCTTTTGAAGAGCTTGAGCGTCTGTCTTCCATGCAACCGGCAGCCAGTGAATATGGAGTAATCCGCAATTATCTGGATTGGATTGTCAATCTCCCTTGGCAAAAATTCAGCAAAGACAGGCTCGATTTGAACAAGATAGAAAAAATCCTGACCAATGACCACTTTGGCTTACAAAAGCCTAAAGAACGTGTTTTGGAATATATCGCTGTCAAAAAACTCAAGGGACAACTCAAAGGACCGATACTTTGCTTCGTGGGACCTCCCGGAGTGGGGAAGACCTCGATTGGGAAATCTGTTGCTCGTTCTATGAATAGGAAATTCATACGTCTTTCGCTGGGTGGAATTCATGATGAAGCGGAAATCAGAGGGCACCGTAGAACTTATATCGGTGCTATGCCTGGCAAGATAATAATGGAAATCAAGCGTCAGGGCACAGCAAATCCGGTCTTCATGCTGGACGAAATTGATAAACTGGGCAGAGATTTCAGAGGTGACCCCGCTTCAGCTCTGTTGGAAGTACTCGACCCGGAACAAAACAACACTTTTATAGATAACTATATAAACCTGCCTTTTGACCTGTCTGAAGTTATGTTTATTACCACGGCAAATTCCTTGGAAACGATTCCCCCAGCCTTGCGTGACCGCATGGAGATTATTGAATTTACCAGTTATGTCGAAAATGAAAAGATTGAGATAGCCAAGCATTTTCTCATACCCAAAGAACTTGATGCTAATGGGTTGAAAGGTAAAAACATCCGTTTTCATAAATCAGCATTGGAAGAAATCTGCCGTTATTATGTCAGGGAAGCAGGAGTCCGAAATTTGCAGAGAAGAATCGGGTCAATTCTCAGGAAACTCGCCAAGGTATATGCTTCAGGAAAAGATGAAGCGTTTTTTATTACATCCAAAAATGTGCGAGATTATTTAGGTTCCAGAAAATTCAGTCTTGAATTGGCAAACCGCAAAGCCGAGATTGGAGTGGCAACAGGTTTGGCATGGACACAATATGGTGGAGAAATTCTTTTTTGTGAGTCTATCCGCATGCCCGGCAAAGGAAATATTATTTTGACCGGACTTTTGGGTGAAGTGATGAAAGAATCCGCCCGCATAGCTATGAGTTATTTGAAGGCAAATCACCAAAAATTTGATATCAACCCCAAAGATTTTGAAAAAAATGATGTCCATGTTCATTTCCCGGCTGGTTCAGTGCCCAAAGATGGTCCTTCTGCAGGTGTGACTTTAACTACTTCTTTAGCATCGCTTTTCATGCAAAAGAAAGTTCGGCACGATATTGCCATGACCGGCGAGATTACTCTGCGGGGTCAGGTGCTTCCTATCGGTGGATTGAAAGAGAAGCTTCTGGCTGCAAAACGCGCCGGAATTAGAAATGTAATTGTTCCTGAAGAGAATCGAGAATCGATCTCAGATATTGACAAAACGATATTGGAAAACATGCAAATCACGTTTGTAAGTGATGTGTCGGAAATATTGAAAATGGTATTGATATAAATGGAAAAATACCCCAATATAAACATATTGATAAACGTACCAGCCAACTATCTACCCAAGGCAGAATTTGTCCTCCGGACTTATTGCTATATTCTAAGACTCAATCCTAAATTCTATTACGGCTTTCATAGCGAGGGCATTCACCTCTATTATGGTGAGGATAATCAACAAACCTATCCTATCAGGATATTCTTTAATCAAGAAACAGCCGCTTTTTTTGAAGAAAGGGAATTGTATCCTCTTGATAAAGTGAATTTCTGTGAGTTTAATAAGGAGTCCATTCCATTCTTGTTTTCACAGAATGGAAGCGTGTTTTCGCTCGTCACTGATTATTGCGTAATCCGCAAGGATATTATTGCCAGCGGGTTTTATTTTCTGACCTGTTGGCACGAGTACATTCTGAGCAGCAAAGGTATATCCAAAGGTAGAGTTGATTTTAGACAATCTCTTCAGTATAGGTGGGATTTCACTGAAATTCCTGTTGTTGACGTTTATTGCCAGATGCTGTATAGGATAATTAGTCTGCTTTTGCCAGAGTTTATAAGAGATATCCATTGGAATGAAAAGAATTCATTTGCCTTGAGTCTTTCTCACGATATCGATTATTGGCATTATTGGACCAGTAAACAAATACTCAGCACATACCAGTATAATCTGTCAACCATTTACAAAAGACCATTGTCTGCCTTATTCAAAATGGTAGGTCATACTCTTGACAAAGCCCTTGGCAATAACCCATGGCGGAAAATTCACAGCATAATCAGAAAAGAGGATGTTTTGGACGTGCAGTCAACCTGGTTTCTGTTTGGGAGAGACAGTTTTGAGGATGGCAGACAGAATTACATATCCGATGTAAAATATCGTGAGCATATTCTTGATTTATTGAGCCAGAAAGATATCGGCTTGCATGGCAGTCCTGAGTCAGCTTTTGATTTGGAAGTTCTCAACAAAGAATTGGATGTCTTGAAGAGTCTGGGGTTTAACCCCAAAGGATTTAGAACTCACTATTTGCATTTTGATTATCAAAAGAGTTTTTCCATACTCGAACAAGCCGGTATCAAATATGACAGCACTTTGGGATATTGGGAGCATATTGGATACCGGGCTGGAATATCATTCCCTTTTTATCCGTTTAATCTCAAAGAAAATCGTCCTTTCAGGGTGTTGGAAATTCCCCTAATTGTTATGGACACAACCTTACTCTCCCACAAAGCTATGAATTTGAATAGTATCAGTGCCAGGTTGCGTTTGTCCAGAATGCTTGGCAAAGCAGCTAAATATCAATCTCACATATCTTTGTTGTGGCATAATACAACCTTTGATAAAATTGACTTTCCTTTGTGGGGAAGTCTTTATTGGTCAATGATCAAAAAAGCTAAAGCCAGAAATGGCTGGATCACATCCCTCAGTCATATATATGATGAATGGGTAAATATCAGCTATTAATAAAAGCCAAAGAATTATGGGAATAGATCACAAAACACACGGAAAAGACAAAACACACGAAAAAGGATTATTAAATATAAGCCACGTAGAGAAAATTTCATCGTTCATTATTACTTTGCTTTGGATAGTGGGATTTTGTTTAGGTATGTTAGCCACGATACCGGTTTTATTGATTTATCACTTGATTAAGCTATTTCCCGGTAATCATAACGCCGATAGGTTTGCATATTTATTTACCCGTTTCTGGGCAAGGTCAATAATTACAACAACCGGCTCTCATGTTACTGTTTTTGGCATTGAAAACATAACAACTGCACCAAATGTCTGTTTCATCTGCAATCACCAGAGTTTGTTTGATATTCCCTTATTGATGGGTTGGTTAAATCGACCGGTTGGGTTTATTGCCAAGCATGAACTCAGGAAAATTCCGGTGCTGAGTGATTGGATTAAAGCCATCCATTCTGCTTTTATTGACAGGAGTAATGCCAGAAAAGCAATCGATTCCATCAAACAAGCCTCAGATGCTATCAGAAAAGGGTACGCTATTGTTATTTTTCCGGAAGGCACACGCAGCAAATCAGGCGAAATCGGAGATTTCAAAACTGGAAGTCTGAAACTGGCATTTAATGCAAATGCAATTATCCAACCCATAACAATCAGTGGGACGCGCAAGATTTTTGAAGAAAGCCGTAAAATTCATAAGGCAAAATTAACTATATATATCCATAAATCAATAAGTCCCGAAGAAGAGATTACCTCAGATAAGCAAGCACTGATAAACCGAATACACAGCGATATTAGTATGGGGTTTTAATTTACGATTATACAAAAAATTGTAATCCCATATTCCAACGAGAAAGGCTTGACGAGATTTCGAGTTTTATTAAACTTGAATTATAATTTAGGATTAATAATTTTACCAAAAACAGCTTTGCAAAGAATATTGAGGGATGATATAAGTCAATGAAACGGAACACTATAATCAAAAACCTCTTGATGACACTGTTTGGATTGATTCTAATCAGCGTTTCAATTCTTTTGAATAGTGACCGGGTTGACGTAATTATATCATATATCACGATTGCATACATCATCTGCGTTTGCATTTTCACTTATCCTTTTGGGACATACATTTGTCTCGGTTTCTTTATTTTCCAACTAATCGGCTCATCAATCAAACACGGTCAACTGCTTCCAATTGATTACATTAAAGCTATTATGTTTCTATTTTATGCGCTCATTTCAAGTATTATTGCCATAGATTTTACCAAAAAAACCAAACGTTTGAATAATGACATTATTGATATCTCGATGAAGGAGCAATTCATCAGAGAAAATCAACAGAACTATCTTAGATTGTTTAATCATTTAGATGAAATTATCTGGCTTTTGAATACGGATTTTTGTATATTGCAGACGAATGAAACTATCGATGGATTTCTGGGGTATAAGATATCTGATTTACTGGGTAAATCTTTTTTGGAGTATATCAGTAGCTCTGACAAAGAAAAAACCAGAATGGAACTTCTTAACACTTTGGAAAGTAATTCTTATATAAAGACATCTTTAATCCGAAAAGATGGTAGCATTCTCCTATCAGAAACACGCATACGTTCATCTTTGTGGCATAATCAGGAAATTTATTTTGCTGTTTCACATGATGTTACTGAGCGCCAAGTAGAGGAAGAAAAAAGACATCAGTCTGAAGAGAAATTCGTCAAAGTTTTTGATTTTTCGCCTGCGATGATTTGGCTTTGCACTTTGGAAGAAGATAGATATTTGGAAGTCAATAAGAGCTTTTTGTCAACCTTGGGCTATACCAAAGAAGAAGTCATTGGGAAAACTTCACTCGAAATAGGGTTATTTAGTGATTTGGCAGTCAGACAAAAGCAATTGAAACAAGCTAACGAACTGGGACATCTCGAAAACATTGAAGTCAGTATCAAAACGAAAGAAGGGCAAATCCTGCAAGTATCAGCACAAGCTGAAAAAATAGAGTTAGCGGGAGAATATTGCATATTGACGGTCATGGTTGATATGTCTGATTTGATTTCCCTAAACAACAGATTGACTCATCAAAGCAGGATATTGTATGGGATATCCTTTGCAGGCAATATTTTGCTAACTATTACAGATTTTGATAAGGCTATTCAAAATGCCCTACCTGTTGTGGGCAGAGCTTTGGATGTTGACCTTGTCATGCTATTTGAGCGTGAGTTAAGCAGTGTTAAACAGAAGTCCGGTGTTTCAGATCGGTTTAGTTTGTATTGGAAATGGGCAAAAAGTTCATATGTTGACAATCATGATTTGGATAATTTACTGAGTATTCCGAGTTTCGATATTTCCGGGGAGGTCATATCTGCTGAGGCAGTAATCTTAGACGAATGGTTCGGAGTGCTAAAATCGGGCAGAAATGTAGCGGTATCCCAAACTACTGCCACTCAGGATGAAAAGCAACTATTGAAGATTATGGGAATAAAATCGGCTCTATTCGCCCCAATTTTGGCGGATGATGAATATTGGGGTTTGCTGGTGTTTGTCGATTATCTGAAACCGAGAATTTGGACAAAAGGCGATGAAGTTACGCTGATGCCTCTTAGTGCAGGAATTGGTGGCGTACTATCCAGAAATAGAACTCTAAACGATTTGCATGTTGCCAAGGAAGCAGCAGATCAGGCAAATAGTGCCAAATCCAGTTTTCTGGCTACTATGAGCCATGAAATCAGAACTCCCATGAATGGTGTAATAGGGATGTCGAACCTTTTACAGCAAACCAGGCTTGATAATGAGCAACTTGATTATGTGAATACGATTCGGTTGAGCGGGGAAGCACTGTTGGATTTAATTAATGATATTCTTGATTTTTCAAAGATTGAAAGTGGGAAGTTTGATCTTGAAATCATACCATTCAATCTCAGGACTTGCATTGAAGATGTGCTTGATTTAATGTCAGTGAAAGCGTCTGAAAAGCGTTTGGATCTATTATATAAAATATCCTCAGATATTTGTTGGGAAGTAAACGGAGACAGCCTTCGACTCAGACAAGTTTTGGTCAATTTGATTGGGAATGCAATTAAATTCACAAATGAAGGGCATGTACTTTTGAAAATTGATGTAAAAGCTGTAACCCAGCAGGATGTTACAATTGTTTTCACAATCAAGGATACGGGCATCGGAATTTCCGGCGATGATTTGGATAGTATTTTTCAGCCATTTTCTCAGGCAGATGTCAGCACATCCAGAAAATATGGCGGAACAGGTTTGGGCTTGGCTATTTCCCAGAGGCTAATAAATTTGATGAATGGCGAAATCTGGGTTGAAAGTGAAAAGGGGGTTGGCACCACTTTCCATTTTACGGTAAAAACAAGCTTTATCAAGAATAATCCAATTATGCTGCCTAATGAAATTCCAATAATAATACCACCTGACAACCTTGTTTTCATCAGTATATCAAATTTGCTTTTGAGAGAAATGATAGTTGAATTCCTTGCTTCCATATCAATCAATACGCACATTATTGATGACCCGGAAGCTTTTGTTAATAATGTTTCTGCATATCCAACGTTTACTTCCGGCATTACTGACATTACTGATGTTGCCGGAGATATTAATCAGCATATTGTGAAACTGAGAAGTTATCCCAAATATAGCACAGTGCCCTTAGTCTGGTTGCGTACTATCGGCGTGAAGACCCTTTCAAACGATGAGTATTATAATCCCTTGAATTATTTTATGACCAAACCTGTGAAATATCGTTTATTAGCCATAACTTTACATCAGGTATTTAATAAGCTTCACGATAGGGATGTGGCGGATAATGTGACAACCCTGAACACCAATTTTGCAAATTTGTATCCCCATAACATACTAATTGTTGATGACAATATTATAAATCAGAAACTGATGTTGAATGTCCTCTTGAAACTCGGTTACAAAGCAGATATATGCGGAACAGGTTTGGAAGCTTTGAACGCTATTAAAATGAACAATTATGACTTTGTTTTTATGGATGTTGTGATGCCGGAGATGGACGGATTTGAGGCTACCCGAAATGTAAGATATACAAAATCAATTAAAATCCAGCCCAAAATTGTGGCAATGACTGCTCATGCCATGCAAGGTGACAAAGACAAATGCATTGAAGCCGGTATGAATGATTATATCAGTAAGCCTGTCCGTTTTGAAGATGTCTTGAGAGTTCTGCAAAACTAATGTAACCCATTCTTAAGAATGGAAGAAATCATCAATATCAGTCGACCCATTTTTCCCATAAGTCCTTCTCTTTCCACAACACATTCGTGCAGCATAGTTGCAGCATAGATACAAGAAGAACCTTTAGATATCATTTTGAAATGTATGATGCAACTATAAAGATACAAGCAAGCAGGATGTAACGCTGTTAAAATAAAGAAATGAATTCTATGTAGATAAGCCTCTGTCGCAGTTTTTGATAAAGTCAACGAACACTTGCTGCTTTGGACTGAGCTCACCCAATTGTTCGATAGCCTGCATCGCCTGAGTAGTGTTAAGATTGCTTTCGTAAAATAGCTTATAAACTCTCTTGATGCCTGCAACGGTTTCGGAAGAAAACCCTTTTCTCATCAGTCCGACACTATTCAGCCCCACTGTTTCATAAGGATTTCCCTGCCCTCTTGTATAAGGAGCGATGTCTTTTTTAATAGCAGAAGCTCCACCCACAAAAGCGTGAGTTCCGATATGTACGAATTGGTGAATTCCGACTATCCCGCCAATTGTAGCCCAATCATGAATGTGTACATGCCCACCCATATTAACAGAATTAGCAATAATTGTATGGCTGCCAATCTGACAATTATGAGCGATATGAGCATACGTCATAAAAAGATTATGGTCACCAACAACAGTGGATTCTTCAGATTGATTGGAGCGGTTGATTGTAACAAATTCTCTGATTGTGTTGTGGCTGCCGATAAACAGTTGTGTCTCTTCTCCACCAAATTTTAAGTCCTGCGGGTCTGTTCCCAAAACTGCGTAAGCAAATATATTATTGTCTTTTCCTATCGTAGTGTTTTTGCCGATTATCACATTGGAAAACAAATGATTTCTTTCACCCAGAATTACATGAGGGCCGATTATGCAAAAAGGTCCAATCTGACAGTCGGCTCCTATTGTTGCCAAGGGGTCGATTATTGCAGTGGGGTGGATGCTCGTCATACCTATTTCTCCATAATTTTTGCCAGAAAATCGCCTTCACAGACTTTTTCTGAGCCCACAAATGTCTCGCCATGCATTTTGGCGACGGTTTTCTTCAAAGATATAGCAGTCATTTCAAATCTTAGTGTATCGCCAGGCATAACCGGCTTACGAAATTTTACAGCGTCAATTGCGGCAAAATAAGCCACATACTTAGTGGGGTCATCCAGTTGGTTCAAGAGCATGATTCCGCCGGTCTGAGCCATTCCTTCCAAAATCAGAACTCCGGGCATAATCGGATGTCCGGGAAAGTGCCCTTGAAAAAATTGCTCATTGATAGTTACGTTTTTTATCCCGACGATTTTTTCTTTCGGAATGAACTCAATGATTTTATCCACCAAAAGAAATGGATAACGGTGGGGCATAATCCGCATAATGGCATTTATATCAAAAACTACGTCCGTGGCTTTCTTTTTTTGATAGAGCTTTTGCAACTGATTTTTCTTTTGGATGGTGCGCAGCTTTTTAACCAGTTCCACATTGGTTTTGTGTCCGGAACGGGCTGCCAGAATATGCCCTTTTATGGGCATGCCCAAAAGAGCAATATCTCCCAAAAGGTCGAGTACTTTGTGCCGGACAAATTCATTGTGGTAGCGCAGGGGATGGCTGTTTAAAATTCCCTCATCCGAAACGGTTACAGGATTATGATAGCCAAATACATCCTGCAAGTGCTTCAGCTCTTCTTCGCTCATATCCGGCTCTGCTATAACCAAAGCGTTTTCCAAAGAGCCGCCTTTAATCAAACCCATGCTTTTGAGCTGAAGTATCTCATTGATAAAGCAAAAAGTCCTGGCACCTGCAAATTCCTTTTCATAAACGTCAAGATTTGGTAACCAAGTATATTGAGTTCCCAGATAGGGATGCTTGTAATCTATCATAAAAGTGACTTTAAGCTCGTTGGAGGGAACAATCACCACATCGACATTATCATCCAGGGCAGAAAAACTGATGGGCTCGTCAAACTCAAAATAGATACGGGGAGAATCCTGTTCAACCAATCCGGCAGTTTTGAGCAGATTGAGAAAACAAATTGCGCTGCCATCAGCAACAGGGGCTTCGGGACCATCAATTTCAATTCTGATGTTATCTATGTTCAAGCCCTTGATAGCGGATAAAACGTGCTCAATCGTGCCGACTGTGGCGTCTTTAATCCCAATGGTAGTACCTCTGGAAATATCTACAACATGGTCAATATCAGCCGGAATTTCCGGATTACCCGGTAAATCTACCCGAATGAAAACAATTCCATCATCCTTGCCGGCTGGTTTGAACTTTATAGTAGATATTTCTCCGGAATGTAAACCGATGCCCGTATATGAAACTTCGCTACCAATAGTGTGTTTATTGTCGGTCATGCTCACTCCCGTTCTTGTTCTTTTTTCAGCTTTTGAAAGAATTTATACATTTCAGGCAGACTATTTTCCACAGCCATAATCTTTTTGGTCAACATGGCATCGCGTGCCGGCGAACCAAAATACTTTTTCCCTGCTTCAATGCCGGAAACAACACCTGATTGCGCTCCAATCATAACTCCGTCACCAATAGTCAGATGACCTGCAACACCTACCTGACCGCCAAAATAGACATAGTCACCGACTGTCGTGCTGCCTGCAAGTCCTACTTGGGCGCAAAATATGCAGTGTTTCCCAATTATGCAATTGTGACCAATTTGGACTAAATTGTCAATTTTGGTGCCTTCGCCGATAACAGTTGCTCCGATGGTTCCTTTATCAATGGATGAGTTTGCCCCGATTTCAACATTATCTTGAATAATAACCTGTCCGATTTGTGGTATTTTTTGCTGAATTCCTTCAAACAATAAAAAACCGAAACCGTCTGCTCCAATCACACTGCCGGAATGAATAATCACATTGTTACCGATAGTCGTATCCTCATATATAGATACATTTGGATAAAAGTGACAGTTTTGACCAAGGACAGTATTATTGCCAATCGAGCAACCGGCATCGATTATTGTATAATCACCAATTGTAACATTGTCTCCGATAATAACATAGGCTCCGAGCATCACATGTTTTGGGAGTGTAACACCTGCTCCGATAATTGCCGTGGGGTGAATCTGAGAAACAAAATCCGCATTCTCAGCCGTCTGCCAATAGTTTATCAAAATTAGAATTGCACGGTATGCATTCTCGACAAAGATTAAATTTGCCTTGCTGTCATGCAATTCTACTTTAAACTTAATACCTGCAATGATTAGCCCGGCTTTAGAACCCAATACCAAAGGCAAAAATTTCTCACTATCGACAAATATAACCGAATGCTGTTCTGCTTCTGTGGGGTCAGCGATACTGCATAAAGAAACTGCATGCTTAACAACCGGTTCACCGCCAATAATCCGGTTCACCGCTTCCTGAGTTAAGCTATGCTTGAATCTCTTCATGCTTGATTATTTCTTTTCAATATCCGGTTCTTGATTGCCAGTCGGAATGTTGGGATTGCTCGGATTATCTTCAATCGGTTTTTGCGTGTCTTTATTTATATCTGCCAAAACGAGGTCTGTAATATCCATACTTGGTGCTGCATATAGCACAGTGCCCATGCTGACATCAAGCACCAGAGTATATTTATCCTGCTCAGAGATTTTCTTTATCACATCATTAATTTTCTTGGTGAGAGGCTCAATCAATTCTTTATAGCGTTGTTCGGCTTTTCCGTTGTCTCCAAAATACTCTTCCAATTTTTGTCCGGCTTCGGCTTTTTTGGCATCAATTTTTGCCTGAGCATCGCGTTTGGCTGCTTCATTCTTGGTCAGTTTATCAATCTCATAATTGCGTTCCATTTGTTTGACATCATCATTCAAAGTCTTAATCTGATTCATCCATCCGGCTCTATCCAAATCATATACACGGGCAATTTCTGCGGCTTCATTGCTGCCTGCCAGGATTCTATCCGTATTTACATATCCGATTTTAACAGTCTGTGCCGATGCCAGGCTTATCCCTACAAGGATTATGAGTATTACTAAAATGCGTTTCATGGATTCTCCTAATGTTATTAGATAGTTAAACAAACTATCCGATTCAGAAAGCAAATAATTTACATGTACCTATCAGTCAATATAATTATCCATAGAGCATGCTTTTTATGGTTTTCAGGCGTAACCTAAGAAAAAAAGACTACCGCATTTGCGACAGTCTTATATCTTAATTATGTTAATAATGTTATAAGGGATATTTAATCTCAAGCTGTTTGACAGCTCTCACGTCATCCACTCTGCGCACCGGGGTTGTAAGCGGTGCATCATGCAAAAGCTGAGGATTGTCTGCTGCTTCTTTGGCAATTTCAATCATGGAATCGGCAAAAGCATCCAGGCTTTGCAGGCTTTCTGTTTCGGTAGGTTCAAACATCAGCGCTTCCGGTATTATCAGCGGGAAATATATCGTCGGTGCATGATATCCTTTGTCCAAAAGTCTTTTGGCAATATCAAGCGTTGAAATCCCGTTTTCTTTCTTTTGTTTGGTTCCATCAGCTACAAATTCATGCATGCAGTGTTCGGCATGTTCAATGTGATAATAGGGAGACAGTTTCTTTTTTAAATAATTGGCATTGATTATAGCGTTTTCAGCAACTTTCCGAAGTCCATCTGCTCCCAGCATTTTGATGTAAACATAGGCTCTGAGCATGACGGCAAAATTACCATAAAAGGTATGCACTTTGTTAATAGCTGTCTTGGCATGGCTCTTGTCGAAATTGTATCCGCTGTCATTCTTTCCGATTAAAGGAACCGGAAGATAGGGAACAAGCTTTGACACAACTCCGACCGGACCGCTGCCTGGACCACCGCCACCATGCGGTGTTGCAAAGGTTTTGTGCAGATTAAAGTGCATCACATCAAACCCGATTTTCCCTGGTTTCACGATGCCCAGAAGAGCGTTCAGATTAGCCCCGTCCATGTACATCAGCCCATCCACTCCGTGAATGATGGAAGCAATTTCTTCCACCTGCGATTCAAATAAACCGAGTGTATTGGGATTGGTCAGCATAAAACCGGCAGTTTCTTCATTAACAATCTGCCGCAGATGTTCAGTATCAACTCTTCCATCCGGCTTGGACTTCAGTTCAACCACTTCGAATCCTGCCAAAGTACAACTGGCGGGATTTGTGCCATGTGCACTGTCCGGCATAATGATTTTGGTTTTGTGATGATTCCCTTTTGCCAGATGATAGGCATGCATTATTTTAAGACCGGTGAATTCACCATGCGCACCGGCAACAGGCTGTAAAGTCACTTGCTCCATACCTGATATTTCGCAAAGGTCTTTTTGCAATTCATGCATGATTTCCAAAGCGCCCTGCACGGTTTCGAGCGGTTGATAAGGATGAATATTAACAAAGCAGGTGTGTCTGGAAATCGTTTCATGCAGCTTGGGATTATATTTCATGGTACAGGAACCGAGCGGGTAAAGTCCCTTTTCAATAAAGTGGTTCTTGTGGCTCAATTCAATAAAATGGCGCATTACATCAAGTTCGCTGCATTCAGGAAGTCTGGCAGCTTCTTTGCGCATGAATTTCTTGTACCGTTCCGGTATCTCAGCCTTAAAAGAAGATGGTAAATCACACTTGGGAAAGGTGTAACCCTTTCGACCCGGACTGCTGAATTCAAATATTGTTTTAGACATGGCAAACCTCCTGCAGAGCTTTGACCAAATCATCCAAGTCAGTGATACTCTTCTTTTCGGTTACTGCAATCATCAATTGATTGGGATTGCCATATTGAGCCATATCCAGACCCGGATAAATAGCTCTGCCCAGCATTTTTTCGACTACCTCTTTGGCAGGGATGGGAGTGTTTATCACAAATTCCTTAAAGAAAGGAGCATCGGGATATGCCATGCTAAAACCGATTAGTTTGCAGATTTCGTCAGCCAGATAGTGTGCTTTGCGGATGCAATGCATGGCAACTTCCTGCAAACCCTTTTTGCCCATCAGACTCAGATAAACCGTTGCTGCCAAGGCACAAAGCGACTCATTGGAACAAATATTACTGGTGGCTTTTTCTCTGCGGATATGTTGCTCTCTGGCTTGTAAGGTCAGCACATATGCAGTTTTCCCTTCCACATCCAAAGTAGCTCCCACAATCCGTCCCGGCATGGAACGCGCTAAATCAAGCTTACTGGCAAAAAAGCCAAACAGAGGACCGCCAAAATTCATACTGTTTCCCATTGCCTGTCCCTCTCCCACCACAATATCGGCATGATATTCAGACGGAGCATTCAGGATTGCCAGACTGATGGGGTCAACAGCAGCAACTAAAAGACATTTTTCATGGGCATGCACAATCGCATCTATTTCAAAAACCTCTTCCAGATTGCCATAGAAATTGGGTGTCTGGATTACCACACAGGAAGTTTTATCATCCACAGCAGCTTTCATAGCTTTCAAATCTGTAATTCCGTTCAGAGTGGGAATAACTACCAGCTCCACTCCGATTCCTTCCGTGTAGCACTTGATAACTTTGATAAAATCAGGATGCAGCGTGCCGGATATCACTGCTTTCATCAGACGGTTTTTGCGGACAGCCATGAGGATTGCTTCAGCCGCGGCACTGGCTCCGTCATACATGCTGGCATTGGCGATTTCCATCCCTGTTAGCTCACAAATCATGGTCTGATACTCAAAGATATATTGCAAAGTGCCCTGGCTTACTTCTGCCTGATAAGGTGTGTAGGCTGTCATAAATTCCGGTCGGCTGATTATGGCTTCCACGGCAGCAGGGATAAAATGGTCATAAATACCGGCTCCCAAATAGGAATTGGCATTTTGAACACACAAATTGCGACAGGTCTTTTCACTAATCTTGCGTAAAATCTCCAGTTCGGAAACAGCAGGTTCAAGCTTGAGGGGTTCCTTTAATCTTAGTTTGTCAGGGATGGCTGCAATCAGCTCATCAAAATTGTTAACCCCGATTGCTTTCAACATCTGCTGCCGTTCTTGTTCTGTTGTCGAAATGTACGGCATGAGCGCTCCTTTAATCTATATCATTTTTTGCTTGTATTATCGCTACTTTTGTCCCTTTTATTGGCACTTTTCGTTTCTGTCAACGCAAATGTGTTTTCATCGAAAAAAACGGTAACGCTTTTAGCTGTACAGGATGATACTATTTGACAACTATTATCTTCTTGAATACTGTAGTCATATTCGTTTCACATTTTTCAGATATACTCCCGGAGCTACTTTCTTACCATGGATATTGTAACCATCCCAGATTATTGGATTGTTTATACTGGTTTTGGTCTTTGTATCAAGACGTTTGAGCAATTGCCCTTTTATGTTGTATATAGCAATCTCTTTCAATTTCATATCTTTTGTTATTGAAGTAATTTCGATATTTAGTTTTGTCTTCATAGGATTAGGATATGCTTTTAAAAATTGACTGGGCACAGGAAGTATCTCATCATCATTCGCAGTGCCATCAGGATGAAGTTTAACGACGCTCAAGCAATTACCAAATACATCGAAAGAATAAACATATATAAGAC
>Ga0247841_10005476_pt1 | contig 20535 bp, 15 predicted proteins | sample LaCruzMarch2015__2_FD_192410 | JGI IMG/M metagenome (GOLD analysis project Ga0247841, IMG submission 192410) | Freshwater microbial communities from meromictic Lake La Cruz, Castile-La Mancha, Spain - LaCruzMarch2015_18m | ecosystem: Environmental > Aquatic > Freshwater > Lake | place: Spain... | reverse complement strand
TTTTTCCGATTTTTTTATTGTAAATGTAAGGTTTTTAAGCAGTACAGTTCCATCGTCGGCTGTTTTGTTTAATGAATCAACCATCAACATATCGTTGCCGGCTTCCCGTGATTGCTTAAAGTAGGCGTGTGGATAACGACGTGATGATGGCTTTATATCTTCAAGAGTTATTTTATCAAGCAAATTTTTGCGCGATGTTGCCTGCTTTGCTTTTGATGCGTTTGCGCTAAAGCGCGCGATAAATGCCTTTAACTCCTCAATCTTTGTTTCCATTTTTTTGTTGTAATCTGATTTTTGGGTTAGCGCAAGTTCGCTTGCCTGTTTCCAAAAGCTGTAATTGCCGGTAAAAAGCTGGATGTGGTTGTAATCAATATCTGCAATATGTGTGCAAACTTTATCTAAAAAATGTCTGTCATGTGAAACCACAATAACCGTATTTTTAAAATCAAGTAAAAAATCTTCAAGCCAGTTTATGGTTTCAATGTCTAAGTTGTTTGTGGGCTCATCCATTAAAATAATGTCGGGGTTTCCAAAAAGCGCTTGGGCAAGCAGCACTCGCACTTTTTCGCTTCCTGTAAGCTCTTTCATTTGTTTATCGTGCAATGCCTCTTTTATATCTAATCCGCTTAAAAGTTTTGCCGCTTCCGACTCAGACTCCCATCCGTTTAAATGGCCAAAGTCGGCCTCAAGTTGCGCAACCCTCATACCGTCTTCATCGCTAAAGCTTTCCTTTGCGTAAATTGTGTCGCGTTCTTGCATAATGTTATAAAGTTGTTTATGCCCCATAATAACCGTTCTAAGCACTGGGCACTCATCAAACTCAAAATGATTTTGTTTTAACACAGCGATACGTTCATTTGGCGAAAAAGATACGGTGCCTTTTGTTGGTTCAATTTCACCCGATAAAATTTTAAGAAATGTTGACTTGCCAGAACCGTTTGCCCCAATTAAGCCATAGCAGTTGCCAGGGGCAAATTTAATTGACACATCTTCAAATAAAATTCTTTTTCCAAATGACAGGGTAATTTTTTCTGTACTAAGCATTGCTAATCCTTTTTGTTTAAATCCAAATCCTATTGCAAAATTTGGGTTAAAAAATACGCTCCAAGTTGCGAAGCGTAATTGTTTGCTTGCCCTGTAAGCAGGCGTATTATAGCATATTTGTGTTTGCCACTTTGAGGTTGGCAAATGTCCAATGAGGTGTTTTCAAAAATTGCGAAAAACTTACATATTTTTCACATCTTTGTTGGATTGACAAGTTGTTGTAAGATTGTCTAAAATACACAATAAATGAGAAAAATTATCTTGACAGTAGGTATCGTATTATTAGCCGCAACTTACTTGTTTGCCGGTACTTTCAGGTATGGCACAACCCCTTTGGTTGATGGCAAATTAAACCCCAATCAGATTATTATCAGCAATAGAAACCCAATTATTACATATGTGTTTTGTAAGCTTAATAGACCCGTGTGAGTGCGGTGGTGTAACATGCAATATTTGTGTATTAAAATAACGCTATGAAAAAATTATTTATATTTATTTCTGTACTGCTCATTATTCTTTTATTGGTTTACTTGTCGCTATTTGTTTTTGTAAGTTCGGCAATAAAAGCATCGGTGGCAAATGCTAAAATTGAAAAGTATTTAAACAGGCAGGTAACACTTGGCAAGTTTTCAATGTCAGGCATTACCGCTTATTCGGCTTCCAATTTTTCAATTTCAAAAGTTTCAAATTTCAATGCTGGCTTGCTGGCATCAGCTAAAAAAATACAAATAAAAACAAAGTTCTTTAAAGAAAAATTTGTAACATTTTCTCTATATGTTACCGATGTAACCGCAAATTTAAGTGCAAAAGAGTTGTCAAATTTTCCAAGTTATTTAGTTGCCTGTCCGGTTAAGTTTTGCATTCCAGTAAAAAGTGTTAAGCTATCAAGCACTACAGTAAATGTTTATCAAAACGAGACAGATTTAAAACCGATTGTTGTGCTTGATAATATATCGTTTAAAGTTGCTGATTTTTTTATAGAAAAACCCTTTGATTTTATAATGTCGTTCAAGGTAATAAATGGAAACGAAAACTTTACGGTTTATGCCAAGTGTGTTTTTGACCTTAAAAAACGGGAAATACAAATTTTAGATGCCACAATAATTTCAGACAACAACGCTGTTTATGTGAAAGGGAAAATAGCGCAAATAGCCAGTAAAGATAATATGAATTTTGATATTGAAATATTGGGTGATAAAAATGTTGTAAGTAAAATTGTAAATGTGTTTTCACCTGCAACAGAAGCGGAGCTTGAGCTAAAGCCAAAAACAAAAATACATATAAGTGGAACACTAAATAAAACTTTATTAGAAATTGAACAGTGAGAACTATAACTATCAAAACACAACCAAAAGTTACTTTGAAAATATTCTTAAAAATAAGCAAGGTTGCTTTATCGGATTTGTTCTTGTTTGGAGAGCCACAAGTGCGACATAAATGTTCTTTCGGGAGTGCCCTATGCACTCGAAGTGGTTGATGAAGTGGTCAACCATTGGTACCATAATTTAGGAAAGGGTTTTTAAAAAACAATTTCGTAATTTCCAATGCGGAAGGGTTCAGAGAGGCAAATCCCGCAGTTTGCGGGATGAGTTGCGATGATAGTTGGAATGCGACATAGATGTTCTTTTTCATTTTAGGAAAGGGTTCGGCGAACTTTGTGAGCAACGACGAAATGGGAAAACCTTAGGTTTTCCCTTGTAGAGCATTTTGGCGAGCGGACTCCCATCCGAGCCAGAACAACTTAGTGGTAAATATAAAAATTAGAATATTTATTGAAGAACACAATGACAAACGAGTCAGCCCCCGCCCTTGGCGAGGTATAGCCTCGGGCTGACAAGGCTGACTCCGCCATCGGCGGAGGAGAGGTGCTGGAGTGGGTCGCAGTCCGAGGAATAACGAGGACGAGGTTGCGACGGGCGCGAGATGTGAGCGCCCCGGAACCACATCCTCAGCGGCTCGTAATGAACGGAGTGAATGGAGAGGTGCTGGAGTGGTTTAACAGGCCCGCCTGGAAAGCGTGTGTACTAGCAATAGTACCGAGGGTTCGAATCCCTCCCTCTCCGTTTTTTTAAGTAAAAGCAAGCCAATTACTTGGCTTGCTTAGGATTCGAAAGAATCTTGACCGAGCTTTCAGCGAGGAAGTGCCGCTTCCATTAAGATTATCAAGGCGGCCTCCCTTTCCGTCATTTTTTTTGTGAACCGTCCGTCGAGAAGTTAGGGCAATTTGGTCTACATTAATTGTGGACGCGAACCCTGAAGATAGTGATGTAAGATAATAGGAGTCAGCGATGAAACAATGGTATGAGTCATTATTCGAGAATTACGCCCAAAAATATGATAAGGAGTGTTTTGTTCAAGGAACGATTGGTGAATGCGATTTTCTTGAACAGGAGATAAATCGTGATAAATCTCTAAAAATTATTGATATCGGTTGTGGCACAGGCCGTCATTCTATTGAATTGGCAAAAAGGGGTTATCGGATTACCGGTATCGATTTATCCGAATCACAGCTTAAAAGAGCTAAGGAAAAAGCACAAGAAAAGGGCGTAGAGATCGATTTTCAGAAACATGACGCGAGGAATCTTTCGTTCAAAGGTGAATTTGATCTGGCAATTATGCTATGCGAAGGCGGTTTTTCTCTTATGGAAACAGATGAGATGAACTTTGAGATCCTTAAGAACGCAACAAAAGCGCTGAAAGATAAAGGCAAGCTCATTTTCACCACATTAAACGGATTGTTCCCGCTGTTTCATTCTGTCAATGAATTCTATGAGTCGGCGCAGAAAGAAGGCCAGTCCCAGTGTAAGGAGTGCTCCTTTGATCTGATGACTTTCCGTGATTATAACACCGCTGTTTTTGAGGACGATTCCGGCAATAAAAGGGAGCTTAAGTGTAACGAGCGTTATTACGTGCCCAGCGAGATAACATGGCTCTTGAAAACGCTCGGGTTCAAAAAAATCGATATTTTGGGTGTGAAACTGGGCGCCTACTCAAGGAACGACAAATTAACTCCGGAAGATTTTGAAATGCTTGTTGTTTGTCAAAAATAGATAAGAAAAGATTTTTGATTCACTCAACTTACGATTTTTTATTTTCGGGTTTTAGGTTTTTTTCGTAAAAGTAGAGAGGTGGCAAAACCTTTTTCCGAACGATCAACTTTATACTCTCTAATTTCTGATTTTAGTATTTTATTTTCAATAAAACCATCAGAGCAATCGAGAATAAAAATTTGAGATTAGAATATAAAATGTTGTAAATTCTCAATTACGATCTATTTTCAATTTTTTATTCTCAAAAATTGAGTTATTTTAATCTGTACAGAAAAAACAAAGAATCTCTCATCTTTGACTTCTTGGATTTGTAGGCATTCAAACTAAATAAAATCATTTACTTATATGGTCAACAATAATATGGTTTTTTCAGAAGTATCTTTTGAAAATCAGGTGTTTCAAAATATTTCTCTTTCCAAAGAGGAAATTCGTAATAAAGAGTTTTCAAACTGCAATTTCAATAATTGTGCCTTCGGAGAATGCAATTTTTCCGGCTCATCATTTAATGATTGTACCTTCAAGAGTTGTAACCTTTCAAATATAACAATAGATAACTGCCGTTTTAGAAATACGGTTTTTGAAGAGTGTAAAATTGTCGGTGTTATTTTTGCACGAATCAATCCATTTCTTTTAAGTTGGATATTTGAGCAATGTAAAATTGAGCTTTGTAATTTCAGCGGCCTTAAAATGGCACGTAGCCAATTTGTTCAATCTTTTATTCGTGAAACGGATTTTATTAATGCCGACCTCAGAGAATCCAGCTTTGCTGATTCCGACTTACAGGCAAGTAAGTTTCATAATGTCAATTTAGAAAAAGCAAATTTTGTAGGTGCACACAATTATTACATTAACCCAATGGTCAATCGAATGAAATATGCAAAGTTTTCTTATCCTGATGTTTTGTCTCTGCTTGCGGCATTTGAAATAAAAGTTGAATAGTAAAATCAGAATAGAATTAGGAGATAATAATAAATATGAAAGCATATGACTGGTATTCTCAATTAATTAAGCCGTCATGGGCGCCACCTTCCTGGCTTTTCGGCCCAATGTGGACATTTCTTTATGTGTTAATCGTTTTGTCTTTTGGTAAGGTATTTTTAATGGTGTGCAAAAAAGAGATTGCTTTTATTGTTGCTCTGCCATTTATTCTTAACCTCATTTTTAACTTCGCATTTACTCCTTTACAATTTGGGCTACAAAACAATATTCTTGCTGCAATTGATATTTTGCTTATCTTGGGTACACTAATATGGGCAATGGTTGCTATATGGCCACACTCTCACTGGATTGCTTATATTCAAATTCCTTATTTACTTTGGGTTTCCTTTGCAACTGTTTTGCAATTAACTATCACTTATTTAAATAAGTAATGAACTTATGTAAACTCTAACTAATAAGCCATTATTATTGTTTTAAAGTTGTAATTATAAACTTGCCAAAATAACACATATTATTGGAAATGTTTAAGCTTAGTAGTATTCACACAAAAAAAGAAAAATTTGGTATAATCAACAAAATTTAGAAGTCCGTGCTAAAGGAGATCAGGCGCAGATCGCTGTGCCGATGGTGCTAATGGGTCAAATTGCCTAACACGGTGGCATTTGTAAAGTGTAAGATACAAAAGCAAACAACACGCCACAAAAATAAAGGGGTAACTATGAACATTTATGTAGGTAATTTAGCACGCGAAGTGTCTGAGCAGGATCTTTCAAGTCTTTTTTCAACATTCGGCCAGGTTGCAACGGCCGCTGTAATTAAAGATAAGTTCACAGGTGAATCAAGAGGTTTTGGTTTTGTTGAAATGGCAGTTAAGGAAGAAGGGACAGCCGCAATAGCAGCTCTTAATGGTAAAGACCTGAAAGGCCGTCCATTAACAGTTAACGAAGCCAAACCAAAAACAGAAGGCGGACCAAGAAGAAGCGGCGGTGGTGGTTTTGGTGGCAGAAGTGGCGGTTTTGGCGGTGGAAGAAGCGGTGGTTTTGGTGGCAGAAGTGGCGGCGGTAGCCGTTGGTAATTTAGTTGCTTTTAATTAGTTATTTAGAATAAGTACAAATTTTTGTGGGGCCATAGTATAACGGCAGTATGCATCGTTCGCAACGATGAGATGCGGGTTCAATTCCCACTGGCTCCACCAAAATTTTTTAATAACAAATCTATCTTTTACAACATAGTTTGAGAAGCGCAACAAAAGTAAGTTCTTTTTTGCGTGGTTGCAAGTTTTGTTGTAAAAGCCCGATTAAATACCATGGAGTAAAAAATGTCTTATGTTGTTCTTGCCAGAAGGTTCCGACCACAAACATTTGCCGATATAATAGGGCAAGAGCATGTTTCAACAATTTTGAAAAATGCCATTTCCGAAAGCCGCGTGGCGCACGCTTATTTATTAAGCGGCCCAAGGGGTGTGGGTAAAACTACCGCCGCAAGAATTTTTGCAAAAGCATTAAACTGTAAAAATGGCCCCACGCCTGAGCCATGCGGAAAATGCATAAACTGCATTGAAATTACCGGCGGCTCAAGTGTTGATGTGCAGGAAATTGACGGTGCCTCTAACCGCGGTATAGATGAAATTCGCGAACTACGTGAAAATGTTAAGTTTGCCCCTGCCGTTTCAAAATACAAAATTTACATAATAGACGAAGCCCACCAAATAACCGATACCGCTTTTAACGCCCTTCTTAAAACACTTGAGGAGCCGCCAGCGCATGTGGTTTTTATACTTGCAACTACTGAACAGCAAAAAATTCCGATTACAATTCTTTCCCGTTGCCAAAAATTTCGCTTTCGCTTAATTTCGTCAAAAGATATTATTGCCAATCTTGAAGCAATATTAAAAAAAGAAAAAGTAGCGGTTGCCCCTGAGGTTTTGCAAACAATTGCAAGCACCACCGGCGGCTCTATGCGCGATGCTTTAAGTTTACTTGACCAGCTTATTTCCCTGGGTATTAAAGACATTAAAGAGTCCGATGCAAACGCGGTGCTTGGCCTTTTGCCTGACAAGTTAATAAACGAAGCCGCCGAGTTTTGCGCCCAAAATGATGCAAGTGCAATTATGGTACTTGTAAAAGAAGTAAATATGCAGGGCTACAACCTTGCGCAGTTTGCATCAGACCTTCGCTCCAGATTTCGTAAAACCTTGGTTTATAAAATAAACCCATCAGCTATAGAAATAACAGCTGGCGAAAAGCAATGGCTTGAAAAAGAAAAAGATAATTTTACCCAGGCATGGCTTGTGCGTTCAACATCGTTGCTTACAAGAGCGGTTGATGAAATGAAACGCAGTGACGAGCCCAGAATAGTACTTGAACTTTGTCTTGCAAGGTTATGCCTGCCTTACATTGGTGCAGACGAGATATTAAAGCACCTTGAAAAGTTTGAAAAAGGCGGTGGTATGCAAATGCAGGAAGGTGCAGGGCAAAACAAAGAGAACCGAAACGAGGCGAGTGCTTCTAATAAAGTTTCAGATAACAAGCCGCCAGCTTACATAATTAAGGATAGCTCAGAAAATAATGCGTCAGATTTATACACAAGCACCAACGATAGCAATAGCCACTTAACACTTTGGCGTCAAACAATAGCCGATTTCAGTAAAAAGCACCCGGCTTTTGGCTATATGTTAAAAGATAGTCATTTTAAGGCGCTTAGTCCTGAGGGTGTTTTGGCACTTGCGTTTGCAAGCCGTTTTGAGAAAGAAACAATAAACTCAAACAAGGAAACAATAGAGCAAATAATGAGTGGAAAGTTTGGCAAGAATGTTTCTATAAATATAGTTGTGCAAGAAAACAATAGTGCCACTCCTTTGCCCGGTGAGCCGCAAGTAATATCAACGCAGGAGCCAATTATTCCCGTAAAAGAAGTGTTTTCGGTTTTGCCGGAAAGCAATATTGCCCCAAAGTTGCCATCGGTGGTAGAAAAAGTAAGGGATTTATTTAAAGGAACGGTAAAGAAAAATTAGCGTGCAAAATATATGACAAGACCTAAAGCTGTAGAAAGAATGATAGAAGCGTTTCGCACAATGCCCGGTATTGGCCCTAAAATGGCAGAAAGGTTGAGCTATCACATTCTTCGGGCACCCGATTCTCAGGTAAGCGAAATAGTTAACTCAATAGCAGATGCAAAGGGTTCGGTAAAAATTTGTAGCAAGTGTTTTAATATAACTCAGAGTGACCCTTGCGATATTTGCGATGATATCACAAGAGATAAAACAACACTGTGTGTTGTTGAAACGCCGCAAGACCTCACTGCTTTCAGCGCCGTAAAGCAGTACTATGGTCTTTATTTTGTTCTTGGCGGTGCGCTTTCGCCGCTTGATGGGGTTGGCCCAAATGACATTAGGGTTAAAGAGTTGCTAAATCGTCTAAAAAGTGATAATATTACTGAACTAATAATTGCCACAGACACAGATTCAAAAGGTGAAATAACAGCTCTTTTTCTGGCAGAACAAATTAAACCGCTTGTGCCAAAAGTTACAAGAATTGGATACGGCCTGCCCATGGGCGGCGATTTAGAATATGCAGATGAAATAACACTCACCCGTGCTTTACAAGGGCGCAGGGAGATGTAGGGCCAAGAACATTGGCAAGGAATTACACGCCATAGAGGCGCGCAATTCTTTAGCTGATGTTTTCTTTTAGCCCGATATAGAGCTTTCTATAAAAAATAGTTCATACGGAGGGTATAGTTTTATGTCAAAAAATATGATGGAAGTTCGTTGGCATGGCAGAGGCGGACAAGGCGCAAAAACCGCCGCTTTGCTTTTTGGTGAAGCTGCGCTTGCAACAGGTAAGTACATTCAGGCCTTCCCAGAGTACGGCCCAGAAAGAATGGGTGCGCCGGTGCAATCGTTTAACAGAATAGTCGATGCGGCTATAACTGTGCATTGTGGTATAACAGAACCAAACTTTGTTGTAATTTTAGACCCAACGCTGATTGATACTGTGAATGTTACAGAGGGCCTGCCTAAAGACGGGAAAGTTATAGTTAACACCTCGTTTCATTCAAATGACCTTGCCAAGCGCCTTGGCATTTCTGCAGAGCAGGTTTTTGTTGTTGATGCATCAAAAATTTCTACCGAAACAATTGGAATGAACATACCTAACACGCCAATGCTTGGTGCGCTTGTAAAAGTTATCGGCACTATGGACATTGCCCATGTGCTTGAAGACACAAAGAAAAAGCTTGAGCAAAAGTTCCGTCATAAACCTCAGGTTATTGAAGGCAATCTTGCCTGCATAAAAAGAGCATACGACGAAGTAAAAAATGGATAATAGAGGCACAGAAAAATTTTGGAGGAGTAAATGAAAGCAGAAGAGAAAAAACTATCCGCCAGCCAGTTGCCAATAGGCGATATTTTAGAAGCAGGTACGGCAGTAAAATTTATAACAGGCGGTTGGAGAACTGAGAAGCCGGTTTGGCACAAAGAAAAATGTATTCAATGTATGATTTGTTGGGTATCTTGCCCAGATAGTGCTATAACTATTAAAGATGGTAAAAGAGACGAGTTTGATTTAGAGCACTGCAAAGGTTGTGGTATTTGCGCGGTTGAGTGCCCTGTAAAAACAAAGGCAATAACAATGGAAGTAGAAAAGAAATAAGTTTGATTTAAGTTTATATAAGCTAAAATAATATTTTTTCGAGTCAAAGGCGAGTGGTCAACCACGAGGTCCGAGTAACATCAATGATTAATAGTTTTGTCATTTGCCAACTATCACTTGTCATTCCCGCGGATTGTTAGCGGGAATCTATAAGAACTGGATCCTCGATAAAAACATTCGGGGATGACAGACCACCCTACGCACGAAGCTTCGGAATGGTGGACAGTAAATGGTAGTTGTGGCACAGTATGAATTCACCTTTGAGTCAAACCAAGTATGAACGAAGTGAATACTAAGTCCACCGATAGGTGAGACGCGATATAGGAGTTAATTAATGTTAAAACCAACAAGTAAAAATGGCAAAATTGTTGCCAAAACCGGCAACGAAGCAATGGCCGAAGCAATGCGCCAAATTGCGCCAGATGTTGTTGCGGCTTACCCGATAACGCCGGCAACCGAAGTTGTGCAAATTTTCTCGCAGTATGTGGCAGACGGCGTTGTTCCAACAGAGTACATAGCCGTAGAAAGTGAACACTCGGCAATGTCGGCATGTATTGGCGCTTGTGCCGCAGGCGCAAGGGTAATGACAGGCACATCTTCACAAGGCCTTGCCCTAATGTGGGAAATGCTTTACATAGCCGCCGGCCTTCGCTTGCCAATAGTAATGGCGGAAGTTAACCGCGCACTTTCAAGCCCCATCAACATTCACGGTGACCAGTCCGATACAATGGGCGCCCGCGATGCCGGCTGGATACAAATTTATTCAGAAAACTCTCAAGAGGCATATGACAATATGCTGCAAGCTACACGCATTGCAGAAAAAGCAAAATTGCCGACAATGGTAACTACCGACGGATTTATCATCAGCCATTGTATGGAAGTTGTTGAAATACAACCAGACGAAGAAGTAAAAAAGTTTGTCGGCGAATATAAACCCGAAAGATATTTGCTGGATATAGACCGCCCATATACACTCGGTTCGCTTGACCTGCAAGATTACTATTTTGAGCACCGCTTACAGCTTGCCGACGCAATGCGCAACGCTTCAGAAATAATTCTTGAAGTCGCAAAAGATTTTGCAGTACAGTTTGGCCGCGAGTATAGTTTTTATGAAAAGTACAAATTAGACGATGCCGAAATAGCCATTGTGGCAATAGGCTCAGCCGCGGGAACCGCGAAAGTAATTGTTGACGAACTTCGTGCAAAAGGCGTAAAAGCGGGATTGCTTAAAATAAGAGTTTTCCGGCCATTTCCGCACAAAGAAATTGCAAAAGACCTTGCACACTTAAAGGCACTTGCAATTTTAGACAGAGCTGATTCCTGCTCTGGCAGTTTTGCTCCAGTTTATACCGATGTAACCTCCGCAATGTTCACGCACAATCAAGGTAAAAACCCAAAAACAATAAATTATGTTTATGGCCTCGGCGGAAGAGATATAGCTCTTGAGCATTTTAGAGAAGTGTTTGACCGTCTTGAAAAAATAAAAAATGGCGGAGAAGTTGGCGAGCCGCTTGGATACATAAATGTAAGAAAGTAATTTCGTTTTTATTGATAACGAAGAAATTTAATTGGAGGAAGTATAAATGGCAAATTTAAAACAACTTTGTAAAAAAGAAGAACTGTTAACAGGCGGGCATCGTTTATGCGCCGGTTGCGGTGCTGGTGCGGTTGCAAGACAGGTTTTGCTTGCTGCTTCTGATACACCAATTGTTATAACCTCGGCAACAGGATGCCTTGAAGTTGCCACAACAATTTTCCCATATACTGCGTGGAAAGTTCCATTTATACACTCTGCGTTTGAAAACTCCGCGGCAACTTGCAGCGGCGTAGAAACAGCATATAGAAGTTTAAAAAAACAAGGCAAAATAAACAAAGAAATTAAGTTTATTGCTTTTGGCGGTGATGGCGGCACATACGATATCGGCTTACAGTCGCTTTCAGGCGCAATGGAACGCGGACACAATATGCTTTACATCTGCTACAACAACGAAGCATATATGAATACAGGCATACAGCGCAGCGGGGCCACACCAAAAGGCGCGCACACCACAACCGCACCGGCAGGCAAAGTAAAACAAGGGAAAGAACAAAACAGAAAAGACCTCACTGCAATAATGGTAGCTCACGACATACCTTATGTTGCGCAGGCATCAATAGGTTACTGGAATGACTTTACAAACAAAGTGCAAAAGGCATTGGCTACTGAGGGGCCGGCATTTATAAATGTAATTCAGCCATGCCGCCTTGGTTGGGCGTATAAGCCAGAAAATACAATGGTGCTTGCAAGAAGCGCGGTAGAAACTTGCATCTGGCCTATATTTGAAGTAATAAACGGCGAGTATAAAATAAATATGAAGCCGAAAGAGAAAAAGCCAGTAGAAGAATTTATGAAATTGCAGGGCAGGTTTAAACATCTTTTCAAACCCGAAAATAAAGCAATTTTAGAAGATATACAGCAGGGAGTTGACCGCCGCTGGGCAAAACTGTTAAAATTAACAGGCGAAAATTAGTGATTAGATATAAGATTTTTGACGAATTGGAGTTTACTCCACTGTTGAAAAGATTTTCTATTAATAGTAAAGTTTAACAGTAAAATGTTCTTTTGATACACCGCAAAGATTTACCATTCAGGCGTAGCTCAACGGTGGAGCATCCCGCTGTTAACGGGAGGGTTGTAGGTTCGAATCCTACCGCCTGAGCGTCTTTAAAAAAAGCCGCAGACACATCAAAATGTGTCTGCGGCTTTTTTGTTGCTCTGGCGAGCAAGCCAATTGCTTGGCTTGCGGGTAGGATTCGAAGACCGCAGCGATGTGCGAGTTTGAGCGAAGCGAAAGGCGAGCACCGCGAGGGGCGGCCTGCGAGAATTCGCCGTCAGGCGAATTACTTGTAGGAGAAATTCCTACCGCCTGAGTTTATCTCTAAGTTGTCCTTTTGGACAGCTTAGAGATATTTTTTTGTAGGAAGGATCGAAGCTACAACCCGAAAAGAGGGTTGTGGGGTGCCAGTCTCGGCGAATAGGCCGAGACGCGGTATGGCACGGGCGAAGGTCGGCCTGAGCCCCGGCCGTGAGCGAAGCGAGAGGGAATCCTACTGCCTGAGCATAATTTATTAAAACCCTTGTTTTTGTCTTCTACGACAGAAACAGGGGTTTTTCTTTTCTGCCATATTTCCACCTCGTGAGGGAAAATCCGAACTTTTTTGCAAAAACCCGCTTTAATTTGGCAAAAACAATGCTTTTCATCCTGTGTTTCAAATTATTTCACTATTGCCATCTTTTATAAAACCCTTCCTTTCATAAATCTATCCCAAGATCATACCTAATGTTTCATCTTGTTTCAGTGCTGTTATCTTTTATATGTTTTTCATATTACTAAATACATGGGAGGAACATATGAGACATCGCTATTTTAAGGAGTACATCTCGCCAGAGGAAAGAATGGATAGGATCGCCCGTCTTTTGCTTAAGGATATATGGATTCAAAACAACCAACCAAAAGAACTGCAAAGTGCTGATTTTGAAATACAGGCTACACCTGTTTTGCAGGAAAAAGGCGAAGAAAAGCCGATAAACCTTTCAAATTCAATCAGCAAGAACGTGGATTCACCAAAATATATAAACACAAAAGAGGTCATCAAAATGCTGAAAGTATCTCGCACGACTTTTTGGAGGCTTCGTAAGAAGAAAAAGCTATCTTGCCGTCGAATTGGCAATTTAATCAGGTATAATTTCTCATATTTTTCATATAACATTGCTTCTAAAACGTGATTATCTTATTGTTTGCTAAAGACATTCAAAAAAGATAGAATTGTCCTGAATAATGGCAGTGATATGATTTCAATAGTAGGCATTTATGGATTACCATTAAGACTGTTCAAGTTCTTGGGCAGGGAAAAGGAGTAATGAATGGAACTTTTAAAGCCAGTATTGACACAAAGGGCGTATACTCTTAAATTAGTCGGACAAAAGGGCGATAATTCATGGAGAGAAGCGCTTTGGAAAACACATGAAGCTGTAAACATTGGAGCAAAAGTATTTGGCGACTGGCTACTGACCCTTCGCGGCGGGTTAAGTCACGAACTTGCGGAGGAGAAAGATCTTACTAATGAACAAAAGAAATATAGGATGATTTTACTTGCTTTATCGTGGCTTACGGTTGAATCAGAAGATGGGGCTAATAAGAAATATATTGTCACAAAGACAGAAGAAAATGAAAACGAGCGTAAATCAAAACTAGAGGAAGCATTAAAAGAGATTTTGCAAGAGCGGAAAATTGGCAAAAAGCAAATAGAATGTTGGTTGGAAATATGCCTGCCTATTTTGGCCTCCTCTATTCGTGAAAAATCTGTATGGATTAATAGAAGCAAAATGTTTGATGATGCGAAAAACGAGATAGGTAATTCTCTTGACAGAGAGGCGGCATGGGATATATTTGATTTGTTGTTCGGGGGTAAAAAATCGTATTTTCAAGTTGATATGGGCGCCGAAAGCGCCAAAGGTGATACTATAAAAACAACGAAAATAGAAAAAGTAAAAGATTTATCGCAAAAAGCGGGTCAATGGCTAAGTAGAAGGTTTGGGACAGGGAAAGGGGCCAATTTTAAAGATATTGGCAGAGTCTGTGAAATAATATCTAAATGGGCCAATGAGAATAAACCAATGCAATTTAGGGAAATGATAGAGAAATTATCGTTAAAGCTTAAGACAAAAACAAAGGATGTGCCAGGAATTCTATCGTTGATGAGCGCAAGAGGTTATAAAAGCGCTACGCGCAATTGGTTTGATAAAAATGCGAAGAAAAACAATCTATCTAAAGAGGACTTAAAAGAACTTAAAGAAAAATCTGACGAAGATGCGCGAAAATGTAAAAGCAAAATTGGCGCAAAGGGTAAATTAGAATGGTCGGACAAAATTATGGATGATGTTAATAAAAGCGAACGCGGACTTTCATATATTGATTTGCAGAGTGGTAACGCAAATCATTTTGAAATCTCTGTAATTCTTGACCATGCTATGAGACACTTATCTCAAACACATAGCTGGATAAAGATTGCATTAGAAGAGAAAAAAGCGTTTAAGGAAAATGCGGATAAACTTCAATCAGTCAGTAACAAGGCGCAGACATGGCTGGATAGTTATTGCGAAGATAGATCGGAACAATCCGGCGCAATAGAAGAATATAGAATCCGTAAAAGCGCTATTGGTGGTTGGAAAGAAGTCGTAAAGGCTTGGGAAAATGATGAGTGCAAAACCACAGAAGATAGAATAAAAATCGCCAGAGAACTACAGGATGAACTTGAAGACAAAAAATTCGGAGACATTAACCTTTTTACAGATTTGGCGGAAGATGATGCAAAATCCGTATGGCAAGAAAACGGGAAACCAAATTGTGAAATATTAGAGAATTATGTTGAAGCTAAAGAAGCCGAGTTTAAGCAAAAACATTTTAAGATACCGGCATACAGACATCCTGACCCTTTATTACATCCTGTGTTCTGCGATTTCGGAAAATCTCGGTGGAAAATTGATTTTTCAGCTCATAATACAACAATGGAAGCTGATGTTAAAAAAATGGAACGGGATATAAATGAAATTGAAGTAGAATTGAAAAAGTGCAAAGAAATAATTGACGACAAAAAAGCTGATAAAGTAAAAGCAAGTATTGCCGAACTTGAGAAAAAAAGAAGCAAGACAACATTTGAGTTGAAGTACCTGCAAAATAAACATTCCCTGCGGCTCGGACTTTGGGATGGCAGGGCATTTTTAGACAAAATTGAATTATTTTGGCAATCCAAAAGGTTAGAAAATGACATTGTTTTAAAAGATAGTGGACAAGGTGAAGATGCGATAGTTACAAGGGCGGATAGAGCTGGCAGATCTGTTGGAAATGCAAGCAAAGAATCAAAAATACAAATATTGAATGTTTTTGAAGAAAAAGATTGGAACGGCAGATTGCAGACGCCAAGAGTCCAATTGGAGAGATTATCAAAATGCAAATCTGCTAAAAAAGCGAATAAATTAAAAAACAATATAAAATGGTTTATTTCATTTTCTCCTAAACTTCAGCCACAGGGACCATGGATAGAGTATGTGAACAAAAATAATGTTAAGGTTGATAAGAGATATTTTAATCCTTATGTTGAAGAAAATAAAAAAAGAAAAGGTCAGGCAAGACTTGTTTTGTCCCGGTTACCAGGGTTACGCATTTTGTCGGTGGATTTGGGCCATAGATATGCTGCTGCGTGTGCAGTGTGGCAAGCCATCAGTAAGAAAGAAATAGAGAGTATGTGCAAACAAATGGTAAATCCCGTTCCGAAAGAAGATGATTTGTTTTTACGTATTAAAGTAAAAACCCCTGAAGGCAAGAAGAAAACAGTAATATATCGCAGGATCGGGCCAGATAAACTGAATGGGCAAGAACATCCCGCGCCATGGGCAAGATTGGACAGGCAGTTTTTGATTAAGCTTCAGGGTGAAGATGTATCTCCCAGAATGGTTTCCAAGTTGGAAAATAAATTGATGTCTGAAATTGAAAATGATATTGGTTATCAAAGAGATGATGAACTGCATCCCGTTGGAAATGGAATAGATGATGTTATGACACACTGTATGGACATTATTAGAAACGGTATTAAACGCCACAGTGAATATGCAAAAATATCTTTCGGTTTGCTGCAAAAACGTAAACTGCTTTCAGGAGCGCGGATAGCTGAAGAGAATATGACAAAAAATGAAAGGACAGAGCATATTCAGGATTTGCTTGAAAAATGGGACAGGCTTGCATATTCAAATAGATGGAAGGATAAGAGAATATCTGATCTGTGGGAAGGTTTAAAATTCCCTGAATTGAGTAGTGAAAAAGAAAATGAAACATCTCAGGAAAGGAAGCAACGGGAAAGTCAAAACAAGAGCGCATTGTCAGAGAACGCAAAAGAATTGATAAATGATAATGATAAGTGTCTGAAATTAAGCAAAACATGGGCAGAATTCTGGAAAGAAGATGATATTAAATGGAGAAAAATTTTAGGCAATGTCAGAAAATGGATACTCCCTGATCGAAAAATGTTTAATAAAAATAAGTTGTTTAATGTCGGTGGCTTATCGCTGACTCGCATCGCAAATATAAAATCTCTGTATCGGGTTCAAAAAGCGTTTTTTACACGGGTTACGCCTGATAGAAAAAATATGAATGAAGCAAAGGAAGGTTTTGGCCAAAGCGTACTTGACACTTTGGAAAGTATGAGCGAGAACAGGGTTAAGCAACTGGCAAGCAGAATTATTGAAGCCGCGCTTGGTATCGGTTCTGAAAACAAGGATCATTGGAAAGGCAATAAAAGACCTTTGCAGAGAATCAATGATCCGCGGTTTGCTCCTTGCCATGCTGTAATAATTGAAAATTTATCAAATTACAGACCTGATGAGGTAAGAACAAGAAGGGAAAACCGGCAACTAATGGATTGGTCAGCTTCAAATATGGAGGATTATTTACACGATGCCTGCGAATTAAATGGATTGTATTTAAGGCAAGTTTATGCCGGATATACTTCCAAACAAGACTCAAGGACAGGCGATCCCGGAATTCGTTGTCAGGATATTTCTGTTGAGGAATTATCAAGAGGCAATAGTTGGGCTGTGAAAAATGCGCAGAAAAAGCATTCCCAAAACAAAGATGACTGTGTTACCAGATATATATTAGAACTTGTGGAAAAATGGAAGAAAGCGGGTAAGAAAGAAAAAGAGAATACATTTGTTCGCATACCCCAACGGGGCGGAGAAATTTTTGTTTCATCGAATCCTGAATCGCCCGCAAGCAAAGGATTGCAGGCAGATTTGAATGCTGCGGCGAATATTGGGTTGAAAGCAATAATTGACCCCGATTGGCCTGGCAAGTGGTGGTATGTGCTTTGTAAAAAAGACGGTTCTGTATTAAAAGAAAAAACCGAAGGAAGTCTTGTATTTGATGAGAAAGATAAATTAAAGGTTACTGAAGATGAGATAAAAACAAAAAAAGACAGTATCAATCTTTGGAGAAATATCAGCTCCAAACCTTTGACACAGGGCGCTTGGATGGGTCACGAAAAATATAATGACGAAGTGGTTAAAAATGTGGTAAATATTTTACGAAAAGATGCTGGTTTAAAGGCAGAACAATGACTGACGAAAGTTTTTGGTCAACCAGAAATATAGCTGAATACGCGTACTGCCCCCGTCTTTTTTACCTGATGGAAGTAGAGGGTATTTTTTTACCGAGCGAGGATACGGAAAAAGGCAAGGCTGTCCACAGGAAAACGGACAAAAGAACAAGGATTAAAGAGGAAGAAGAGTTTGATTCAGAAAGACCAAAGGTGGTTCGCAGTTTGGTTCTGTCAAGTAAAAAATTCGGAATCACTGCCACACTTGATATTGCGGAAATATCAGGACAGTGCGCAGTACCTGTTGAATATAGAAAAGGTAAGCCATATTATAAGCAAAACTCCCTTGGTGGTAATAAGGAAATTGAATTGTGGTCTGATGATAAGGTGCAAATCGGGTTGCAGACAATTCTTCTTGAAGAAGCTGGTTTTAAAGTGAAGGAAGCAGTTGTTTACTATGCAGGATCTAAATTTAAGTATAAATTTCAAATAGATGAAGAAATTAAAACATATGCGTTGAGTATTTTAGAGGAAGCAAAGAAATGTGCTTGTAGTAATCGGCCGCTACCCTTGATAAATGATAGAAGATGTGAACGATGTTCACTCCAGCCAATATGTCTACCAGATGAAATAAACAGTCAAAAAGAAAATAATTTATGCCCAAATCCAAGAAAAATGTGGCCGCCCCGTGACGAAGGTATACATATTGTTGCTCAGACTAACGGTTCAAAACTCGGTGTTAGAAGTAAAATGCTCGTAGTTACCGATAAAGATGGGAATACAATTAAGGAAGAGCCGTTAGTTAATGTCGAAAGTATTGCATTGTTGGGTTCTGTCCAAATTACTACTCAGGCAGTACATACGTTTGCCGATATGCTAATTCCGATAGCTTATTTATCTGGTGTTGGAAGGTTGATAGCTATGATAGATCCGCTTGATTCGGTCAGCGCTGATGTCAGGAGGCGGCAGGTAAGAAAATTTGATAATGCGGATATCTGTTTAGAACTCTCTAAGGCGGTAGTATCTGCAAAAATACAAAATCAGAGAACTATTTTGATGCGAAACCATCCAAATATATCCAAGAGTATAATCGCTCAAATGGCGGACGAAGCGGAAAAAGCTGAAAAGGCAATTATACTTGATGAATTAAGGGGATATGAAGGACAAGCGGCGGCTATGTATTTTGAAAATTTTGGAAACATGTTTACAGGAAGTTTTGCTACCCGGTTTAACGCAAATGGTAGGCAGCGCAGACCGCCACCAGATCCAATTAATTGCTGTCTTTCTATGGGTTATTCACTTTTAACAAACGAATGTGTTTCCGCTTTGCGACTTGCGAGACTGGAACCATCAATAGGTGCTTTTCATGTTTCCCGCCCTGGGCGTCCGGCACTTGCCCTTGATTTAATGGAACCATTCCGTCCGCTGATAGCAGACTCAGTTGCTTTAATGGCATTTAATAGAGATGAGTTGACAGAAAAAGATTTTCATATAACTTCCGAAGGATGTATTTTTTCTGAATCAGGAAGAAAATCATTCTTTAATTGTTATAGCCGCAGGATGGATACCGAAGTTACTCATCCGGTTTTTAAATATAAACTTAGCTATAGGAGAATGCTGATGCTGCATGCAAAGATGTTAACCGCGTGGCTGATAGGCGACGTGTCATCGTTATCGTTCATAACTACAAGGTAAAAAATATGCAACGCTGCTATTTAGTTTGCTATGACATTTCAAATTCAAAACGACTGCAACGTATTCATAAGCTTATGAAAGGATATGGGGAATCTTGGCAGTATTCTGTGTTTTTTTGTATGTTAAAAGGAATTGACAGAGTGCGGATGCAAGCAGATATTGAGAAAGAAATTAATATGGATGAGGATCAGGTTGTTATCATTGATTTAGGTTCAAACGAAAAGTCCTCAAGACAAGCCGTAACGGTGATTGGGCAAAGACTACCGGAAGAAAAAACTGGAATTGAGGTTGTATAATTTTGTAAAAATTAGTACAATTTATTTGCTCCTATAGGGGGCAAGCATTGCCATGTGTCAGTGTCTCCGCCTTCAATGGCTAATATGCACATGGGGTTAATAAGATTAAAGCCGGTTTTAGAAATTGAATGTTGGTTCTTTGGATACTCTTAAGCGAGTGCGGCTGTTATGTGTTTGTTCTGAATACATGCTCGCCATTCACTTTTGAATGAGAATTTGTAATGAAAAGAGAAAACAAGCATAAATCATTGTTATATGTGTTTAATGCTCGCCCGATACAAAAAAATATCGGAAAAATAGAGAACAAATTCAAAGAAAGTCTTACCGGCCGACTCTAATCTGATTAACCGACACATCTTCATCTTCATAATATCCATATTGCTCACCCGTCTTACCGGCCGACTCTAATCTGATTAACCGACACTAACATATAAAACCCATTCATTCATATCTAATTCCGTCTTACCGGCCGACTCTAATCTGATTAACCGACACGGGGAAGCTGTAGTTCAATTAAAAACACAACTTGACGTCTTACCGGCCGACTCTAATCTGATTAACCGACACAATAGTAATTTTATTTACACCTCTGAAAAAAATATGTCTTACCGGCCGACTCTAATCTGATTAACCGACACGATACGGAAGGTGGGCTTGTACATTTAGCAAAAGGTCTTACCGGCCGACTCTAATCTGATTAACCGACACGCGGTTACCAATGTTACCAAA
>Ga0247841_10005474_pt1 | contig 20540 bp, 24 predicted proteins | sample LaCruzMarch2015__2_FD_192410 | JGI IMG/M metagenome (GOLD analysis project Ga0247841, IMG submission 192410) | Freshwater microbial communities from meromictic Lake La Cruz, Castile-La Mancha, Spain - LaCruzMarch2015_18m | ecosystem: Environmental > Aquatic > Freshwater > Lake | place: Spain... | reverse complement strand
AATAAAGGAAAAGCAAGAAAAGAAATCAGAATAAATGTCAATATAATTATTTTTTTCATTTTTAGCCACCTCAAAGACGTTTTTTTATATTAGAAAAGTCTATAATCAATGTCAAACAAATCTTTCATAAATTTCTTGACATAGAGCAGATATATTTGTAGTTTTTCGCGCGAAATCGCGCATATAACTTTCCAAAAAGATGATGATATTGACGCAGATTTTTTAAAAGAACGGAAGGTCTGACAAGAAAATAATAGTTCAACTTGCAGTGGCAAGCAGCAAATGATACTTAAGAAGTGCTTGTCATTAATATTTGAAGAGGGATAACAATATTTGATGAAGAATAAAATTGTTGAACTTATAGAAAAAGCCGTAAATTTATGCGTCGAGAAAAAATTGCTTGACGCGGTGAATTTGCCTTATATTGAAGTGGAAGTCCCCGCAAATGCAGATCACGGTGATTACGCCTCTAATATCGCGATGATTTTAGCATCTCAAGCAAAACAAAATCCGCGCAAAATAGCTCAGATAATTCAGGAAAATCTGGCTGATCCGGAAAATATTATTGACCGGACGCAAATTGACGGCCCCGGCTTTTTAAATATTTTTCTTAAAGAAAATATCTGGCGCGCGACCCTTCAAAACATTGAAGAGAAAAAAGAAAATTTCGGTTGCAGCTCCCTGGGCAATGGTAAAAAAGTACAGGTCGAATTTGTCAGCGCCAATCCTACAGGGCCGTTGCATATCGGGCATGCGCGCGGTGCCGTTGTTGGCGATGTAATCACCAATTTGCTTACTACCGTGGGTTATGCGGCGGACAAAGAATATTATATTAACGATGCCGGCAATCAGATGAATAATTTAGGCAAGTCCGTGTTGCTGCGTTATCGTGAGCTCCTCGGTGAAAAAATTGAATTTCCCGAAACCTGTTACCGTGGTGACTATATTAAGGACATCGCCGCGGATGTGATCAAGAAGGAAGGAAATATATATCTGACGGCGGAAGAAGGAAAAACGATCAGCTATTTAACCGACATTGCGGGACAATCCATCTTAAAAGAAATCCAGGATGATTTGCGGGATTTTGGTGTAACTTTTGACTATTATTTCAGCGAAAAAGAATTATATAAAAATAATGGTGTGGCTAATCTATTAGAGAGTTTGCGCCAGAAGAACTTTGTTTATTCCGATGGTGAAACATTATGGTTCAAGACGACTGATTTTGGCGATGAAAAAGACCGCGTCGTTATCCGTAAAAACGGTGAGCCAACTTATTTTGCCGCTGATATCGCCTATCATCAAAATAAGTATTCGCGTGCCTATGAGATGGTTATTGATATCTGGGGCGCTGATCATCACGGCTATATGCCGCGTATGTGGGCAGGCATTCAGGCTCTGGGTCACGAGAAAGAAGCATTAAAAATAATTCTGGTACAGCTGGTTAATTTATTGCGGGACGGCGCTCCGGTCGCCATGTCCACGCGTTCCGGTGAATTTGTCACTCTGCGGGAAGTTCTTGACGAGGTGGGCAAAGACGCAGCGCGCTATAATTTCCTCATGCGACGATCAGATAGCCATCTGGATTTTGATCTGGAAATTGCTAAAAAGCAATCCAATGAGAATCCGGTGTACTATGTGCAATACGCTCACGCGCGGATTTGCAGCATTATCAGAATGGCACAGCAGGAGCACGATATTGCTCTGCCGGCCTATAAGGACATTAATGCATCAGTATTAAATGAACCGGAAGAGATGACATTAATTAAGTTAATGGCGCGTTATCCGGAAGTCATAGAAGGGGCGGTCAAGTCGCTCGAACCACATCGTATAACCTTTTATCTCAATGAGTTGGCTTCGGTTTTTCACAGTTACTATAACAAGAATAAAGTAATCTCCGACAACAGAGAATTAACCGTGGCAAGGTTGTTTTTAATAAAGTCAATCAGTACTGTTCTGGGAAACGCCTTGAAAATATTAGGTGTGAACGCACCGGAAAAGATGTAATAATATTATAATAAGGACCGAGAATGAATGGCTTCAGGCAATAGTAAAAAAATGGAGCTAAAGCTTGGCAGGGCAGGAATAACTATTGTCGTTTTGGGCATGACAATACTTCTATGTTCAGTTTTTTTGCTAGGCGTTGTTGTCGGGAAAAATATCGATACATATCCGCAGAAAATTGCCTCAATTCCGCAAAAAGTTCTGGCACTCATTTGGCAAAAGGGTAAGGCGAACACTTCGCCTGATGTTCCGGATAACAATAAAGGGGAAGGTGAGCCAAAAGCCGGAGAGACTCCTGTTCTCACGTTTTACAATGATTTAACCAATAAAAAAGGGGCGGTGAAAGATCAACCCCTTACTGAAAAGAAAATGGTGGAAACTCCACCGCCAAAAAAAGAATTATCACAGCCGAATGCAGAGGATGAGAAAACCAAAGTTGGTAGCGGTTTGCAAATGCCAAAGAAAACAGCCATGGTTATTGAAAAGGCTGATGACAAAAAGAAACGCGAGGTAAAACAAAGTGAGACACCCGTTGCCGCAAGCAAACAATCATTTATCATTCAGGCGGCATCGCTGAAAGACAAGGCTAAAGCCAATCAGGTGAGCAAAAACGTAACGGCTTTAGGATTTAAATCGCGTGTTGTGAAAATAGATATTAAAGGCAGAGGTTCCTGGTTTCGCGTCATCGTTTCCGGGTTTGATGATCGGGCGAAAGCTCAGGTTGCCGCTGATAAAATAACCAAAAAAATTAAGACAACCTGCATTATCAGGCAAGCTGATGAGGAAAAGAAAATTAAATAACGGATCGGGAAATCATGTTTGAAAATCTGGCGGATAAATTAGAAAGTATTTTTAAAAAGTTGAAGGGACGAGGAGTTCTGAATGAGCAGAGCGTAAATGAAGCTCTCAAAGAAATACGCATGGCGCTTCTGGAGGCCGATGTTAATTTTAAAGTGGTCAAAGATTTTATTGAGGATGTACGGCTTCGCGCGATAGGCAAGGAAGTCCTCGACAGTATTACACCCGGGCAGCAAGTGGTTAAAATTGTCCATGAACGGCTTGTTGATCTCATGGGAGGAGCAAGTGTCAATATTAAATTTGGCGCGCGTATCCCTGCTGCCATAATGCTTGTCGGTCTTCAAGGTTGTGGTAAAACGACAACCGCCGCAAAGCTTGCCCGGTTGCTGTCCAAAGAGAAAAGAGTCTATCTCGTGTCGGCGGATATATACCGGCCGGCGGCTATGGAGCAACTGGCAGTACTTGGTAAACAGATTAATGCGGGAGTATTTGCAGCAGGCGGCTTAAAAGATCCGGTGGAGATTTGTTCCCAGGCACTGGAAACAGCCAAAAAAGAAGGCTATGAGGTAGTAATTATTGATACTGCCGGAAGGTTGCATATTGATGATCTTCTGATGGATGAACTAAAAAAAATAAAAGAAAAAGTCAATCCGGCGGAAATTATTTATGTTGCCGATTCGATGACAGGGCAGGATGCCGTCAATGTCGGCAATAAATTTAATGAATTAATTGGTATCGATGGCGTTATCATGACAAAAATGGATGGCGATGCCCGGGGCGGCGCCGCGCTATCCCTGAAAGCAGTTATCGGAAAACCGATAAAATTTGTTGGTATTGGCGAGAAAATAGACGCTTTGGAGGTTTTTCATCCGGAAAGAATGGCCTCCAGGATTTTAGGTATGGGCGATATTTTGTCTTTAGTGGAAAAAGCGCAAGCCACAATGGATGAAAAAACCGCTCTGCAGTTGGAAAAAAGTATTCGAAAGAATGATTTTTCGCTGGAAGATTTCCGCAACCAATTGACCCAGATTAAAAAAATGGGGCCGCTTAAGGATATTTTAGGGATGATTCCGGGTTTGGGAAGAATGAAAGCACTTCAGGGAATGCAACCGGATGATAATGAATTGGTTAAAGTTACCGCAATAATCAATTCCATGACGAAAAAGGAACGCTACAATTATCTGATCATTGACGGTCGAAGGCGAAAAAGAATAGCTCTGGGCAGCGGTACATTGGTTCAAGATGTCAACCGTTTACTCAAGAATTATGCGGAAATCAGGAAAATGATGAAAAAATTTAATCAAAAAGACGGGATAAAATCTTTTAGAAGGAATTTCCCCTTTTAAAATTAAATAAACTGTGATAAAAAAAATTAACAAGTCAATTTATCTTGAAGGAGGTTTGGAGTAAATATTCATGGCAGTTAAAATTCGACTAACTCGTATGGGCGCAAAAGGTAAACCATTTTATCGTATTATCGCAGCGGATACAGATTTTCCCCGCGATGGAAAATTTTTAGAAATTTTAGGTAATTATGATCCTAAAAAAAATCCCGCAGAAATTAATTTAAAAGAAGACCGGGTTCGCGATTGGTTATCCAAAGGGGCCAAGGCAACGGTTACTGTTGCTAATTTGTTGAAAACAAAAGGTATTGAAGCTAGAGTTAAATAGACGATTAATCAAAATCAGTGGGGGTTATGACTATGAAAGAATTGATCAAGTACATAGCACAGGCTTTAGTGGATGCACCGGATAAAGTGGAAGTAGCCGAAGTCTTAGGTGAGCAAACATCAGTAATAGAATTGCGCGTGGCAAAAGAAGATTTGGGTAAAGTTATCGGTAAGCAGGGCCGAACTGCCAAAGCTATTCGGACAATTTTAAGTGCCGCTTCCGCGAAGCTTCATAAACGGGCAGTATTGGAAATTATTGAATAGCAAAACTGATTTTATTACCATCGGGGAGGTCGTTAAAACGCGTGGTCTCCGCGGTTGCATGAAAGTGCTATCCTTTGTAGATACTACGGATATCTCTGCCGAGCTTGAGTTTGTTTATGTTCAGGATAATTTCGAGCAAAAAAAACTTTACCCTCTTAGCAAAATAGACATTTCCGGAAAATTTCTGTTTATCGAACTTGCCACTATTGATAATGTGGATTTGGCCAAAACATTTGTCGGGTGTAAAATAGTAATACCTAGAAGCATGCTCAAAGAACTGCCCGATGGTGAATATTACTGGAGAGATGTCATCGGGCTGAATGTCTATAATGAAGAGGGGAAACTTCTTGGCCGGATTGAATCGGTCATTCCCACAGGTAGCAATGATGTGTATGTCTGCAAAGGAGCGGAAAGGGAGATACTTCTTCCGGCAATTGCAGAGGTAATCAAATTCATCGATATTGATAAAAAAGTTATGAAAGTAAAACTAATGGAAGGACTTTAAAAAAGGTGATCAGATTTGACGTCCTTTCCATTTTCCCTGAAATGCTGGTATCCCCCCTCAGTTTTAGCCTGTTAAAGAAAGCTCAGGAAAAGGGTCTTTTAAACGTCAACTTGCATGATATCCGAAAGTGGGCTGAGGATAAGCATAAAATGACTGATGACGCACCATACGGCGGCGGTTGCGGCATGGTGATGAAAGTAGAGCCGGTGGAAAAGGCACTGGCGTCAGTTAAAAGTTCCACAGAGAATTCACTGGTTGTATTGATGACACCGCAGGGAGAAACTTTTAATCAAAATATCGCGGCAGAATTGGCCGGAAAAGAACAAATAATCATTATTTGCGGCCGTTATGAAGGTGTGGACGAAAGAATAAGAGAGCATTTAGTCGATCGGGAAATATCCATCGGCGATTATATATTAACAGGTGGAGAGCTTTCTGCGTTAGTTGTAATTGATGCTGTCTCCAGGTTAGTTCCGGGTGTATTGGGCAATGAAGAGTCAATAGTCAGCGAATCTTTTTCCTGCGGGTTATTAGAGTATCCTCAATATACCCGACCCGCGGAATATAAAGGCTGGAAGGTGCCGGATGTTCTGGCTTCCGGAAATCATGCGGAAATTGAACTCTGGAAAAAAAAGGAATCTCTCCAAAGAACATATAAACGAAGGCCTGATTTGCTGGCAAAGATAAAAGATATATAAAGTCTTGATTTTGAGAAGTGTTTGAGGTAATGAAAGCAACTTTTTTAAATTGTAATATAAATATTGCGGTTATTGCAGGAGGAAATATAAGATGAATGTTATTGAAATGATTGAAAAAGAACAAATGAGAAGTGATATTCCCGGTTTCAAATCGGGCGATACTGTAAAAGTGCATGTGCGAATTATTGAAGGTGTGAAGCAGAGAATTCAGGCATTTGAGGGAGTAGTTATCCGCAAGCGTCTTGGTAATAGCCGGTCAAATTTTACAGTAAGAAAAGTTTCTTATGGTATTGGCGTAGAGAGAACTTTCCCTTTACATTCTCCAATTATTGACCGGATTGAAGTAATCAGTAGAGGTTTGGTGCGCCGTTCCCGTCTTTATTATTTGAGAAGTCTACGGGGCAAAAAAGCAAGAATTAAGGAAGAAACAAACATCCGATAGTTGATGGATACTTACGAAAAGCTTGCTTATCTGGAAGGTTACAGATATGTCGCCGGCGTTGATGAAGCAGGCAGAGGCCCTTTGGCCGGTCCTGTAGTTGCGGCGGCGGTAATTTTCCCACAGGGATATAGAAATAAAGAAATTAACGATTCTAAAAAACTCTCGGCAGCCAAAAGAGAAACTCTTTACGACATCATCAAAAATGAAGCGATTGCTGTTGGCCTTGGAGTTGTGGAATCAGATTTAATTGATCAAATTAATATTCTCAGAGCATCACTTCAGGCCATGTCCGAAGCTGTGCAGGAACTTAATACCTCGCCTGATTATCTTTTAGTGGACGGTTTACACCGGGTGCATCTTCCTACTCCACAAAAACCAATAGTGAAAGGTGACGCACTTAGTATTTCCATTGCCGCGGCATCAATTATCGCCAAGGTATCGCGGGATCGAATTATGGAAATGTATCACAGGCAGTTTCCTCAATATAATTTCATCCGCAACAAAGGCTATGGCACAGAGGAGCACCGTATCGCCCTTAAAGAGTTCGGTATGTGTAAAATACATCGCCGGTCATTTCATCTTAAGAATCGAAATACAAACCAAACAATCTTGGACTTATCTTAATTGAAAAAAATAAAAGATACCCAAAAAATTACAACCGGTAAAGAAGGTGAAAAGATTGCGGCAGCGTATCTTAAAAAAAATGGCTACCGGATAATTGAAATAAATTTTCGTTGCCCTATCGGGGAAATAGACATAGTAGCTAAAGAAAAAAATGATCTTGTTTTTGTTGAAGTAAAGACAAGAAAATCCATAGCGCTAGGGTATCCTGAACAAGCGGTTGGAATAAGAAAACAAAAGAAGATGTCTCAACTTGCTTTATGGTATATGCAAAAAAGAAAAATTGCCGATACTAACGCGCGTTTTGATGTAGTAGCGATAACTCTTATGCCAGAAAATAATGAAGTTAGACTAATTAAAAACGCCTTCGATTTTATTTAATGAGACTCGTTGAGAACGAACGAAGTGAAGTTTGAAACGTTAGTCGTAATGAGTCTTAAACTTCAAAAGCAAAGCGCATTGAAGTTTTTTTAGACGAATTATCCAATAGCAAAACACTATTGGGAATTATACCAGGAGCGAAGCGACGCGGGATGATATTAAACTGATTGATCTACAAAACGGCTTAACGCCGGTTTGCCGATTGGATAAACATTAAACCCGATATCAAAACATTTTTTGTGGTCGATAATATTTCGGCCATCGAAAAGAAAAGCCGGTTTGACCATGGACTTGTATATTTTCCGGAAGTCCAGCTTTCTGTATATTTCCCAATCAGTGAGAATTGCCAGGGCATGGCAGCCGGAAGCCGCGCGGTATGGATCTTCAATATAACTGATCTTACCTTCATCGGCAGCCAGATCAATTGCCGCGTTTTTCAGCGCTTTAGGATCAGAGATGACCACTTGGGCATGTTCAGCAAGCAGTTTGCGTGTGATATAGACTGCCGGACTTTCCCGTGTGTCGCCCGTGTCGGCTTTGAAGGCAAATCCTAAGATACAGATTTTTTTCCCTGCCAGTGTGTTAAACATATTGCCGAGAATGTTTGCCATAAAACGATCTTGCTGATATTCATTAACTTTAATGACGCTTTCCCAATAATCCGCTACTTCCTGCAAACCATAGTAGCTGCATAGATAAACGAGATTAAGAATATCTTTCTTGAAGCAGGAGCCGCCAAAGCCGATACCCGCTTTAAGAAATTTGTTGCCTATCCGGCCATCCATTCCTACCGCTCTTGCTACTTCGGATATATCGGCATCAGTTTTTTCACATAAAGCGGAAATTGAGTTAATGGATGATACGCGCTGCGCTAAAAAAGCGTTGGCGACAAGTTTTGATAATTCAGAGCTCCAGATATTAGATGTAATTATTTTTTCGGTAGGAACCCACCGGGCATAAATATCGACGAGTTGGGCGCGGGCTGTAAGTCCGCTCTCTGTTTCGCGTGAACCAATGAGTACGCGATCGGGGTTTTCCAGATCGGTCATAGCAGAACCTTCCGCCATAAACTCCGGATTAGAAAGAACATCAAATGTAATTTTACCTTTTGCTGAAGCCAGTATTCTTTCCATAGCCAGAGCCGTTTTCACGGGTAGAGTACTTTTTTCGATGACGATTTTTGGCGATTGAGAATGCTCCAGAATTTGCCTGGCTGTCTTCTCCAAAAACTGAAGATCTGCTGCCTTACCGGCGCCGGCGCCAAAAGTTTTCGTTGGTGTATTGACGCTGACAAAAATAATTTCATTTTTTTGGATCTGGTTTTTTATATCTTTGGCAAAGAATAAATTTTTGCCCCGGGTTTTTTTTATTATTGCATCAAGCCCCGGTTCATAAACGGGAAGTTCTGCGGAATTCCAGGCGTCAATGCGCGCGGAGTTGATGTCCACTACTGTTACACGGTAATCAGGGCATTTATGGGCAATCATGGCCATAGATGGACCGCCGACGTAGCCTGCTCCTATGCAGAGAATATTTTTTTTGAAGTTCATTTTATTATGCTGCCTCCGGTAATTATGTTTTATTCAGAACATTACGAAAATATTCAATTGTATGAATTAAACCTTCTTCTAACATTACTTTTGGTTCCCAGCCCAGGTTTTTCTTCGCAAGAGTTATATCAGGCTTGCGTTGAGTGGGATCGTCTGAAGGTAATGGATGGAATTCGATTTGAGAATTACTTTGAGTTAATTTTATTACCGTTTGCGCCAATTGCAAAATAGTAAATTCGCAGGGATTGCCCAGATTTACCGGTCCGTAAAAATCATCGGCAGAGTTCATCATGCTGATAAGTCCGGAAACCATGTCATCTACATAACAGAAAGATCGAGTGTGTGAGCCATCTCCATAAACGGTAATGTTCTTGTTTCGCAGCGCTTGGATAATAAAATTACTTACCACACGTCCGTCGTTAATAGCCATACGAGGTCCGTAGGTATTGAAAATTCGAACTATTTTGGTATTGACGCCATTTTGTCTGCGGTAGTCCATCATCAAGCATTCCGCCGCTCTCTTGCCCTCATCGTAACAACTGCGAATTCCGATGGGATTAACCCTTCCCCAGTAGGATTCAGTTTGCGGATGAACGTCGGGATCGCCATATACCTCTGAGGTCGAAGCCTGAAGTATTTTTGCCTTTGCACTTTTGGCGATACCTAAGACGTTGATCATACCCATGACATTTGTTTTAATGGTTTTAATCGGATTGAACTGGTAATGCACAGGCGATGCCGGACATGCCAGATTGTATATTTCATCAACTTCCAGATCAATCGGATTGACGATGTCATGACGAATAAGTTCAAAATGCGGATTTTTTAAGAGATGAGAAACATTTTCCTTACTGCCGGTAAAAAAATTATCCAGACAAACAATGTCATTGTCTGCCGAAAGCAGGTGTTCGCAAAGATGAGAGCCTAAAAACCCGGCGCCGCCGGTAATTAATAAACGTTTCAACATAATATAAATTTACCTTTCATGGTGGTAATTTCCTCAAGTTTTTGCTATTTAATACCAAGTTGCTTTCAAAATTTCATATTTTAATGTTTAAAAGCAACTTGGTATAACCTTAAACAGGGTTTATATGCAATAAAAAAAATTATGAAGGTCTTATGGATAAAAATAATGGTGATCGCGGTTTGCTCTACATTGTAGCAACGCCCATTGGAAATCTGGAAGATATTACATTACGGGCAATCAGGATATTAAAAGAAGTCGAACTTATCGCGGCTGAAGATACGCGTCACACCAGAAAATTGCTCAATGCTTATAAAATTACAACGCCGCTCATTAGTCTTCATGAGCACAATGAAAGAGAAAAAAGCGCGCTGCTCATCGCTAAAATTAAGGGAGGAATGAATATCGCGTATGTATCCGATGCCGGAACGCCTTGTGTTTCTGATCCCGGTTATCAACTGGTTAATTTTGCTCAAACTGAAAATATTCGAATCGTTCCCATTCCCGGTGCTTCGGCATTGATTACAGCAATATCTGCCGCCGGTATTCCTGCTGATAATTTTTCGTTTTGCGGATTTTTGCCCGCACGGGAAAATAAAAGACGACTATTTCTGGAATCATTTAAAGATGATGAAAGAACAATTATTTTTTATGAATCGCCCACCAGGTTTTTATCAACACTTCATGATATTTATGAAGTGTTGGGTAACCGCGAAATTGTGGTGGCAAGAGAACTAACTAAAATATTTGAAGAAATTAGACGAGGGGAAGTTATTGATTTTATTAAATCTTATGGTGAAAATAAAATCAGGGGGGAATTTACGATTATTTTGAGAAGTGTTAAAAAAACTCCCTTGTCCTACAAAGATGAAGACATTGAAAAAAAAATATTATTGCTTTGGGAAGATGAAAATATATCGTTGCGGGATGCTGTTAATCAAGTTGTTGAAAAAACAGGCTTACAAAAGAAAAAAGTTTATGATCTGGCCGTTAAGCTCCGCTTGCAAAAAGCAAATAGTTGACATCTTATATAACTTGAACTGTTTTGAGCGCTGTGGTAGTTCGGTACTATCAAGCTAATAAAATACCGTGAGTTTTGCGGAGGGGAAAATGGGCAGTTGTTCCGGTTCAGCGGAAGATAAGAAGATTTATGATCTTACGGATGTAGTTGAAGACGCCGGTTCGTCAAATAAATTAAATGAAGAAATAATTAAGCGGGCAACACAAATAGCTGAAAAAATTGCGCATGACATAATGCCCCGGATTGCTGAAAGAGTTATCAGGGAAGAAATTGAAAAAATAAAAAAAATAAGTAACAAGGATTACGCAAATAATATTTAACCTAACAGATTTCAACCGGTAGGAATAAAATAGCGATGATTTACCTGAAAAAAAAGGAGGAAGAATGAAAAATTTAAAATTTCCATTATATTTGATAATAATTATTCCATTGATTATATTTGGTTGTTTTTCTCAGTCACCATCCAACGTAAAAAATGATAATGATCAAAAAGCGGCCAAGATTATTGCGGTGATGGCAGTTGACAACAAAACTACCGATAGCAAAGCTTCTGTGTTACTGCGCAACAAAATTATCAACGAGCTATATTTAAAGGGTTACACAAAAGTTTCTCCGGAAATTATTGACAAAAAGTTGGAGCCTTTATATAGTAAAGCAGGAAAAGGCAGTTATGGTATTGTTGCCCCGCAGGTGGTGAAAGAATTGGTGGGGGCCGATGGCGTTATGTATTGTGCATTGATAGAAAGCAGTAGATCGGTTGGTTGGTTTTACGCGCCGGTGAACATTGCCGTCCGTTGCGAATTAAGAAGCGCGCAAACCGGTGAAGTTATCTGGAGTGCCGATTATAAATCAAATAGAAGAAATTTCGATATTACCGGTAATCGTCTGGAAATTAAATCGCGCGCGGCTTTTGAAGAAGTGATGGATGAAGTTGTCACTAAAGTAATGGAAACTCTACCGGATGGGCCGAAATTGCAGGGATAATAGTTATAGTATTATTAGTGAGCTATTAAAAGCAAATGGGGGGAAAGCTATGAAACAAAAAATACAAATCACTTTAATTTCAATAATTTTGTGTATGTTCGCCGTTTATGCTTATGCCAAGTCGCCGGTTATCGTTAAAATGTTTAAAGGTGAAGCTAAAGTTACCGCTTTAGAAGGTAAGGCACAGGCATTTTGTCCCGGTCAAAAAAAAGCCGGATATCTGAAAATTGAAAATGTCCTTAAAGCGGGTTGCGAAGTTTCCACAGGCGAAAAAAGTCGATTGGAACTTACTCTTCCCGATAAAAGCCTTGTTCGTTTTGCCGAAAATACAAAATTTAAACTTGTGCAGGCGGACGTAGATGCTACCGGGGCGCGGGATGTAAAAATATCAGTTAAGCTGGGCAAAGTATGGTCGAATGTGCGTAAGGCTTTGGGAGATAAGGGTGGATTTGAAGTTTCGTGTGAAAATGCTGTTGCCGGTGCTCGGGGAACTATTTACCGGATGGATGTTGAAGCTGATAAATCGGCATTAGTTAAGGTTTACGATGGTGAAGTGAGTGTAGCAGGCGTTAAGCCTGTCTCGCAAATGGCGCCAAAAGTTACCGGCGCTCCCCAGCCTGTTCCCGGCCCGAAAATTATTGCCGGGCCCAAACCAGTTTCTATGAAAGAATGGGTATATATAGTCAAGTCCATGCAGCAAATTCAAATTAGAACGGATGGTAAAGCTGAAGAACCGAAAGATTTTACTGAAGCAGAAGATCGCGATGCCTGGGTTGATTGGAACAAAGAAAGAGACATTAATCAGTAGGAAGAAACGATATAGAGTCAAAAATGAACATACCAAATTTTTTATCTTTGACGCGGATTATACTTGTTCCGGTATTCGTCATTTTCCTGATTCAAGACGAATATTATAATGCCTTGATTGTCTTCGTTATTGCCGGTTTAACTGATGTCCTTGATGGCGCGATGGCGCGATTGTTAAACGCCCAAACTATACTTGGCGCTTATTTAGATCCTATTGCCGATAAGTTGCTCTTAAGCACCAGTTTTGTGACATTCGCAATTTTAGGGATTATCCCGAGTTGGCTGACAGTAATTGTAATCAGTCGGGACTTTATAATCCTGCTGGGTATCGCCATCCTTTCGCTGATGTCTGTACCGTTCGAAATAAAGCCGGCGGTTATAAGCAAAGCGACTACTGCTTTGCAACTTGGCACTATTTTCTTTGCGCTACTACATAAGTCTATTACTCATGGTTTAAGCAATAATTGGATTTTAGCTCTTTTTTGGTTAACGGCTTTATTTACTGTTGCTTCAGGATTAGTTTATATAAACAGAGGGATCAAAATCATCAATATAACCAACACAAAAGAGATTGGAAAATAAGATATTTGCTTGACACTGCGGAGTTTTGCTGCTAATTGCCACAAGTCTAAAATGGAATTTTTGTAGGCAAGTAGCTCAGGGGGAGAGCGCCATCCTGACGCGGTGGATGTCCAGGGTTCAAATCCCTGCTTGCCTACCATTTTGAATAAAAAGAGTGAATGCCACAAACGCCAGCAACTTAAAGGGCATCAGCGAAATGGTGATGCCCTTTTAAAATTATTTTTTCGATAATGGCCACGGCATATTAATTAAATTATGAATACTAAAATCAATTTATCCGACAATATCGATATTTCTTCCAAGGATGGCTTAGCGGTTTTGCGTCATAGCACATCGCATGTTATGGCTCAGGCTGTTCAGAATATTTTTAAGGGAGCTAAAGTAAGTATCGGACCATCTATTGACGATGGTTTTTACTACGATTTTGATTATAAAGACCCTTTTACCACAGAAGATTTTGTCAAAATAGAAAAAAGAATGAGGGAAATTATCGCTGCAGATTATCCTTTTATCCGTGAGGATATTACCCGCGCGGCGGCAGTTAAACTGTTTGAAGAAAAAGGCGAAAATTATAAGGTTGAGTTAATTAATGATCTCCCTTCTGATGTTGCCGAAGTCAGTATTTATCGGCAGAATGATTATGTCGATTTATGTCGCGGTCCGCATATAGCTTCTACGGGTATGATCAAAGCTTTTAAGCTGCTGAGTGTTGCCGGTGCTTACTGGCGAGGTGATGAAAAAAATAAGATGTTACAGCGAATTTACGGTACGGGATTCGCGGATGAAAAATCACTCAATGATTATTTGAATTTGCTGGAAGAAGCCAAAAAAAGAGATCATCGCCGTTTGGGTAAGGAGCTTGATCTTTTCCAGGTAAACGATGAGGCAGGTCCGGGTTTAGTTATCTTCCATCCCAAGGGGATGATGTTGCGTTACCTGATTGAGGAATGGGAAAGAAAAGAACATCTGAAACGCGGCTATGATATGGTTATGGGTCCGCAGATTCTCAAGGTTGATCTGTGGAAGAAATCAGGCCACTTTGACCACTATCGCGACAATATGTATTTCACTGAGGTGGATGAACAGGTTTATGGCATCAAACCCATGAATTGTCTTGCACACATGTTGATCTATAAATCGAAAATTAGAAGTTACCGCGATTTGCCATTGCGCTATTTTGAATTGGGCACAGTCCATCGGCATGAAAAAACAGGCGTTTTGCATGGTTTGATGAGGGTAAGGCAATTCACTCAGGATGACGCTCATATACTTTGTACACCGGAGCAGTTAAATTCCGAAATTCGCGCTATTGCAGATTTTGTCAATTATTCAATGGGAATTTTCGGATTTGAATATGAAGTGGAGTTAAGCACCAGGCCGGTAAAATCAATTGGTTCCGATGCGGATTGGGATCTGGCTACTACAGCCTTAGAAGGTGCTCTTAAGGATAACAAAATAAGTTATGAAGTAAATGAAGGTGATGGAGCTTTTTACGGACCCAAAATTGATTTTAAATTAAAAGATGCCTTGAAAAGAAAATGGCAGTGTGCGACGATCCAGTGCGATTTTACACTACCGGAAAGATTTGATTTGGCTTATATCGGTGCTGATGGAGAAAAGCACAGGCCGGTTATGCTGCATCGGGTGATACTTGGCGCAATCGAACGTTTTATGGGTGTTCTTATCGAACATTATGCCGGAGCTTTTCCGGTTTGGCTTTCGCCTATCCAGTGTATTTTATTGACAGTTACTGATAAACATATACCTTATGCCGAAACAGTTTATAATAAATTAATCGCTGCCGGCATCAGGTGCGAGAAGTTTTTTGAAAATGAAAAATTAGGCTATAAAATTCGCCAGGCGCAAATGCAGAAAATCCCCTACATGCTGGTTATCGGGGATAAAGAAGTGGAAGCGCAGTCAGTTGCACCGCGAAAGCGTGATGGCGAGAATTTGGGTTCGTTATCTGTTGATGAATTTATTGCTTTTGTTCAGGAAATATGTGAGAAAAAGCAATAATACCAAGTTGCTTTCAATCACTACAATATGAATCATTGAAAGCTTACTTGGTGTTATACCAGAGCAAGCAATTAATTAACGTTTGATTGTTAATTGGTATAAATTGCAATGTTCAAAACTTATTGGCTTCAGGAGGTGAAACATAGTTAAAGATTTAAGGATCAATAGGGAAATAAAGTCGGCTACTGTCAGAGTGATTGCCGAAGAAGGCCAGCAGTTAGGCGTTATTACACTGGATGAGGCGATAGCCAACGCGGAAAGAGTCGGTTTGGATCTTGTGGAAGTATCAGCCAATACCGAACCGCCTGTTTGTAAGATAATGGATTATGGCAAATATCGTTACAAGCAAAGTAAGAAATTGCATGATGCCAAAAAGAGCCAGACAGTTATTCATATAAAGGAAATTCGATTAAGGCCAAAAACTGAAGAGCATGATATTCAGGTTAAGATTAAGCACATAAGAAAGTTTTTGGATAAACACGATAAAGTAAAAATATCCATGATGTTTCGAGGTCGGGAAATTGCTTTTACCGAGATAGGCCGCAAGATGATGGATGAGATAAAAAGGGAACTGGTCAATGATTGCATTATTGATCAGGAACCGCGTCTTGAAGGACGTAACATGGTGATGATAGTTTCACCAAAAAAGTAAAAAAATAATAATGATGAAGAGGTAATCGTATGCCAAAGCTAAAAACACACAGGGGTGCCGCAAAGCGCTTTTCGCTTACGGCCAAGGGCAAGGTTAAACGTAGTAAAGCCTTTGCCAGTCACATTCTCACAAAAAAAACTACAAAGAGAAAAAGAGGATTAAGAAGATCGGCACTGGTTGATCCGGCAAATTCCAAAGCGATCAAGAGGCTTATTCCTTATCTGTAGGCAATAGGGATTATTATATTAGATTTCAATTAGGAGTGTACAATGTCCAGGGTAAAAAGGGGCGTGACCGCCCGCAAGAGAAGAAGAACGATATTAAAGCAGGCTAAAGGGTTTTTCGGCGCCCGCAGCCGTTTGATTCGAACAGCTACTGAAGCCGTCAATAAAGCGATGAAGTATGCTTATCGTGATCGTCGCGTGAGAAAAAGAGAATTTCGCCAGTTATGGATTGCGCGTATCAATGCCGCAGCGCGTCTCAATAATATTTCTTACAGTCGGTTAGTTGACGGGATGAATAAAGCGGGTATAGAATTAGATCGTAAAATACTGGCAGAGCTTGCAGTGAATGATCCTCAAGGTTTCGCCCGAATCGTTTCAGTGGCTAAAGGCGAGTAGTAAAAATGACAGATGATCTTCAAAAGCTGGAGACAAACGCTCTTGCCGAACTAAAAAAGGCAACAAATGAAGATCAAGCCCAGGCCGTCAGAACAAAATATCTTGGTCGTAAAGGGCTTTTAACCGGTCTTTTGAGAAACATCGCGCAAGTGCCCGATGCCGAAAAACGTTTGTTCGGCAAGCGCTGCAATGAGGTAAAAGATATCCTTAGCGCAAAGATCGATGAAGTGCTTTTTCAGCAGTCACTCCTGAAAAAATCAAGTGGTTTATTGAAGGAGAAAATTGATGTTACGATACCGGGGCGAAGTGTCAAGTACGGCAGAATCCATCCTGTAATTCAAATTCGCAGGGAAATTTGTGCGTTTTTTGCTTCTTTTGGTTTTTCTATTGTCGAAGGGCCGGAAGTAGAATTGGATTATTATAACTTTGAAGCGCTCAATATCCCGAAAGATCACCCTGCAAGGGATATGCAGGACACTTTTTACATTGAAGAAAATATTGTCTTGCGGACGCATACATCACCGGTTCAAGTGCGGATAATGGAAAAAGTACAGCCGCCTGTAAGGATTTTGTCTCCGGGAAGAGTTTACCGTCGTGATTCCGATGTTTCGCACACGCCGATGTTCCATCAAATCGAAGGACTGCTTGTGGATAAAGGTGTCAGTTTTGCTGATTTGAAGGGAATTTTAACCGCTTTTTTAAAAAAGATTTTTGGCATGGATACGACATTGCGATTTCGCCCCAGTTTTTTCCCCTTTACGGAACCTTCGGCAGAAGTTGATATTCGTTGCGTAATTTGTAAGGGAAATGGTTGCCGTGTTTGCGGACAAAGCGGTTGGCTGGAAATATTGGGTTCAGGAATGGTTGATCCGGCAGTATTTAAGAACGTGGGTTATGACGCAGAAGAATATTCAGGCTTCGCTTTCGGTCTCGGATTGGAGCGCATAGCCATGTTGAAGTACGGCGTATCGGACATCCGGCTTTTTTTTGAAAATGACATTCGATTTCTTAATCAATTCTAGGAGAGCCTTTTTATATGCTGGTTAGTCTCAAATGGCTCAAAGATTATATTAATATAAATATTACTGCTGAAGAATTGGCTGAGAAGTTGACTATGGCCGGTTTGGAAGTAGATGAAATTAAAGTTCTACGTCCCTCGTTTAGCAAAGTTGTTGTCGCTAAAATTCTTTCCGTTGAACCTCACCCCGCTGCCGATAAACTATCCCTTTGTGATGTAACTGATGGGTCCCAAAAGTATCGAGTTGTTTGTGGTGCAAAAAATATAAAAGCAGGGAATATTGTTCCATTGGCTAGAGTTGGCGCAACCATTCCCGGTGGACATAAAATCAAATCATCAGTTTTACGCGGAGAGAAATCAGACGGAATGCTCTGCTCGGAAGCGGAGTTGGAAACAGGTGACAATTCCTCCGGTATCTGGCAATTGCCTGAAAATTTGACTTTAGGCGAATTATTAGAAACTGCTCTTGATTTGGGCGATACGGTTTTAGATGTAAGTATTACTCCAAACCGTTCTGATTGCTTGAGCATGATTGGAATCGCGCGAGAGGTAGCCGCAATTACAGGCGAAAAAATAAAAATTCCTGTCGGCCGTATTCTTGAAACTCTTGAAGAGATCAGTTTACATGCATCACTACAAATTATTGATGCTGACCTCTGTCCGCGTTACACAGCACGACTTCTTAAAAACGTCAAGATTGGTTCTTCACCTGCCTGGATGAAAACGAGATTAGAATCAGCAGGAATTCGTTCGATAAATAATGTTGTCGATGTAACCAATTTTGTAATGCTTGAGATGGGTCAACCTCTTCACGCGTTTGATTTTCGTTTTCTGGAGAAGGGGAAAATTATTGTCCGAAAATCAAGGGATGATGAAGAATTCACTTCTTTAGATGGTAAAACACGCAAGCTGCCGGCAGATACTTTATTAATTTGTGACGGAGTAAAGCCTGTGGCTATCGGCGGAATTATGGGTGGTCTTAATTCAGAAGTTAAGGAGGACACGGAGGATGTTTTGCTGGAGAGTGCTTATTTTAATCCGGTTTCTATTCGTCGTTCGGCACGCAAACTGGCAATGCCTACTGACGCGTCTTTCCGCTTTGAAAGAGGAATCGATCCGGAAGGAGTCATCGTTGCCCTGAATCGCGCGGCACAGCTGATTGCTGATCTCAGCGGCGGTAATATTTGCAGAAATTGTATTGATGAATATCCACATAAAATTCCACCTGTTAAAGATATTCCTTTGCGACTTAGCAGAATTTGTCAATTAGCAGGTGCTGCAATTGAAGCAAAAGAAGTTATTAAAATATTGCAGAGTCTTGGTATGATTGTAGGCAAAGCAGGTAAGGATAATTATCTGGTGACACCGCCGGCCTTTCGTATCGACATAAAAAGAGAAATCGATTTAATTGAAGAAGTGATTCGTATCTACGGATACGATCGCATTCCGATGACACTGCCTAATTTTGCGGCGATAGAAATGACCTCTAATCCCCGGATGGATTTAGAGGAGAAAATCAGGCATATTCTTAACGGCACGGGTTATTCAGAAGTAATCAATTATAGTTTTGTAACTCCGGAATTTGTAGATCACATGTGTTTACCGGGAAATGATAAAAGGCGGCGTTTAGTCCGGATCAAAAATCCATTGGTAGAAGACCAATCCGTGATGAGGACAACGATGGTTTTTGGATTGCTCGATACCATGAAGAAAAACAACAATAACGGTTTGCTTGATTTGAAGATATTTGAAATGGGATGTGTTTTTATTGATCGTAAAACAGATGACCTTCCCGAAGAAACAAATATGCTTGCCTGCCTATTGACGGGAGCCACGACAGATAATTTGTGGGGCAACAAGGTAAACGCCGATTTTTATGATCTGAAAGGCTGCCTCGAAAACATCTTTTATGATCTTAAATTAACCAATTGTAGTTATCGTTCATCAACTGCAGAGCTATTTTTACATCCCGGTAAATCTTGCGAAATATATATTGGTGAAGTGTCAGTAGGTTATATGGGGCAGGTGCATCCGGATGTTCGGCAGCGATTGGATTTAAAAAATAATGTCTATGTTCTTGAAATCAATTTAGATATTTTAGCCAATCAAGTAAGTAATGTTATTGCTTATCAAGAAATATCAAAATTTCCGGCAGTAACTCGCGATGTCGCATATCTGATTCCTGCTGAAATGGAAACCAATAACATGGTTGATATTGTTTTGCGCCAAAGTGAAGAATTGCTTGAAAATGTGGTTATTTTTGATATATACACAGGCAAAGGTATTGCTGAAGGCTTAAAAAGTCTGGGGCTTCGTTTTTCATATCGTGCGTCGGACAGAACATTAACAGATGTGGAGGTAAACAACATCCACGATAAAATTGTGCAGAACACCATTGGATTGACGGGTGCAAAAATAAGAGGCGAATAGTTTATTTGACAAAGTTAAAATGGAGGGAAAGAAATGACAAAGATTGATATTATTCAAAATGTTTATGAGAAGCTTGGTTTTTCCAAAAAAGATTCTGCGGATATTGTTGAGTCAGTATTTGACATTATCAAGGACAGCCTTGCGCAGGGAGACAAAGTTAAGATTTCCGGATTCGGTAACTTTTCGGTGAAAGAAAAACGGGCACGCCGTGGTCGTAACCCCCAAACCGGACAGGAAATTTCCATTACAGCGCGCAGAGTGTTGACGTTCAAATCGTCTCAGGTTTTGCGAAAGGCTCTGAACTGATACAAGCTTTTCCGCGCAGACACAGATATTAAGAAAGTATGATACCAAGTTGCTATCAAACATTAAAAGGTTGATTTACCTGGCATAATACCAAGTAAGCTTTCAAAAATTCATAGTTTTTTTTGAAAGCAACTTGGTATTAGATAAAATCAACTGCGGTTTGATTTTAGCTGTGTCATGTAGGGAGAATAGCTGCAAGGATTCAGG
>Ga0247841_10005473_pt1 | contig 20541 bp, 19 predicted proteins | sample LaCruzMarch2015__2_FD_192410 | JGI IMG/M metagenome (GOLD analysis project Ga0247841, IMG submission 192410) | Freshwater microbial communities from meromictic Lake La Cruz, Castile-La Mancha, Spain - LaCruzMarch2015_18m | ecosystem: Environmental > Aquatic > Freshwater > Lake | place: Spain... | reverse complement strand
GTGTTAATGGCACGTATTTTTATTTCTTCCTGAGATTTCTGGTCGAGAACAGATACTGCTCTCTCCTTTATAGTAACCCCCAGCTTAAACATGCCGTTGGCAATTAAAAAAGCCATCAGTGATAAGGGGATTACGATAAGCAGGAAGAAAATACCTCCTATACCAAAAAACTGCTTATCTTTGTTATTATTTGACATTCTAATTTCCCCCTAACCTTTGTTAATTTTGTAGTTAACTTTTAAATATTAACCCAAAAAGTAACGCATGTAAGGGTTAGCATAGAGAAGCACAAGAGAAACAACCAGCGCGTAAATGGCGATGGATTCAGCCATGGCCATACCAACCAGCATGGTCATCATAATCTTTCCCTGAACGCCCGGGTTTCTTCCAACTGCCTGACATGCACCGTTTGCTGCGTTACCAATACCGGCACCGGCTCCTATTGCTCCTAAACCAATGGCTAGTCCTGCAGCGATCATTGCGCCTAAAGCAAAAATAACTTTAATGTAGGATTCCCCACCTGCAGGGATAGTTTCTGCAGCAAAAGCGAGCGAGCTCGATAAAAGCAGAACTACGATGGATGTAAATACGGTTAAAAACTTTTTACCAAATTTGTGTAACATTTTCTGTCTCCTTTCGTACTAAATTTTATTATTACTTACTACTTTTTTCCATAACATAAATAAATCATCATGGGAAAGCGAAATAATTTATCTTAACTTCGATCAGCAATAAGCATGACTTGTGCCATCTCCTTAATGTGGGGAAATATTTCTAAATATTTAACCTGCCTGATGTTGCAGCGAGAACTAATACTAATCTAATCACTCAAGATTGTTATTCTTTGTGATAAAACACAAATTAAAATATTTTTTTGTATAAAAAATTTATATTTCTATTCCAGCCGAAATGCGCTGAAAATGTGAAATCCCATTTAATGTTTTGTTAAACAGGTTGGAATAAAACATTTAATAGCAAGTTGCTTTCAAAACACAGTTGCAGATGCCCTTCAGGGTGTTGTGTGCGGGATAGTCCCGATAGCCTTTGGCTATTGGATAATTCGACTAACAAAATTCAGTTCACTCTGTTCCTGAATTTTGAGTCTCATTATATTTATATTGAAATTTTTTGTTAAGGTAGTTAGTATCATCAAACGGCTTTGTAAATAAAACACTAAAAAACTTTTATTAAAGGATTATCATGCAGGAGCTTTTGACAGCAGTGACTTACCCCATAGTATGGCTTGTTTGTTCTTATATTTTAAAAATTGAAAGTGGTTTGCCCAAGCTTCTTATTTCACTAACGGCAGCGGTTTTAGTTTATGTTTTAATCGGGATTAAGCAATCTCAAAAAGATAACGAGAAGGATAAGAAAAATTAGGTGATTTCATCCGTTAAAATCAATAAACTTCTAGATAAAACCAAGAAGGCGCGCATCTGGCTTGCAAGTATTGTCGTAATCATTCTGATTCTGCTTTTAGCGTTGACAGTGAACAATGCCCGCGAGCAGGATGTGGTCGAACTGTTCAGTCGGCAGCAGCTTGCCTCTGCTCAAAATGCAGCCACTCGCCTGACAGACATTTTTGATCAGGTCGGGAAAAATATTGCGTTATTTTCTTATTTTGATCCCCAAGGTAAAATTTTAACGGGTGAAAGGGATCAGGAATCAAAAATTTTCTATTCCGGCTGGGTAAGTTCGATTAATGCTGTCGTGCTTTTTGATTTCGAGGGGAAAATCAAGAGAGCTTCACCGCAGAATGCCCTACTCAAGGCAAATTTAACCAAACATTTTCACGATTTAAAGCAACAAAACAAGCAATACGTAAGTTTAGTTTTATCGAAAAAAATGCCCGGTGATCAAAAAGTGAATAAGACAGATTGGAATTTAATCTGGGGTTATCCCATTTGGCGTCAGGGGAATGTTTTTTCCGGTGCCTGGATAGTTTCTTATTCACTTGCAGCTTTGGTTGATGTTTGTGAAAAACAAATACGGGATAATCAACTGGGTGAATTGTGGATTGTTGACGCGTCAGGGCAAATAATTCTTCATCCGGATTCCTCTTTTATCGGGAAAAACATCAATGATGTAATTAAAAATCGAGATGCATCAAAAATTAATTTCCCTGCTGAAGGCGGCAGACATTTAGACGCAACCATTGCTCAAGCTAATAAAGGAAAACAAAGAAGTATTGTTGCTTATTATCCGGTGCAGGTAACAGAGAATAAATGGTTTATTCTGGTTGCCGCGCCCTATAGTCGCATTATATCTCCTGTTCGTGAAACCTTTGTTTATATACTGTTTAGCGCTTTCATCCTTATTTTGGTCGTGGTCATTGCCGGCACATCTTTTGCCTATAAGGAAGGGAAAAGCCTGCGTTTTAAAGAAGAGCAAAAAAGATTGCATGAGCGTGAAGACTGGCAGGAAAAGCTGCTTCGGGAAAAGAAAAACATAGACGGTATTATTGAAGGTTCACCTATTCCCAGTTTTGTCATCAACAATGAACATAAGATAATTTTATGGAATCGAGCCTGTACGGAACTCACAGGTTATTCAGCCGAAGAGATGCTCGGTACCTATAACCACTACAAGCCATTTTATTCAGTGCAGAGGCCTGTTATTGCGGATTTAATTATCAAACGCGATATAGAAAGTTTAAATAAGTATTACGGCTCCAAAAGAGTAAAAAAATCAGATAAGGTTGAAGGCGCTTATGAAGCGACGGATTTTTTTGAGAACCTTGGCGGACGCAGTCGTTATATGTATTTTTTAGCTTCGCCCATTTACGATGAAGAAGGTGAAATCGTTGCCGCAATAGAAACTCTGCAGGATATGTCTCGCGAAGAAGAGCTTACACGGAGTTTGCGAGAGTATGCCGAGACACTTCAAAATGAATTAGCCGAGAATATTGATCTGAGGCAGGAAATTGAAGGGCTTTACAACTATATGCATTCCATTGTGAAGAGTCTGCCTGATAAGATTTACGAGTTGGATGAAAATGGTATTATCAATTATATAAGCCGCGGATTGAAGAAAGAAGGTGAAAAAAATTCTCCTGAATTCAGGGGGAAATACTTCCTGGAATTTGTTGCTCCCGAGGATAAAGATTTTGTGCTGTCGAAATGGGAAGAAGGCAAACGAGGTATTTACAATCCCTATGAGATTGAAAGGACAACGAAAGATGGACACAAGGTGAATCTGCTAGTGACGACTTCACCTGTTATCGGGACAAGCCACTATATAGTAGTACAGCGGGATATTACAGAATTCAAGAATCTGGAAAAGAGGCTTTATGATAGCCAGAAACTGGCAGCATTGGGACAATTATCGGCTGGTATTGCTCATGAAGTTCGCAATCCGCTTTCATCGATCAAGATGAGTTTGCAGATACTGGAGAAACGCATGAGTCCGGAAGGTAATGATCTGAAAAGATTTAAAATCGCGCGAAAAGAAGTTGAGCATCTGGAAGAACTGGTCAACAATGTTCTAGTTTTTGCCAAACCAATGGAACCCAAAATGGTACCGGTGGATTTAGCGAAGGTCATAGAACAGGTTTTGGCTTTGGCCGAAAAAGGAATTGCCGATAAACAGATTGATGTCAAAATTGACTTTAAAAATATACCTCCGGTAACTGTGGATGCGGGTATGATTACTGATGCATTCTTAAATATTGTTCGCAACGCTGTGGATGCTGTTGAAGCAGAAGGACTTATCAAAATAACCTTACGCAATCTCATCGGAGATTATCCGTCTGTGTCCGTTGAAATCAAGGATAATGGCTGCGGTATTGAAGAAGCAGACTTGCCCCATCTATACAATCCTTTTTTCACTCGAAAAAAATATGGAACAGGCCTGGGGCTTTCGCAGGTCGTAAAAATTATTGAAATGCATCATGGAACAATTGATATTGTAAGCGAAAAAGGAAAAGGGACAAAGGTCAGCGTCACCTTGCCTTGCTTTGAGCGGTGGCGTGTGCAAAGAGATTTATAAGCTGGTCAAAACCACAAAAAAGGCTGCGTTGCAGCCGACCTAAAAACAAAGGTAACTATTATGGCGAGTATTCTTGTTATTGATGATGATGCTTCGATTGTCGAAACACTGGATTTGTATCTTACGGAAGAAGGTTACAAAGTCCACACCGCGCTGACAGGCACGGAAGGTTTGAATAAGTACGTACAGAATCCGGCAGATGTGGTTATTCTGGATATCCGGTTGCCGGATGTTGATGGATTTTCGGTTCTGGAAGATCTCAAAGAAGAAAATGAAAACGTTAAAGTCATTATGATCACGGCTTTTCATGATATGGAAACAACCATCAATGCCATGAAGGGCGGCGCTTTTGATTACATTCATAAACCGGTCAATGTTGATGAACTGGATCTGGCGATTAAGAAAGCCTTGAAATCTCTGGAAATGGAAAAAAAGATTGATGGACTTTTAATGGAGCCATCGCGGAGTTTTCGGGTTGGGGATATCATTGGCACAGGTAATGAAATGCGGGAAATTTTTAAAACGATAGGTGTAGTTTCACAAAGCCGCACTACCGTGTTGATTCAGGGTGAGAGCGGCACAGGCAAAGAATTGATTGCTAAAGTCATTCATCATAATACATCACCTGATGAACCTTTTATCGCGGTCAACTGTTCGGCCATTGTCGAAACGCTGCTGGAATCGGAATTGTTCGGTCACGAAAAAGGATCATTCACCGGCGCTATCGCCCGCAAATTGGGCAAGTTTGAACTGGCGCGTTTTGGCACAGTCTTTCTCGATGAAATCAGTGAGATGTCCATTAACTTGCAGGCAAAACTATTGCGCGTCTTACAGGAAATGGAATTTGAAAGAGTCGGCGGCAAAGACCGCGTTAAAGTCAACGCCCGAATAATGGCGGCAACAAACAAAGATTTAAAGACTTTGGTTAAAGAAGGAAAGTTTCGCGATGATTTATATTATCGCTTGAATATTGTATCCATTAACTTACCGTCACTACGCACACGCCATCAGGATATTTCGCAGTTGATCGACTACCTGCTGGCAAAAATTAATCTGGATCTGCACAAGAAAATTATTGGAGTATCTGCCGAGATGATGGAGATATTCATGAAATATTCCTGGCCGGGTAATGTTCGGGAACTGGAAAATCTGCTTGTGCGAGCATGCGTTGTGGCCAAAGGTCAGGTTTTGGGAGTTGGCGATTTTCCGGAACTGGGCAAAGAAGATCCTTCTAGTTTGGCAAGTGACTCGTCCGCGGAATTATTTAAACCGGCAATACCGGGAAAGCTTCTGACTCTGGACGAAGTGGAAGAACGCTACATTCGAAAAGTCATTAAAGAGACAGATAAAAATAAAGGGGAAATTTGTGAGACATTAGGAGTTTCCCGACCTACCTTGGAACGCAAGCTGGATAAATATGGCATTACCTTTGAACGGGAATAATCGATAAAGGGTTATCATTTACCCTTGTAGACTGCCCCCCTACTCTCTATGAAAGACTTGTTCCCTTCCAATCTTGAAATCCTGGCCGATTTCAACGCCGCCATGACCCCGAGAGGGGCGCGTTTGGATATTTCCGTTGCAAGTTGAACAGCGCGTTCCAGTTTTTTCCCGGGTGCCGAAATTTCTTGTACCAATCACAGCCTAAAGGCCTCGTCGCATGTTATTTCATCTCCTGTCAGCAGGAGCGCATGGCTTTTCCCCTTTGGAGTTCAGACTCTGCGAAAAGCTTCGCGCTGAAAAATTCAATGGCGCTGGCGGAAAAATTACGTTATATAAAGGTGGAACTAAATAATTTACATGAGGAGAATAATGAAAATGAACAAAATGGCCTTTTATAAAATTACCTATGGTCTATATGTCATCACCTCAGGGCAAGATGGTAAATTCAACGGCCAGATTGCCAACTCCATGTTTCAGGTTACATCAAATCCGGCAACAGTTGCCATCAGCATTAATAAAGAAAACTACACACACGGATTAATTAAACTCAGCCGCAAATTTGTTGTTTCTATTCTGTCTCAGTCAGCACCGATGAACTTCATTGGCCTTTTCGGTTTTAAAAGCGGGCGTGATGTGGACAAGCTGCAAAACATAAAGACAAAAACAGGAACGTCTAAAGTGCCCATTGTTTTAGAAAATACAGTTGCCTATATAGAAGTTGAATTGGAAAAAGAATTGGATTGCGGCACGCATACTATTTTTGTCGGCAATATTATTGAGAGTGATGTTGTAAGTTCAGAAGAGCCGATGACGTACGCCTATTATCAGCAGGTCAAGGGTGGAAAATCGCCGAAAACAGCGCCCACTTATGTCAAAGATGAACCGGCCACCACTCCTCAGGTCGCCGCCCGCTATGTCTGCAGTGTATGCGGTTATGTTTATGATGAAGTCTTGGGGGATCCGAATAACGGCATTGATCCCGGAACAAAATTTGAAGATTTACCTCAGTCCTGGACATGTCCTGTCTGTGGCGCGGATAAATCAAAATTTGAAAAAAAATAGTAGCGCTTATTACTTGCCCGTTTGATGGAACGGTTTTTGTCAATTAGTAATTAAAGCGCAGATTACAAGTATAAATGGAGGTATCGTTATGGCAGAAAAGAAAATTGGCGAAGTTGTTAAGTTTTTTTCTAAACCGTCAGTAGCGGCGGTAAAAATTGTGGAAGGTGATGTAGTTGTGGGGGATAGCTTAAAATTTTCCGGCCATACCACTGACTTTATTGACGTGATCAATTCCATGGAAGTGGATAAAAAATCAGTTCAGAAGGCTGTTGCCGGTGATTTCATTGGGCTGAAAGTATCTAACCGCGTTCGGCCTGGTGATGAAGTGTTCAAGGTAATACCGGATTAGATTACATCTTTTTTGGTGAGCGTTTTTACCGGGTGAACCGGTCACATTCGCTCGATTTGGCGGAACCCGACTGGTATTATCAATCGTGAAACATCGGGTGCTGGTACATCAGTGGCAAGATGCAGATTGAAAGCCAGTCAGGACAAGGCGCCAAAGTATCGCTGTATTTTCCCTTGAAACATAATGATAAAGAATAATAATTTGCGGTGTACATTTTGTTTCTTCCTGCTACTACACAACTTGGCAGACTCAGAAAAAGTTGATGCTTTCGTGTGGCAGTCTTCACTTTAATTCAAAAAGGAGATCTGTTTATTCAGTGATAAATAGAAATAATCCCCCAAAGGTCGGTTAGCTGATTAATTACCATGCAGCACATCCATCCATCTAATTGCTTCCGTATCGGTGACTTTCCCCAGGTACATCTGAGTGGTCTTAATATCCTGATGCCTGAGAAGAACCTTTGATACCACTTCCAGAGGGATACCGTTACGGCTGGCATGGGTGGCCGAATATCGACGCAGATCATGGGGACGAATTTTGATCCCGACCTTTTCGCCAAGTTTACTTACCATGGATAAGGCAGAGGAATAACATATCGGAAAAATTCTACTTTCCGGACTGTTTTTGCAGCCACGGACATATTCAGAAAGCCTCTTTGCAATCGATTCTGTCATAAAGGCAACTTCTATATCCTTGCCTGATTTAGGTTGCCTAATCATCAGCTTCCTGTCCGTTATATCATTCCCCCTGAGATTCAAGACCTCGCCTATTCTCATGCCGCATCTTGCCTGGAGTTCAAGCATTAGTCTGTCTCTGATCTTTTTGCTCCGATAAATGATTTCATCGACGCTTTCTCCACTGAGAATATCCTTCTGTTTCATCCTTGGGCTTTTGAAAGCTTTGGCTATGATGGAATCTTGGCAGGGATTCTTCATGGAATGTCTTTTTTCATTAATCAGGAAATTGAAGAATGCTTTCAACTGGGCATATCGCAATCTCCTGGTTGACTTGGCCGCATGTTCCGTTAAGGCTTCCAGAAACTGGTAGATTTGATCAGAAGTGATCGCTTCTAAGTGACTATCAGTAAATTGATTTTCGAGATGTTCAAGAAGGTAACGGTAGCTATCCTTGGTTCTCTTCCTATGGATATTCTTTTGTGAGCTTTGAAATATTTCAATGGCTTCTTTTACTATCATTGTCTTCCTCCTTTTTATAGACCTTTGGGGAAACACTAATTATACAGGATTATCGAAGGCATGTATTATGATTTCTTGGTGATTTATTCCGCCCTTGGGTATTGCAGAAAATTTAGTCCTATGATAAGCTAATAGTCAAATTCTGGAGGTGTTTTATGCATAGCACAAAAGACATAATTCAGGAGGCCGCTGCGCTTCCAGTAGAAGAGCGTATCATAGTGGTGGATTCCCTCCTTCGCAGTCTAAACATTCCGCATCCAGACAGTGATACTGAGTGGACCGCGGTTGCCAAGCGTAGGCTTGCTGAACTACGGTCCGGACGCGTCAATCCCGTTCCAGGGGATCAGGTTTTTGCGCGTATCAGAAAGCGGTTTGGACGATGACGTTTTATTTTCACACGGAAGCAGAAACGGAATTCCTTGAGGCCATCGAATATTACGAAAGCTGTGCACCTGGACTAGGAGAAGATTTCTCTCTGGAGGTCAATTCCACGATACAGAACATACTGTCCTATTCGGACGCATGGCCAATTGTTGAAGATGATGTCCGCAGATGTCTGACAAATCGTTTCCCATACGGTGTTCTATACAGCATTGAACCAGATTGCATTTACATCCTCGCGGTCATGCATCTTCATCGCCATCCGGATTACTGGAAATCCAGACTATAGACAGGCAGCAAATAAATTATAACTGCATGTTTTGTCTGTGAGGGATTGGAATGTTCCGGATAGGGAGGCAATGTTTTTATAATAACCAATTCAATCCTTCCTAAACTACACACATCGTCAACCTTGACAAAAATGCTGGACTTCAATTCGTAACAAACACAATTTAAAACATATTATTTGGCAATATTTTCTTGACATACGAGAGTAGCTTCCCTATATTCACTTCTGATGAAAGCAAGTTCTTATCAAAGATTTCTGAGGAATTGTTGATTTGCAGTTAAATCATTTTCTTTCTTTTCAGCTGCGTTTGGGGAGTATTGAGTGCAAGCCCCGATGCTTCAACGAAAAGGGTTCTTGCTTGTTGCTCAATCAGTAATAATGCTACAATTAAATAAAAAAGGAGATTTGAAATGAAGATAAAGGCTATTGTTTTCTTGGCAGTTGCCATGATGTTTTTTTCTGTGTCCCTTGTAAATGGTTCCGGTTGGCAATTAAAAGACATGGGGATCGGCATCTATGATGACGCAGCTTACGATACGGAACTACGGATTGTGGAAAAGAAAAATACCTGGTCCCTACGGGAATTGCAGAGCAGAGGAGCGCTGAGTGGACGCGGCAAGGTATTTGGTGCGTGGCTGGTAGGCCTTCCGGTCAATACCTACTTGAATAAAAACGGTGTTGCGGAATACGCTTACAAGTATCGCTTGACAGACCCCAAAGGTAATTCCAACGTCTCTGGTCCGCATGGATTTTATTCGCCAGGCTTTACGACAATTTTCATTAACACCTGGGTTGCCGGGAATTGGAATATTGAATTCATGATCTGGCAGAGAAGCACAGAGCAGGTCACGCCGATTGGGAAAATTGATTTCAAAATTACGGATTAGAGGCATTTTATCTTCCTCCTGTAGTTAACCTCGGCAAATGTGCTTGATTTCAATCCATATTTTGTGGCCAAAATTCCCTTGACATAAAAGCGCTGCTTCCTTTATGCTCACTTCCAATGAAATCAAGTTCTTGTCAAATATCAAAACTTCGGGGCAGTTAAAAATACCGCCGGGTCCGATAACGGTTACGTCCCGGGGCACGTATTAGCGCCAGAAAATAACTTTATTCAAATAAAAAAGGAGAAAACACATTATGAAAAGAAACAAAACTATCGGCAGCTTTATCATTATCTCCCTGTTTCTGACGGCGGCAAATATAACCACTTGCTTTGCGGCACCACCGCAAGCGGCACTAACCGGCGTCTGGAACGTCCAGTATAGCGACGGTTCGGAGGGCACAATGAAAGTGGAAAAAAACAACTTTAAACTTACAATACCGGCAATTGGTGAAATCAAAGGTCTGATTGAGGAAAGGGGAGATTATTTTGAATCAATACTGAGCGATCGGAGAGCCGGTATAGATTTCCTCTACGGTTATATAAAAGGCGATAAAATAGAAGGGAAGCTCCAGGAGAGCGCGCCATGTGTCGAATTGAAAAAAGCCTTCCAGAGCGGTGTCGTTGCCGTCAGCGCCAGGTCCTGCCAGTTTTCATTTACGGCAGTAAAAAAATAAGTTTTTAAACCGGCAATGGCCGGAAGCTTCTGCACGCCATAGATAGCGAGGGGACTTACGGCCATTGCTTTATTTTCCTCAAGGCAAGGTAATGCGTTTTAATCTCTTAGGGTAAATTCCCCGCTGCTTGCGGCGGGGTAGTTCATTTGAGCGGCTTGAATTCGATTATTGCTTTAGCGGGGCTGGAACTGTTATACTTATCATTATCGCATCTTTTCCAGATGCCCAGATCAAACCAGAAACCTAAATTAAAATCTTTGGTCTTAATAGTTTTAACTTCTCCACGCAGCGCCGTGAAATAGCAGTACTCGCCTTGAGCATGAACCGAGTCATAACCTCCGGCAAAGCCGGAGGCTTGTATAGCTAAGTGGCAGGCTTCCGTGATCTCGCACCCTGCCGGTCGGGGTAGAATGAATCAGGAATATAGCTATAAAGCCCCCCTCTCCATACGAAAACGCTTACAGCGGTTAATTCTCATCTTGGTACGTATAGCTGAAATCAAGCATCCAATGATTTGGATAGGCATCCATCCTTACAAATGGTAATCTGCAACATCTATTTGCCATTTATTAATTGATGAAGTATAAGAAATATCGAATTGTTAAATGGGGGGGGTATTTCTATGAAAGTCATTTCTATGAAAGTCATTTCTATAAGAATCTTCCTTATCCTGTCTTTACTTATTCTAATCAATCCATATTCACTTCCGGCAGCCACGGAACAGCGCATCGCTCTGGTCATCGGCAACGGTACTTACAGTTCATGCCCCCTGAAGAATCCTGTTAATGATGCAACTGATATGGCAACGGCTTTAAAACGCGCCGGATTTACTGTAACACTAAAAAAGAATGCCAATCTTCAGGAGATGGTGGAAGCGATTGAAAACTTCGGCAATAACCTGAAGCGTGGTGGCGTGGGGCTTTTCTACTATGCCGGGCACGGAGTGCAGGTAAGCAACGTCAACTATCTTCTACCGGTAAGCGCCAAAATCAACAAAGAGTCGGACGTGCGGTTTCAGGCAGTTGATGCAGGCCGGGTGCTGGCAGAGATGGAAAATGCCAATAACGGACTCAATATAGTAATTCTGGATGCCTGCCGTGACAATCCCTTTGGCAAAAGCTTTCGCAGTTCTTCCCGTGGTCTTGCAATTGTAGCCAACGCCCCATCAGGAACTTTCATTTCCTATTCAACTGGTGCTGGTCAGGTGGCAAGTGACGGCGAAGGTAAGAATAGCCCTTACACAAGAGCTCTGCTGGAGAATATTGCCAAACCGGGACTGACCATAAACAAAGTCTTTATGAATGTACGCAGCAAAGTAAAAAAGGAGACAGGGCAAGTGCCTTGGGAATTATCTTCTTTGGAGGGGGATTTTTATTTTATGACTGGCTCGGCAAAAATGGTATCGGATAAGTCTGAATCAGTCGCTGCCAAAACATCACCAACGGATGATCTCGATGATGAGAACAAAAAACTGGAGGCGGAGCAACGCCGTTTGGAAGAAGAGAAAGCATCCTTTGTGAAGAAGAAGGCTCTTGATGAAAAAAGGCAGCAGATAGAAGAAGAACGGGAGCGGCTAGAAGCGGAAAAGGAAGCGGCTCGTCAGGTGGAGGTGGAGCGGAAGCAGGCAAAAAAGACCACAACTCTGGCTATGTCGAAACGCCCCCTTGCCTCCACAGTAGATGAAACCACCGGCATGCAACTTGTTTTCGTCAAGGGTGGCTGCTTCCAGATGGGGGACAATTTTGGTGATGGTGACGGGGACGAGAAGCCCGTCCACGATGTCTGTGTCAGCAACTTTTATATAGGGAAATATGAGGTAACTCAGGGGCAGTGGGAAAAAGTAATGGGTAGCAACCCTTCACATTTCAAGAACTGTGGCGAGAACTGCCCTGTGGAAAATGTATCATGGAATGATACTCAGGATTTTATTCGTAAACTTAATTCACAAAGCGGCAAGAATTATCGTTTGCCTACAGAGGCGGAGTGGGAATATGCAGCCAGAAGCGGCGGGAGGAAAGAAAAGTATTCCGGCACAGATTCCAGCCTTGATGATTATGCCTGGTATAGTAGTAATTCAGGTAGCAAAACCCACACCGTGGGTCAAATGAAGCCTAACGGCTTGGGCATTTACGATATGAGCGGAAATGTCTGGGAATGGTGTTCCGATGGGTATTGGTTTAAGTATTACGGCGAAAGCCCTCGTGATAATCCTCAGGCGCCAGACGGCAGTTCTTACCGCGTGCTGCGTGGCGGGGGCTGGGAAGCTAGTGCCCGGAGCTCCTGCGCGGCGAGCCGGAACAGGAGCATTCCGGTCATTCGGAACAACAACTACGGGTTTCGCATTGGTGTTTCCCCTAGATGATATTGTCGCATTTCTAGTTTTCTATTTTCTGTTCTTTTCTTTGGGGGTGCAGGGACATCTTTAAGATTTAAAATGGTAATCTTCAATAGACTGATCATAATCTTTTAATGATTTATAGATGGGTACAGGGATTCCGGTGATTCAGTAATATTTTTACGCATGCCTTCCTGAACTACACAAAATCTCAAACCCCCAAAAAATGCAAGACTTCAACTCATAATATACACAATCCACGTCCAACTACAAACATCTATCTCTCACTTATTATGGTCAATATTTCATTGACATATGATACTGGACTTCCTATACTTTAGACATACATAAGCAATGTCCTATCAAATTACTCTGATATTTGGATCCAACGGAGGCAGTCATGCCCGAATCACAATATTATCATGTTTCCCATAAAGGAAAGTTCACAAGCTTTGCAACTATAGATGAGGCTATGATTGCGGCAAAGAACGGCGGTTTTCTGTGGCTGAATTACTGCCAACCACAGAAAGAGGAGCTTTCGATCCTCATCGGTCTCTTGGATCTCCATCCGCTTTCTATTGAGGATTGTTTAGACGAAAACCAGATTCCCAAGATTGAAGACTTTCCTAAAAATACTTTTATTATCTTCAACGCCTTTGACTACTCAAACAGGAAACTTTCGATCAGTGAGATTGATCTATTTATCGGCGACAACTTTCTGGTTACCGTCAGCCAACACAATTCCGACAATCGCAAAATTTCTGATGGCATTGAGCGTATCGTGAAGACAGACATCGCGAGCGCCCAACACGGACCGGCGTTCCTGATGCACATCATCCTGGACCACGTGGTGGACCAAAAGTATTTGGCAATTGAGGCGTTTGAAGATGAAATGGACACCCAAGAAGAAACAATGCTGGCTAACGTTTCAGATTTCAACCCCGCCGAGCTAATCCGATTGCGTCGTGACCTGTTAAATCTCCGCAAGAGTCTATTCCATGAGCGGGAGATTCTCGTTAAAATCTGTCGCAAAGATTTTCGCTTCATATCAGAAAAAGCCATCTTCCACTATCGTGACATCTATGACCATCTAGCAAAATTCTTCGAACTGACTGAGACTTATCGTGAAATAGTCACCAGCCTCATGGAAATGTACCTGTCGATGCTAAACAACAAGATGACTACCGTCGCCAATGAGACAAATAAAGCAGTCAGGCGTTTGACACTCATTACCACTATTTTTATGCCGCTTACACTGCTTGCCGGAATCGGTGGGATGTCAGAGTGGTCTATGATGACCGGACCTTCTAACTGGAAGATCGCATATCCGGCTTTTCTTTTAGCCATGGGTGTAATCGGTTTTGTCAACTACTGTTTGCTCAAGTGGTTTGAAAGAAAAAGATGATGGAACGGACGTGCGATTGGATAAGCAGCAATGGCAAGAGATTCATTTGTATGCAACGAATTTCTTCTGCCAGTATATGTTTTCAACATGCACAACTTCCTGAAGTCAGCAAAATGCCACCATTGAAGGAAATGCAGGACTTCGATCCGTAATAAACACATTTCAATCACGATGACAAACATCAGCAGCGTAGCATTCTGCGGTCGATATTTCCTTGACATACAAGAATGCTCCTGCTTATAATTTGTATCTGAAAAGCAATACCTTAACGAATACGAGGCCAAAGAGATTATAAAACTGGCCAACATGGTAAGAGAAGTCAAAGAAATCAAACAACACTAAGGCGCCGGCATAAAAGGTCGTGCAGGGATCGAGTGTTAAATAACACGTCTTTTAAATAAGCGGAGAATGATTATGTTCACATGGTTGACTAGTCCTGAAGCATGGATTGCTCTCGGAACCTTGACGGCTCTGGAGATAGTCCTAGGCATCGACAACATCATTTTTATATCCATTCTGGTGGGGCGACTGCCTGCCCAAAAAAGAAATATTGCCCGCAATATAGGCCTCATGCTAGCCATGGGCACTCGTCTGGCACTTCTATTTTCTATTGTCTGGATAGCCAACTTGACCCAACCATGGTTCTCCATCCTGGGACAGGATATCTCCGGGCGTGACCTCATTCTCATCGGCGGCGGATTATTTCTGCTGGCCAAAGCAACCCATGAAATTCACAACAGCCTTGAGGGCATTGAGGAGGATAAACAGAAACTTAAAACCATAAAGATGGCGACGGTGCTTTTTCAGATTGCCGTTCTTGATATCGTGTTTTCGCTAGATTCCGTCATTACGGCAGTGGGGCTGGCCCAGCACATCTCGATTATGGCGATTGCGATTATTCTGGCGGTGGGTGTCATGTTATTTGCCGCCAACCCAATTGCCAATTTTGTAGATGGTCACCCAACAATAAAAATCCTAGCCTTGTCTTTTCTCATACTGGTGGGGGTTACGCTGATTATCGAAGGTTTTGACGTGCATGTTCCGAAAGGCTACATATACTTTGCCATGGCGTTTTCCGTGGCGGTGGAAATGATCAATCTGCGTTTGCGTAAAAAACAAACAGAACCGATCCAATTGCGAAAAGAAATAACGGAATAAAAAGACGGGATAAAAAACGGCAATCGATAGATGGTCGCAAGGAATAAGTGGGGCATTTTGGTAGTTTTCTGCTTACGTATTAGAATCTATAGCCAATCGTTCTGCAAATTGTTTTTCTACTTTTATCTTCCTGTTATACACAAAACTTCAACCTGGATAAAATGCTGTATTTTAAATGATAATCATTGCTTTTATTCCTTCGTAAACCATGATATAAATTTAGTAAATATGATGTATGGTCATGTGACGGCTTGGCCTCAAAGGATACATTGTAGGCATATTGGGGAGCTTTATGAATTATAGGTTAAGTATTGTTTTTTCGACCTTCCTTATCTGCTTGGCATTAGCAGTTGTTGTGAATGTCATTTACGCAATCGACATCGTTTACACCCATCTTTTCTACATCCCTATCATTCTCACAGGAATCTGGTATCCACGATATGTCATTTCACTTGCCGCCGCACTGGGGTTGATCCATATAGCGTGTGACTATGCAACCATAAAGGCGTTTAAGGTCGAACCTCTCATTAGGGCCACAATGTTCATGATTGTGGGATATGTAACCAGCTATCTTGCCCAAAAGCGGGATGCCTTATTCAATGAATTGCAGATTCTGAACAGTACTATGCTTGATATGATCAGCAAGATTGATAGTAATGGTGTTATTGAGTATGTGAGTCCTTCCGTCAAAATGGTTCTCGGATATGCGCCGGAACAACTAAAGGGGAAACCGTTCTTCGATTTCATTCATCGCGATGAGGCATCAACAGTAAAACAAAAGTTTCAAAATGCCATGGAAACACGAAACCCTTTTCGCATGGACTATCGATGCCGATGCGCAGATGGTAGTTATATATGGGTTGAGTCTCTGGCTAATCCCATTGCCGGCGATCAGAAAGGATTGAAGATCTTCGTTTTCGGCAGCAGGGATGTAACCTTACGCAAGCAAGCGGAGGAGGCGCTGAGGGACAGTGAAAAAAGATTCCGTGAACTCAGTATTGTAGATGATCTGACCTTACTATACAATTCCCGGCATTTTTACTTTCAGCTTAAAATTGAATTAGAGCGGGCTACCCGCTACGAACAGCCATTGACCCTTCTTCTGCTTGATCTCGACAATTTCAAGGCATGGAACGACACTTACGGCCATGTCGAGGGAGACCGGGTATTAAGACGACTTGGACAAGTGGTCAAAAGATGTCTGCGCGAGACGGACATTGCTTATCGTTATGGCGGCGAAGAATTCACCATTCTACTGCCCATGACAATAATTTCGGATGGCGCCGTTACAGCAGAAAGAATCCGGATGGAATTTAAGAAAGAGACTTTCTCTCCTGCACCTGATCAGGAAATCAATTTGACTGTGAGCATCGGGCTTTCTCAGTACAAGCCGCCGGAAGACATGAAGGCCTTCGTTCAACGGGTTGATAAGCTTATGTACCAGGCAAAAAATACCGGAAAAGACAGGGTTTGTTGTGAGTAGTAGTTTGAACCACATTACGAATAAGCGTCAATCCAAAATTGAACCAACATCTCGCATTGGATCGCACTTGTCTGTCCCTCAACTTTGGATTGAAGCTTATTCGAAATAGTTAAAATAATTTGGCATCGCCGACCAACTATTTGGTACACTTAAGGTAAATGTCAACCTGATGCGTCGAAATATAACGTTTTGAGTTTTCACGAAATACCTCATAATAATTAATGCATGTGGCATTCAAGGGTATAACGGAATGAACCATAAAGTTATTGCACTAAACAACGCTATCGATTACGTCAAGATTCTTGATGAAGCCAGCGATCCCCTTGTTACTCTTAATTCTGATTATCAGTTCACCTATGCAAACAAGGCTTTTGCGCAAGCGCTAGGAAAACCGCTGGAAACAATTATTGGTAATGACCTATGGGGAATCTATCAGAAAGACGGGGCAGACTTTCGCCGGGATGTAACCAAGGAGGTATTTGAAACAGGCCAGATTAAAGTCGTTGATAATGTCGTTCCTAAACCCAGTGGTAACTTGTATTTTATAACGACATTTAAGCCGATATTTAATGAGCAGAACATAGTCATTTCAGTTGTTGCCATGGCGAAAGATATTACCGACCGCAAGCAGGCCGAGGAGGCAGTTAGGGTGAGCGAGGTTCGGTTCCGGGAGCTCTTCAATCATATGAGCAGCGGAGTTGCCGTGTATGAAGCCGTCGACAACGGCGGGGATTTTATATTCAGGGATTTCAATCCCGCAGCGGAGAAGATAGAGAAAGTCAGCAGGCAAGACATCCTCAATAAGCGTGTTTCCGAGGCATTTCCCGGGGTGAAATCATTTGGAATCTTTGAAGTATTCCAGAGAGTGTGGCAAACTGGGAAATCGGAGTATTTCCCTCAGAACATTTACAAAGATGAGCTGAATACTGGAAGTTGGCGAGAAACTTGGGTTGTTAAATTGCCAACTGGTGAGATAGTTGCTGTCTATAATGACATCACCGACCGCAAACAGGCGGAAGAGGCACTTGAAAAGGAACGCAGACGACTCCAGCAGGCTCTGGATGAGGTTAGGACGTTACGCGGCATCTTTCCTATCTGTACGAACTGCAAGAAGATCCGCGACGACAAGGGTTTCTGGAACCAGGTTGAGAAGTATGTAAGCGAACGCACCGAAGCCGAGTTCAGCCATGGGATATGTCCAGAATGTGCACAAAAAGTGTATCCGGATATTCGCACAAAGAACAAGATAAAAGTCACGAGAAGACCCGTAATTCTCCTTGTTGATGACGAAGAAGGCTTCCGCATGATTTTTATCCGGCAAATTAAGAAAATCCTTAAAGATCAAGAGTTTGAATTCATTGAGGCAAGTGATGGAGAAGAGGCTTTGGAGCTGCTTAAGGGGGGGGCAAAGCCTTCCATCATTATTCTTGATTATGCGATGCCCAAGATTAATGGAATGGAATTGCTAAAGAGAATCGACGGTGACCATAATGACTTGTACGATGTTCCTCGTATAATGATAAGTGGTTATAGCCAGAAGGAAATAATAAGTGAAGCTCAAACATTAAGATGCGTTTTCTTTGAAAAGAGCATGGATAATATCTTTTATCAACAGATTTGCCAGTATATGACAAATACACTTTTTGATCTTGCACATAATAAAGGGGTGTAAACAAGTAACCCGAAAACATGAATTACAGGTATGATGAAATTTTGATCTTTTCTAAAACAGGTCAAAGTAAAATATAAGCATCCCTGAAGAGTGCATCCGGTAGTTTAACACAACGATGTTTTAAACGGTAATCTTCATCTTACGTTCAAATCTAAAACCCTTTACTTGTAGATGGGAACAGTGATTCCGGAGTTTTTGCACTTTTGATAATTATTAATGCGGGTGACTTATTGAAGACTTGCCGCTATCGATGGATCTGAAATATGGGAAGATATGGGGGTGAGAGCTTTAGCCGCATAGGTTAGGCAATGCAAACAGTCATAATGCATTCAATCCTGATTTTGATGGACAATTTCGGTACTTTACTGTTAGAATGTTACAGAAAAAATGAGGAGTGCTTATAAACGAGATGGAAAGTATAATCGCTAAAGCCATTCAACTTCAATACCAGCCGGTGGCGCTGTTCTGGTCCAGCGAAAAGCCGCAGGGTGCCATGCAGTTTTCCGAAAATAAATGGGGATGTGTGATGTGGCTTGTCGCAGCCGCAGCCAAGGGGAAGAGCGCCGTTGCGGATATAAAAACATTTGGCTGCTTTGGCGGAGGCGTTGGCCTGGGTTTCGGCAATCAGTACAAAAATTTCCCCGGCGGTGAAGAAGGATTCTGTCATTTTCTTTCCACCGGCAATGCTACAAGGGCAGGCGGACAGGAACTGGCTGAGAAGATTAAACCTTACATGACAGCTGAAAGCCATGACCATTTTCTGCATGGCGAGCGCTATATTAAGTCGCCCGCCCTTGTTGAAAAATTTGTCAATAATTTGCCCATGACAGATATTCTTGAAAAATATGTAGTTTTTCAGCCGCTGGATATAATTGAATCCGCCTCCGAAAAACCGCAGGTAGTCATTTTCTTTGTCAATCCCGATCAACTCTCCGCCCTGACGGTGCTTGCCAATTACGGTCGCGGCGATAATGAAAATGTCATTATTCCTTATGCCGCCGGCTGTCATACTATCGGTATATATCCATACCGCGAGGCAAAATCAGCAAAGCCCCGTGCTGTTGTAGGGCTTACAGATATTTCCGCCCGTGTTTATATCCGCAAGCAGCTCAATAATCCAAATCTGATGACCTTTGCCGTACCCTTTGCTCTTTATGAAGAAATGGAACAAAATATTCCCGGTTCATTTTTAGAACGGCACAACTGGCAGAGTTTGTTGTCTGCAAAAGATTAATACCTGCGGGAAGTAAAGACGCAGATTCACGAGTCCGGTGGTAATGCCGGAGAAAGGAGCATTCATGGGAACGAGGCACATAACTGGTTGCGTTTTATGCGCACAGAATTGCGGGCTGACAGTCGAGGTGGAAAATAACCGCATTGTTAAAGTTACACCGGATAAATCCAATGTTAGAAGTGAAGGATACTTCTGCCGCAAAGGGATGAACATTGCCTATCACCAGCACAATGCCGACCGTCTTAAATATCCTTTAAAGAAGGTGGGCGACAAATTTGAACGTATCTCCTGGGATCAGGCAATAGATGAAATCGCCACCAACCTCAAAAGCATTGTTGGTCAGTACGGACCGCGATCGTTTGCCTATATGGGAGGAGGCGGGCAGGGCTGCCATTTCGAGGCAGCCTTTGGTGTGCGCTTGCTACGTGGGATTGGCTCCCAGTATCATTACAGCGCCCTGGCGCAGGAATTTGCCGGTGCCTTCTGGGTCTGTGGAAGAACTCACGGGCGACAATATCTGCACGATCAACCGAATGTGGACAAGACAGACCTTCTTCTGGTGTTTGGCTGGAATGGCATGCAGAGCCACCAGATTCCTCGGGCGCCTCGCCAATTGCAGAGACTCTCCAAAGATCCCGACAAACTCCTTATCGTTGTTGATCCACGGCTTTCCGAAACAGCCAAAATTGCTGATATGCATTTGCCCATCCGACCCGGAACAGATGCCCTGCTTCTCAAGGCGATGATTTCCATTATCCTGAAAGAGGGTTGGGAGAACAAAGCCTACATGGATAAACATACATCAGGATTTGAGCAGGTTAAGTCTTTGTTCAATAATTTTGATACCCGTGCTGCCGTGAAAACCTGTCAACTTGATTTTGATCAGGTTCGGGAGGTTGCAAGGCTTTACGCCACCCGTAAATCGTCCCTGCGCTATGATCTGGGAATCTTCATGGGACGACACAGCGGTTTGTCATCATATCTTAT
>Ga0247841_10005472_pt1 | contig 20542 bp, 15 predicted proteins | sample LaCruzMarch2015__2_FD_192410 | JGI IMG/M metagenome (GOLD analysis project Ga0247841, IMG submission 192410) | Freshwater microbial communities from meromictic Lake La Cruz, Castile-La Mancha, Spain - LaCruzMarch2015_18m | ecosystem: Environmental > Aquatic > Freshwater > Lake | place: Spain... | reverse complement strand
AAAGACCGACTTGATCATGATGCGGGTCGTAGACATCATTTACGCTCTGCCGGACATGTTGGTCATCATTCTATTGTCGGTAGTTTTAAAAGCCACGCTGAAAGATTTAGGCGGGGTCTTTGAAACCATCGGGACGAACATGATCTCCATCTTCATTGTCTTTGGTTTGCTGTACTGGGTCGGAATGGCCAGGCTCATCCGCGGCCAGATCCTGAGCATCAAGAAACAGGAATTTGTGTTGGCAGCGCGCTCAATCGGCGCTTCCCCAGCCCGGATCATTCGTAAACACTTGCTTCCGAACTGCATCAGCGTCATCATCATTTCCACCGCTTTGCAGATCCCATCGGCGATCTTTACCGAAAGCTTCCTGAGTTTCTTGGGATTGGGCGTTTCGGTTCCGATGCCAAGCCTTGGGTCCCTCGCTTCCGAAGCCCTGGCGGGAATTTATTCATACACTTATCGTCTGGTTATTCCGGCGCTCACCATATGCCTGATAGTTCTGTCATTGAACCTGCTTGGTGACGGTCTGCGCGATGCGTTTGACCCGAAACTGAGAAACTAGGAGGGCAACATGAGTTTATTAGAAGTCAAAGATTTACATACTTCCTTCTTTACCCCGATCGGCGAAGCCAAAGCCGTCGACGGCGTATCCTTCACTCTCGATAAAGGCGAAGTCCTGGGCATTGTTGGCGAATCCGGAAGCGGAAAAAGCGTGACTGTTTATTCGATCATGCAAATTCTGACCAACCCGGGACGCATTGTCAGCGGGAGCATCAAGTTTGACGGCCAGGAACTGGTTGGAGCCGGCGAAGAAGTCATGCGGACGATCCGCGGCAACAAGATCAGCATGATCTTCCAGGATCCGATGACCAGTTTGAATCCGGTCTATACCGTTGGCAATCAATTGGAAGAAGGCATCCTTCTTCATACCAACCGAAACAAAGAAGAAGCCCAAGCCCGGGCGTTGGAGATGCTGACCATGGTCGGCGTCAACGATCCGGTCAAACGGCTGACCCAATATCCCCATGAATTATCCGGAGGAATGCGCCAAAGAGTGATGATCGCCATGGCCCTGGCCTGCGAACCGGACATTCTGATTGCGGATGAACCGACGACCGCCCTGGATGTTACCATTCAGGCGCAAATATTGGAAATAATCAAAGACCTTCAAAAACAACTGGGGATGGCCACCATCCTGATCACCCATGACCTCGGCGTCGTCGCCGGAATGTGCGACCGCATCATGGTCATGTACGGCGGCCGGATCGCGGAAAAAGGTACCGCCGATCAAATCTTCTATAACCCAAAACATGAATATACCAAGGGCTTGATGCGATCGATCCCCAGCGCGATCGCCAAAAAGGGAAGATTGATCCCGATCGCCGGAACGCCCGTCGATCTGCTGAACATGCCGCAGGGTTGTGCTTTCTGCCCGCGCTGCGATCAGGCCATGAAAGTTTGCCTTACTCGCAAAATGAATGAGATCGAAGTTGAAGACAGTCATTTCGCTTCCTGTTGGATGAATCTCAAAAAGGCCGTTGAAGAAGGCCGGGTCACTTTGGTTCCGGAAGAAGTTCCGGAACAACCAAAAGAGGAGGTGACCGTCAATGCCTGAAAAAGTTTTAAATCAAAACGTTGTTGAATCGGATGTTGCGGAACAGCCGTTGGCTCCGGATCCGGACAGCTTGCTTGAAGTCCGAAACCTTAAACAATATTTCTCCATTCCGACCGGTTTTCTGAAAAACACCGATTTGAAAGCCGTCGATGGCGTATCTTTTAAGATCAAACGCGGAGAAACGCTGGGGTTGGTAGGCGAAAGCGGCTGCGGTAAAACCACCGTGGGCCGGTCGATTCTCCATCTTTATCAGCCGACCGGAGGAGAAATCTATTTCCGCGGCGAAAGAATCGATTCCAAAGAAAGCATTACCAAACTGCGCCAAAAATCGGCCATGGTTTTCCAGGACCCGTATTCATCCTTAAATCCGCGGATGACCGTTGGCGACATCATTGGGGAACCGCTTGACGTTCATCATCTGTATAAGACTTTGGAAGAACGAAAGCAGAAGATCCATGAACTGATGAGCATCGTTGGACTTTCCAGCGAACATTCGACCAGATACGTTCATGAATTCAGTGGCGGCCAGCGTCAAAGAATCGGCATTGCCCGAGCTTTGGCGGTGGATCCGGATTTCATCGTCTGTGATGAACCGGTTTCTGCTTTGGACGTTTCCATTCAAGCTCAGATCATAAACATGTTCGAAGATCTTCAAAAAAAATTCGGACTGACTTATTTGTTCATTGCCCATGACATCCACATTGTGGAACACATTTCCAACCGCATCGCCGTCATGTATCTGGGAAAGATCGTCGAGATCGCCGATGCCATGGAAGTAACCGGTAATCCTTTGCATCCTTACAGCGAGTCCTTGCTGTCCGCCGTTCCAGTGGCGGATCCAATCAAAGCAAGATCGCAAAAACGGATCATTTTGGAAGGCGACGTGCCAAGTCCCCTTCGAGTTCCGTCCGGGTGCGCTTTTCGGACCAGATGTCCGAGAGCCACTGCGGAATGCGCCCTCACTACTCCCGCTTTGGAGGAAATATTGCCTAACCATTTCGTTGCATGCCTCCATGTTCACCTAAAAAGCGAAGATCAAGACCAGGTTAAAAAATAACCTCTTGACGACCGCTGGAAACTTTGATAAACTTAATGCGTAATAAGCGCGAAGTTTATATACAACTTTTCTTTGAAGGGAGAAAAACAAAATGAAACAAGTCTTTAAAAAAGCCGTTGTTTCTGTCCTGCTTCTGCTTACCCTCTTTGGATTGGCTGCCTGCGGCACCAAGAACATTGATAAGCTAGTTGTTTGTGTGGGCCCGAACCCAGATTCCATCGACCCAGCACTGAACAGCGCAGTTGACGGAGCAACATTAATCATTCATGCGTTTTCAGGCCTAGTTGGTTATCAACAAGATGAAGATGGCGCTTTAGTACTTGTACCAGACTGCGCAACAACGTTGCCGACCCCGACAACTTTGACCGGCGGAAAGGTTCAATATGTGTTCACTCTAAAGGATGATTTGAAATGGTCCGACGGAACAGCCCTCACAGCTGCGGACTTCGAATATGCTTGGAAGCGTGCCGCTTCAACTACATTGGCCGCTGACTACAGTTACATGTTCGATGTCATCGATGGCTTTGGCGGCGATGATGATGCTGATGGTTTGGCACCGCTGAACGTTAATGCATCTTCCGACGGAAAAACTTTGACCGTTGTCTTAAACAACGCGGTTCCTTACTGGTTTGAATTGTGCGCATTCCCGACTTACATGCCAGTTAAGCAATCGATCGTTGAAGCCGATCAAGACGGATGGGCAACTGATGCTGCTACCTATGTTGGTAACGGCGCTTACAAGATGACTGAATGGGTCGTTGACAGCAAGATCGTTTATACAAAGAACGAATACTATCACAACGCTGATGACATCACCGTTAATTCGATCGAATTTGCATTGTCTGATGATGACACCGCCATTCTTGCCAACTACAAGAACGGAACTTACAAATTGATCGATTCTGTTCCTAACCAGGAGATTTCGGCTCTGAAGGAAGACTATCCGGAAGAGTTTGTCATCGCTGGACAACTTGGAACTTATTACATTATCTTCAACGTCAATGATGAAACCATTTATGGCGACATCGTTACCGATGAAGCTACCAAAGCCGAAGTTCGTAAAGCCCTTGGCTTGCTTTTGGACCGCAACTACATTTGCGTCAGCATCGGCCAAGCCGGACAACAACCGGCTGACAGTTTTGTCCCAATCGGACTGACTGAACCAGACGGACTAACACCGTTTGTTGACAAGAATGGCCCGCTTGGCGATGGCGCCGGATATTATTCCGTTGCTGCCGCTGACTTCGCCGCTAACTGCGCTGAAGCCGTTCAAATCCTCAAAGATGCCGGCTATACTTATAACGAAACCACTGACAAGTTCACAGACTTCCCGTCTTTCGAATATTTGTATAACACCAGCACCGGCCATGCGGCCATCGCTGCTTACTTGCAACAAGCTTGGGCGACTTTCGGAATCACCATGACTCCAGTCAACCAAGAATGGAATACCTTCCTGAACACCCGTAAAGATGGACTTTACAGCGTTGCTCGTAACGGTTGGTTGGCAGACTACAATGACCCGATCTCCTTCTTGGATATGTGGCTAACTGCCTCCGGAAACAATGACGCGCAATTCGGAAGAGACTCCGACCCAGTCACTGCGGGCGCTCAAGGCCATGCAGCTGTTGCCATTTACGGATCAACTCATGACAAGACTTGGGCTCAGACTTACGATGTATTAATCAACACCGTTAAGACTTCCTCTGACCCAGCCGTTCGTTTCGCGAACATGCATGCCGCTGAAAACCTGTTGATGGAAACCGGCGCCATTACTCCGTTGTACTATTACACTGATTTGTACATGATCAGTCCGGAACTCGAAGGATTCTTCGCTTCTCCGCTTGGCTATAAGTTCTTCATGTATTGCACTCTTGCAGGATAAAAAACTTATAGAATACTTTAAAATTAAAGGCCGAAATCCCCAAAAAGGGTTTCGGCCTTTTTTTGTTTTCAAAAGAATGAAAACACCAGGAAAATAAAACCAATAAAAATCAATCGGTAATTCGTATTAAGGTAAAACATCCAAACTTTTCCAAAAACCAGTTATGAGGGAAACCTCCCAACCAATATTAAAGCTTAAAAAGCTCAAGGAGAAATTATGAAATTGATGCTTCCTCCCACTTCCGCGAACCGACCATCGCCGGAATCCGCGGACACCCTGACGGTGACAGATTTCACCAATAACAAAGCCATCCGTGGTGGATCCATTTTGGCGTGAAGCATCAAGTGCTAGTTTATCGATGCTAAGCGTCTAACTTTCGATAAACTTAGCGCAAATATCGACGCGTAATACGAGCGCAGGGTTTATATAATAACTTTCTTTGAAAGGAGAGAAACAAAATGAAACATGTTCTCCAAAGAACGGTTGTTTCTGTCCTGCTTCTGTTTTGCTTATTCGCTTTGGCTGCTTGCGGCCAAGCCGAAGGTAAACTGGTAGTTTGTGTTGGACCTAACCCTGATACGATTGACCCGGCTTTAAACAGTGCAGTCGATGGAGCAACCATGATCATCCACGCTTTCTCCGGCCTCATTGGCTATCAAGAGGATGAAGATGGCGCTTTAGTACTCACGCCCGACTGTGCGACTGCTATGCCTACTCCGACCACCCTGGATGGCGGAAAAGTTCAATACCTGTTCACACTTAAGGACGATTTAAAATGGTCCGATGGGACCGCGCTCGATGCCAAGGATTTCGAATACGCTTGGAAACGCGCGGCTTCCGCGGAATTGGCAGCCGATTATGGCTACATGTTTGACGTCATCGACGGTTTCGGAGAAGACGATGTTGAGGGGCTAGCGCCGCTTAACGTTACCGCTTCGGCCGATGGCAAGACTTTGACCGTCGTTTTGAAAAATGCGGTTCCATATTTCATGGAACTATGTGCCTTCCCGACTTACATGCCGGTGAAGCGCTCCATCGTGGAAGCCGACTCTGAAGGCTGGGCAACCGAAGTTTCCAGCTATATCGGAAATGGTCCGTTTAGAATGACTTCCTGGATCACTGACAGCAAGATCGTCATGGAAAAGAACCCTTATTACCATAACGCTGAAGCCGTCAGCATTGAAAAAATCGAATTTGCTCTGTCTGATGATGACACCGCCATCCTGGCCAATTACAAGAACGGAACCTTCAAACTGATCGATACCGTTCCGAACGCCGAGATTGCCGCTCTGAAAACCGATTATCCGGAAGAATTCGTCATCGCCGGGCAACTCGGTACTTATTACCTCAATTTCAACATCGCGGACGATACCATGTTTACGGGCATCGTTACCGATGAAGTGACCAAAGCCAGCGTGCGCAAAGCCCTTGGGCTATTGCTTGACCGCAATTACATTTGCGTGAGCGTCGCTCAAGCCGGCCAACAACCGGCCAGCTCCTTTGTTCCGATTGGTTTGACCGAACCGGACGGGTTGACGGCCTTCGTGGAAAAGAACGGGCCGCTCGGTGATGGAAGCGGATACTTCAAAGTCGCGGCCGCTGATTATGCGGCGAACTGCGCCGAAGCCGTGCAGATTCTGAAAGATGCCGGCTATGCTTACAATGAAACCACACACAAGTTCACCAACTTCCCGTCTTTCGAGTATCTTTATAATACCAGCACCGGCCATGCGGCCATTGCGGGTTACTTGCAACAAGCCTGGGCGGATTACGGGATCGCCATGACCCCGATCAACCAGGAATGGAACACTTTCCTCAATACCCGGAAGAACGGCGACTATGTGGCCGCGAGAAACAGTTGGGTCGCGGATTACAATGACCCGATTTCCTTCTTGGATATGTGGCTGACCACCAGCGGGAACAATGATGCCCAGTTTGGTAAAGGCAGCCATGCGACCGTCGCCATTTACGGCGAAAACCATGATCAGACTTGGGCTGAGACTTATGACGTGATCATCGGTCAAGTCAAGACCTCATCCGATCAGGAAGCGCGGTTCGCGCTGATGCACGAAGCCGAGAACCAGCTGATGGAGACTGGGTCGATTTGTCCGATCTATTACAATACCGACCTGTACATGATCAGCCAGGAACTCGAGGGATTCTTTACTTCGCCGCTGGGCTACAAATTCTTTATGTACGCTACTTTGGCTGAATAAACCCTAATTAATCAAACATTTGAAAAGGCTGATGCCCCAAGGGGGGACATCAGCCTTTTTTTGGCTTTAAAAAAGGCCTAACCGAAGTTAGGCGCTTTTCATTTCCAGACTGGTGGCGTTTTTGTTTTTTACCACCAAAACGTCATCGTACATTTGTTGATGGTCTTTGAAGACCACATGGCTGACATTGATGATGGTGACGCCTTTTAGATCCAATAGACTCTTTTCGATGGCTTTGGCTTTTTCGGCGTCCAGGTTGGCGAAGGCTTCATCGAGGAAGATGATGTCGGATTTATTGATGAGGCCCCGGGCAATGGCCAAACGGCTGCGTTCGCCGCCGCTGATGTTCTTGCCATTGTCATAGATCATGGAATCAAGGCCATCCGGGAGGTTGGCAACGAAATCGGTTAGTCCCGCTCGTTTCACCGCATCCGCGATCTCATCGTCGGAATAGTCCTTATATAGCGTCAGGTTGTTTTTGACGGTATCCTCAAATAAGAAGACGTTCTGTTCGATATTCGCAATGTGAGCAAAATATTGCTCCTTTTTGACGTCTTTGAGCGGGATTCCGTCAATGGTGATGTCACCCGCGACTGGGTTGAAGTATTTGCGAAGCAACTTCAGGATAGTGGATTTACCGCCACCCGACGGACCAACGATCAGGTATTTATGGCCCTTTCGGAATTCCAAGTTGACGTTGTCCAAGACCGGGGCGTCCTCCTCATAAGCAAAAGTCATATTATGCATCTCAATGGCGGAAGCAAAGCCCGGGAAGTCCAAAGTCTCTTGGTAATCGGTTTTATTCTTGAGGGTTTCGTCAATGCGTTTGAAGATGGCCTTGACCGAAAAGATCTTCGGCAGGGCTTCGGAGAAAGTGGCGATTGGCCAGATGATTTTTTCGGCGGATTGGATGATCAGGACCACGGCCCCGACGGTGATCTCGCCTCTTAAAGCCATCCAGCCGATGATGGAGATCAATCCGAAGAAGACCATCGTGAAACTGGAGTTTTGCAAGGCGAAGAAGTAACTCTTGACCCGGTCGATGATGAAACCTTTATGCTGGATCTTTTCGCTCTTGTCATGGAAGTCCTTGCGAATCTTGTCTTCCAGATTGTTGGTCTTGATGATGTGAAAGGCGGAAAGAACTTCTTTGATGTAACCGGTATAGTCCCCAAACAGCTGGCTGCGCTCTTTGTTGTGCTTGTTGAGCGGTTTGGATGACAAAGCCGAGATGACCAGGTTAATGGCCATCAAACCGAGGGCAATCAGCAGGATCCGGTAATCCACGATCAAAAACAGCATGATCCCGGCGGCCAGGTTGACCAAGCCGAAGATCAGATCGACGATTGGTTCCAGAAGATTAAGTTCGATTTGGTCGTAGTCGTTGGTCAGCGAGGAAAGGTAAGTGGAATTGTTGTCCCGCTGAAACTCATTGATGTTCTTTTTGAAGACCCGGCGAACATAGCGGTTTTTCATCTTCGTCATGGCTTTTTTTAGAAACAAAGCTTTGAAATAAGTGAAAGTGAAGATCCCGAAGGCATAAACGACCATGATTCCGGAGGACAAGAGGACGATCTGGTCAATGCCGCTGTATTGACCGCTTTGGGTCAGGTCGATCATGTCCCGCATTTTTAAAGCCAGGAAGATGTCCGCGGTAGCGCTGATGGCCGCGCATAAGGCCAAAAGCAAAAGCTGAGGTAAAAAAGCGCGAATCGTTTTAAGCATAACGGGTCTCCTCCGCAAAGTATTCTTTTCCGGTATAGGTGTTTACTTTGCCTTCTTTGATCTCTAGTACGTAGTCATAGTGATCGGTGACCCCCGGATAGTAACGGTGGCTGATGGAAACAACGGTGTTGTCCAAGTTCAGGAAAGTCTGTTCGATCTCTTTACCCAGATCTTCGTTGACGGCGGAAGTGCCTTCATCGATGAAGAGGATCTCGGCTTTCTTGGCGATGGCGCGGGCAATGGACAAACGCTGGCGTTCGCCGCCGGAAAGATTCTTGCCATTCTCGCTGACCAGTTCGTCGAGACCTTTTTCCTTGTTCTTCATGAACTCGGTCAAGCCGGATTTGGAAATGGCTTCACTGATGGTTTTCTGATCGAGTTTCTTAAACAAAGTAATGTTGTTTTTGATGGTGTCTTCAAAGAGGAAGACTTCCTGATAAATGTATGCGACTTTATTGGTGAATGATTTGTCCTGAATGGTCTTGAGATCCACGCCGTCCACGGCGATGTTTCCGGAATAATCATCATAAGTCATCGAAAGCAATTTGATCAAAGTGGATTTTCCGATGCCGCTGGGGCCTTTGATCAGGTATTTTTTGCCTTTCTCGATGGTGAAGGAAGCATTCTTGAATATTTCTTTGGTATCATAACCGAAAGTCAGATCGGAGACTTCGATTTTGTCTGAAAAGGTGAAGACGTTTTCTTTTTTCTTAACCTGGGTTTCTTCTTCCGGAATCGTGATCTTGTTATAGATCTCCATGGAAGATTTGACGACGTTCACGCGCGGGAAGATGTCCGGTAAGGCAAAAGCCATATTCCCGGCCAGCATGACCAGAAGCATCATGTCCGTGTAACTCATGCCATTTCGCAGTTGGAACAATAGATAAACCAAAGTGAACAAAGTGCTGGTGCCGGCGAGGGCCTGTGTCAGGGTCCGCTGACCTTCCGAGAAGAAGCGGAACCGGAATTTCCCGGTTTCGACTTTGTTGATGGCTTCAAAACTTTTGACTTTGAATTTCTCTTCAATGTTGTTGAGTTTCAGGATCTCCAGTCCATTGAAAGTATTGGCGATGTTGACGGTGAAGTTCTCGTTTTCGGAGGATACTTTTTTCTGAAGGACGGCGGTTTTCTTTTCAAAGGTCCGGGTGATGAAGAAAATGATGACCGAAAAGAGAACCAAAGCCAAACCAAGTTTGTAATCAATGGCGGTGATAATGGCCAAGGAGACCAAATACATTCCGGCTCGGTAAATGATGTTCAAAAGATTAATGAAGAAGTTGGTTTCGAAGTTGGTGACGTCATTGATGAGGTTGGAGACGTACACATCCTTGGATTTGGTGCTGAAATGTTGGTAAGAGGTAGTCATGATCTTTTCGAAGGCGGCGATCCGAACATCGAGGATGGTGTCGGCCATGTAACTGATTCTTAGGAGCCGCGAGGAGATGTAAATCAGAAAGGCGACGATGACGTAAGATCCGGCCAGGATCACGGCCGTGATGAAATATTCCCGGTTACCTTCGGCGATGGCGCCGAATAACTCGGCGAAGATGTAGGTTCTCAATAAGTCGCTCGCTACCGGGAAGAAGCAAGCCACAAAATATAGCAAGAACCGGAATTTCCTTTTAAAAAGCAATTGTTTCATGGTCAGGAAGATCCTTTCATGTTGTTTGTTTCAAACATGGTTTATTATATATCATCAAAATTATATTGTCAATTAAAAATATTAATATTTTTATTAAATATGTTAATAATAATATTAATCATGTTAATGAATAAAGACATTTCGAAAAAAAAGAGCCGCCATCAGCGACTCAAAAGCTTATTTCTTTGATTTTTCGTAATCCTGAAGGAATTTGTCTATCCCGGAATCGGTCAGCGGATGGTTAAACATGTCCATGATGATCTTGTACGGGATCGTGGCAATGTCCGCTCCGGCTTTGGCGCATTTCACCACGTGCAAAGGCGATCGGATGCTGGCGCAAATGATCTGGGTTTTGAAACCATAATTGTTATAGATCTGTTTGATGTCCGAAATGAGGATCATGCTGTCCTGGCCGATGTCATCCAGTCTCCCCAAGAAGGGCGAAACATAGGCGGCTCCGACTTTGGCAGCCAGAAGCGCTTGATTGGCGCTGAAGACCAGGGTAACGTTGGTCCGGATGTTTTCTCCCGACAGGACCTTGACGGCTTTCAGGCCTTCTTTGGTCATCGGGACTTTGATGACGATTTTATCGCTGATCTTCATCAGCTCGCGGGCTTCTTTGACCATGCCGGCGCAATCGAGGCTAATCACTTCGCCGGAAATGCAGTCATCAACGATGCTGCTGATCTCCCTCAGGGTCTCGATCAGGTTGCGTCCGCTTTTTAGTATCAAGCTCGGGTTGGTGGTTACTCCGTCGATGATTCCTAAGTCCCAGGCTTGGCGAATTTCTTCAACATTGGCTGTGTCAACAAAAATCTTCATGTTAACCTCCTTTGGTGAGCACATTTCTTTCTGAACCAATTATATCACGAAGAATCGGTTTTGTTAAGTCCATTTTTTAAAGGGGGGAATCAAAAACTACCGGATTTACGGTGTAATTTAGAACGAGTTATAAAAAAAATAAAATATTTTTACATTTTGCTGGTCAAAAAAGACTTTCCAAGTGTTATAATAGTATCAATTGTTTTTGGAGGTTGCCAAAATTGACAAATTTTAAAAAGTTATTAGTTGTAACTTTAACCGTGATGCTGGCTTTTGAGCTGGCGGGATGCACTGAATTCATTGATAGTTTTGATACCAAGCCGGATCCGGAGATCGCGGATGTGCTTTCGACCGCCGATGCTTTTCAGTTCCTCGCCGAAAAAATCGAAGCCTGGGATGAGATCGAAGGGACCGTTGCCATGGATCTGATCGCGCTTCCGTATTCCATCAGCGCCGATTTTTCCGAAAGGACCGCCGATGTCTATTCGTACGTGACCGACGATGAAGAAAACCAAACCGTCGATGATCATTATTATTTTGACGGAACCAACGTTTTGTTCTATGATGATTCCTCAAGCAGCGAATACGCAGTTAATGGGCTTGACACTTACATCACCATGGATTACTCGATCGAGGAATATCTTTCCATGGCCAAGAACCAAACCTTCCCGGCGGAAGAACTCGAAAACATCGTTTTCGCGAACGAATCCAGTCATTTCTCTCTTAGTTGGTCTTTAATGATCGACGGCGAAAATTACGATTTGGAAATTGAGTACCGAAAAGGGGAAATAAATTGCAAGATCGGGGATTTGGCCATCGTCACTTTGACCGAACAAGCTTAAAAACATTAGGGGCTGCTTACCGGCGGCCTTTTTGTTTTTAAGAGAGTTGGAATTTCCGCCCAAAAAGAGTATAATATATAAAGGAACTGATACCGCCAACAAGAAACAAAAAAGAACCGCCGTTTAAAGCGATTCCGTATTTGTTAGCTGGTGCGGCTAGTGGGATTCGAACCCACACATCTTTCAACACTACCCCCTCAAGATAGCGCGTCTACCAGTTCCGCCATAGCCGCAAGGGTTACGGTAGTAATTGTAACATAAACCACATTTTAATTCAAGCAATTTTTCATTCCTGTTCCTGGGTCACGGTTGGGATTTTATGACAATATGTCATACAAATTGCAATAATTAGCAAATAGCGGTTGACAGTGCTAATCGGCGTGATATAATATAATCGGTCCTGGGAAGTTTCCAAGGCTAAAAGATAAATATTAATACACAGGAGGAAAAATTATGAGAAATTATTTGATCAGGAAGAACGATGGAAACTACCATCTGGGATTTTCGGGTGATGTTTTTGACGATTGGTTCAAGTCCCCCTTCCGCGCGGATGTAATCGGTGCCATGAAGACCGACATTCTTGAAGAGGAAAAGGATTACCGGTTGGACATTGATGTTCCGGGCTTTTCCAAAGAAGAAATAAAGATCAGCATGGAAAATGGTTATTTGACCATCGAGGCTGAGAAGAACCAGGAAAAAGAGGAAAAGGACCAAAAGGGCAATTACCTTCGCCGTGAACGCCACTATGGAAGCTGCTCGCGCCGTTTCAATGTTGGCGACATCAAGAAGGAAAGCATTACCGCTAGTTTCAAAGACGGCATTTTGACCGTCATCGTTCCAAAAGAAACCGAACCTGAAGCCAAAACCAAAAAGTACATCGATATCGAATAAGGAGGACATTTGATGTTAAAACCATTGCATGACAACGTGGTATTGAAGAAAGAGAAAGGCGAAAAGAAGACCGCCAGCGGGATCATCCTGACCGGCGATGTGAAAGAGCAACCAAGTTTCGCTGAAGTCGTTGCGGTCGGCGAGGGAGCCATCGTGGATGGCAAAATAATCGTCCCAACCGTTAAAGTCGGCGATAAAGTTGTTTACAAGCGTTACTCGGCGACGGAATTCAAATTTGAAGAAGAGGAGTATTTGATCATCGCGGAAAAAGACATTCTCGCGATCGTCAAATAATTAGGTACTAAAAAATGAGCAAAGAATTAAAGTTTTCCAAAGACGCCCGTACCGCGATATTGCGCGGAGTGGATGTCTTAGCCAATGCGGTCAAAGTCACTTTGGGTCCGAAAGGCCGCAACGTCGTGCTTGAAAAAAGCTATGGGTCGCCGCTGATCACCAATGATGGCGTTACCATCGCCCGCGAGATCGAACTTCCAGACAAATTCGAAAACATGGGGGCCAAACTGATTTACGAAGTAGCCAACAAAACCAATGACGTGGCCGGCGACGGAACCACCACCGCGGCCGTATTGGCCCATTCGATGATTCACAAAGGGATCGCCGCCATCGAAAACGGCGCTAACCCGGTGTTCATGCGCGAAGGCATTGAAATGGCCGCTACCCAAGTGGCGAAGAAACTTCTGGAAAAGACCCGCAAGATCACGACTAACGAGGACATCGCCAGCGTGGCGACCATCTCCTCCTCCAGCAGCGAGATCGGCAAGATCATCGCCGAAGCGATGGCCAAAGTCGGGACCGCCGGCGTCATCAGCGTTGATGAATCCAAAGGCTTCGACACTTATTTGGAAGTCGTGGAAGGCCTTCAGTATGACAAGGGCTATGTATCTCCGTACATGGTCTCGGACCGAGACAAAATGGAGATCACGCTCGAAAACACTTATGTAATGGTCACCAATCAAAAATTATCATCCATCAAGGATGTACTTCCGGTTTTGGAACAAGTCGTTCAGGCCAACAAACCGTTATTGATCATCGCGGATGATTTGGAAAACGAAGTCGTCAGCACTTTGATCGTCAACAAACTGCGCGGAACTTTCAATGTGGTGGCCACCAAAGCCCCGGGCTTCGGCGACAACCAGAAAGACATGCTCAGCGACATCGCCATCATGACCGGAGCCAAATTCTTCGATAAAGATCTGAACATGGAACTGAAAGATCTGACCATCGATGATCTGGGAACCGCGAAGAAAGTAACGATCACCAAAGACAATACCACCATCATTGACGGTTCGGGTGATTCATCCGCCCTTAAAGCCCGGATTGAAGAGATCCGCCATCAAGCCGAAAAAGCCACCGGCGATTATGACAAAAAACGTTTCGGAGAACGTTTGGGCAAGCTGACCAACGGCGTCGCCGTCGTTAAAGTCGGCGCCATGACCGAAACCGAAATGAAAGACAAGAAACTTCGCATTGAAGATGCCTTGAATGCCACCAAAGCGGCCATCGAGGAAGGAATCATCATTGGCGGCGGAGCCGCTTTCGTGGAAGTTTACAAAGATTTGAAACCAAAACTGAAATCCGAAATCGTTGACGTCCAAAAAGGCATCAACGTCGTCATGGAAAGTTTGTTTGCTCCGATCTATCAGATCGCCGAGAATGCGGGCTTTGATGCCAGCGAGATCGTAGAAAAACAAAAACAAGCCAAACCGAATATCGGGTTTGACGCCAAAATGGGGATTTGGGTTGACATGTTTAAAGCCGGAATCGTCGATCCGACCAAAGTGGCGAGAACAGCGCTTCTGAATGCGGCTTCGATCTCCGCGTTGTTCATTACCACCGAAGTGGCGGTCGTGGACATCAAAGAAGAAAAGGAACCGCCGGTTCCTCAAGGAATGTATTAAGCATAAAAGTGACAGGCTTATTTAATTCGGCCTGTCATTTTTTTTGCACTTTTAGTTAAAAAAAGAAGAAATTGGTATATAATATAAATACTTAACCGTTAGGAGATAAACCATGTTAAAACTTGTCAACATCACGAAAAACTATCTGACCGGAGAAAATACCGTCAAGGCGCTGAAAGGGATCAGCGTCGAATTCCGGAAAAACGAATTTGTTTCCGTCCTGGGGCCTTCAGGCTGCGGAAAAACCACCCTCCTCAACATCATTGGCGGATTGGACCGCTATACTTCCGGGGATATGTTCGTCAACAATAAATCCACCAAAGACTTTACTGATTCCGAATGGGACAGTTACCGAAACTTTTCCATTGGTTTCGTTTTTCAGACCTATAATCTCATTTCACACATTTCGGTTTTGAAAAATGTTGAACTGGCGCTGACCTTATCGGGAATTTCCAAAGCGGAACGCAAAGCCCGGGCTTTGAAAGCCCTGACCGATGTTGGTTTGGCCGATCAGGTTTCCAAGAAACCGAATCAGCTGTCCGGCGGGCAGATGCAAAGAGTTGCCATTGCCCGGGCTTTGGTCAACAACCCGGATGTACTGCTCGCGGATGAACCGACCGGCGCTTTGGATTCCGCCACCAGCTACCAAATCATGGACATTTTACAGTCGATCTCCAAAGAACGGCTGATCATCATGGTCACCCATAATCCGACCATTTCGGCTTTGTATTCGACCCGGGTCATCAAACTTTTGGACGGGTTGGTCGTAGATGACAGCAACCCATATGTTTCCGAAGCCGTGAAGGTTGAAAAACCAACCAAGAAAGTCCGTAAAGAAAAGACCTCGATGTCATTCATGACGGCTCTGTCTTTGAGCTTGGGAAATTTGATCACCAAGAAGGCCCGAACGATTCTGACCGCTTTCGCGGGCAGTATCGGGATCATCGGCATCGCTTTGGTCCTGGCTCTTTCCACTGGTTTTCAAAGTTACATCGATAAAATGGAAGCCGATACTCTGGCCAATTACCCACTGACCATCAGCACTTCATCGTTTGATTACAGCCAGATCATGAACATGCGTCCGAATACGGACATTCCCGAATACCCCGATGATAACATCATTAAAGTCAATGCCCTTCGGGAAAACATGATGGATGCCCTCATCTCCAATGACATTACCGACGAATACATTGATGAGGTCATCAAAAACATTCCCCAGGAACTGCTTAATGGCATCACTTATTCTTACGGAGCCAATTTCAATGTTTATCGGGAACTGGTGATCGGATCCGATTACTATTATCCGAAGGTCAGCACCGGCGGAAACTCGGCGATGTTTGAGCAATGGACGGAAATGATCGAAGACGATGCCCTGGCTGACAAATATCAATTCTTAAAAACGCAGTACGATGTTTTGGAAGGTCATTTTCCAACCTCCCCAAGCGAGATCGTTTTGGTCGTGGACAGTTACAATCAGATCACGGACATTATGCTGATGAATCTTGGCTTTTTCAATGCCTCCTCGACCGATACTTATCAATACTCCGATTTTTTGGGTTATAAATGCAAACTGATCTTGAATGATGCTTTGTATGGCTTTGATGGAACGAAGTTCGTTCCGAACTATTCCGATCTTTCGGAAGCCACTCTGCTTAACAGCGCCGCGGTTTACAACGATCTGGATACGGTCGAACTGGAGATCGTTGGCATCATCCGCGTCAATGAAGACACTTCCTCGGGAGCCATCACCGGATCGATCGGCTATTCCAAAGGTTTGACCGATTTGATGCTTTCTGAATCGATGAATTCCGAGATCGTCGCCTGGATGAACGAAACCGGCCATGAGACGCTGGACCCATTTTCCGGCTTGCCATATTTGGCCGGGGAAACCACCGTTGAAGAACAACGCCTGGAGGCTTTGGAATTTCTTGGGGGCGTGGCAACACCGAACCAAGTGAACATTTTCCCGGTTGATTTCGATGCCAAGGAAGTGATCAAAGCTTACCTGGATGAAGAGAATACCTCGGCCAACGCCGAAGCAGTCGCCAAGTATTATTCCGACTTGGGGATCACCGCCGTTGAAGCCACTCCCGCTCAAAAAGAAGCGGCGGAAACGGCCGGCACCAAAGCCGAGATCTATTACACGGATCTGGTGGCCACCTTGGTCAGTTCCATCAATACCGTCATCAAATCGATCACTTACGTTTTGATTGCCTTTACCGCCGTATCCTTGGTCGTTTCTTCGATCATGATCGGCATCATCACTTACATCTCCGTGCTGGAGAGAACCAAAGAAATCGGGATCTTGCGCAGCATTGGGGCCCGAAAGAAAGACATTTCCCGGGTCTTCAACGCCGAAACCCTGATCATTGGTTTTACCGCCGGTTTGTTTGGGGTCATCACGACTTTGCTCTTGATCATTCCGATCAATCTCATCCTCAATCATTATGTTGAAATCCCGAATTTGGCGGCTTTAAAGATCTATCACGGCTTGCTTCTGATCGTCATCTCGATGGCTTTGACCCTGACTGCGGGCATCATCCCGTCCCGAATCGCCGCCAATCGCGATCCGGTCGTCGCTTTGCGAACCGAGTAAGCCATGGCGATTGCGCTATCCATTGAAGAAGCCCGGACTTTCCTGCTTTGGAGGCACGGGCTGCTGGGCGATAAATTTGCATCCATCACCGACTATGTGAAGATGGTTAGCTGCGTTCAATACGATCCGGTCGATGTTTGTGGCAAGAACGCGGAATTGGTTTTCCAATCCCGGGTCGAAGGGTTCACGAAAACCGGGCTGTATGAAGAACTGTATTCCAAACGGACCCTGGTTGAACATTTCGATAAGAATATGGCCATGTATTTAACGACTGATTGGCCGAAGTTTTCCAGAACTCGGGCCCGTCACCAGAATGCCGCATACGAAGTTCAGGATCTAAAAGGAGCGGTGCTAAAGACTGTTTCCGAGAAGAAGATCTGCACGCCCAAGGATTTGGACTTGACCGGAAAGATCCCCTGGAACTGGCAACATACCTCGAGAGCCAAAGCGGTTTTGGAGATGCTCTATTTCCAAGGCGAGATTGGGATCCATCACCGGATGCGGACCATTCGGTATTACAGCCCCATCCAGACTTTGATCAGCCCGCAGATCCTTAAGGAAACCGATCCCTTTTCCACGGATCATGAATTTATTAAATGGATGATGCTTCGGCGCATCAAAAGCGTGGGATTGCTTTGGAACCGCCCCAGCGATGCTTTCTTGGCCATCCCCGGTCTGAAGACTGAAGCAAGGAACCGGATTTTCTCCGAACTGCTCGCTTCCGGACAGATTCTGGAAGTCAACGTCCCGGAAATAAAATGGCCGCTTTACCTGGCGACGGAAGATGAAAGCATGTTGGTTAATTCCAAAGGCTTCCAGCCGAAAGAGGGCCGGATGGAATTCATCGCGCCGCTCGACAATCTCATTTGGGATCGCAAATTGATCAAAGCCCTGTTTGGCTTCGATTACACTTGGGAAATATATACCATTGAATCCAAACGAAAATTTGGCTATTATGTTCTTCCGATCTTGGAGGGAAAGGCTTTCGTGGGCCGCATTGAACTGGCCAATGATCAAAAAAACAAAACTTTGATTCTCAAAAACCTTTGGTGGGAAGAAGGCGTTGTCCCGACCTTGGAGCGAATAGCTCGGTTGGATGATTGCCTTAAACGTTTCCGAAACTTTTCGGAAGCGGATACTTTGACCATTTTGGATAACGTCAAAAAAACCATCGCTACAAAATAGCGATGGTTTTGGTTTTATTTGAATATTCCTTGGGAAAGCATGGCCATGACTTGATCGACGATGAAATCAATCTGTTGGTCGGTGATCTCATTTTTGAAAAGAACCTGCAAGCCGACGAAGTTGGAGATCCCCATCAAAACAAAACTCATGGTTTCCAGATCCAAATCGGGATTGACTTCGGAAGGAACGAATTTTTTGAGTTGGTGGACATAGGAATCGGAGAAGTCCTGGTAATAATTCATGAAGATCTTTTGATCGACGAATAAGGATTCCCAAATGATCTTGTAAGCCAGCGGATTGTTAAAAACATAAATGAGCCAAGCTTTGATCCCGGCCCGTTCAATGTCATGACGATTGGTCAGGCCCTTGGTGGCTTCCCGGGAAGAATTACGAATGTTGATCTTGTATTCATTCAGAAGATAAAGGTAAAGCATTAACTTATTGTCAAAATAAATATAAAAAGTCCCAGCCGCAATGTTGGCTTTTTCAATGATAAGGTTGATGGAAGTCGCGTGAAAACCGTTTTGAGCAAACAGAATTCGGCCGGCTTCGATGATCTTATTGAAAGATTTCTCCCCGTACTTGGTTTTTGGGGGACGGTATTGCAATTGGATCATAAAAAAGAATCTCCCTTGAATATTTTTATTATAAGGCAATTTTTTGAAAAAAACAAGCAAATGATTGTGAAATATGAGATATTATTCATAATGTTAAAAAAAAGGCAAAAAACTTTGGAAAACCGGGTTTTGGGGAAATATTCTTTCTCATTGGTTGGAATTCCGATTCTGGCTTTCAGAAGGTAACGCTTCCCTTGGTTTTCCTCCCCCGAAAAATAAAATCGTTTTCATTTCTATTTTTTGGGTTTTATTTATGTATTTATTCTTTTTAATGGATTTTGTTTGTCAAGTAAAAAAACAAAAAAAGAGTTTCTCAATTATGATAATAAAGATATTGACATTAAAACCGCTTTCATATATAATAAAATCAGAATATGAATTCTTATTCACATTTATTGCGATGCCGTAAAATTTGTCTTTTTTAAAATGAAAAGACAAATTTTATTGTTTTCAAAATGAAAACGCTTTATTACAGGAGGTATAAATGAGTAACAAAGTATTCATCATCGGTGCAAAGAGAAGTCCGATCGGTTCCTTTTTGGGATCGCTAAAGGATGTTCACCCGGCGGAACTGGGAGCCCAGGTCCTGCGAAAACTATTGGCAGATACCAAGGTTCCGGTTTCGGAAATTGACGAAGTCATCGTCGGAAACGTATTGTCGGCTGGCTTGGGCCAGGGCGTGGCTAGGCAGATCTCCATCAAAGCGGGAATTCCCGTTGAAGTTCCGGCTTATTCGCTTAACATGCTTTGCGGAAGCGGAATGAAAGCCATTCTCAACGCTTATACCAGCATCAAGGCCGGCATGGCCAATCTGGTTGTCGCGGGAGGAGTGGAGTCCATGAGCCAAGCCCCTTATTTGGTTTCTTCAAAGATCCGCGACGGCGTAAAAATGGGTGATTTTAACTTGGTTGATTCCATCCTTTCCGATGGATTGATTGATGTTTTCAACAAATATCACATGGGAGTAACCGCCGAAAACATCGTCAAACGGTACGAGATTTCCCGCGAAGAACAGGAAGCCTTTGCTTTGAAATCGCAGGAAAAAGCCATCGCGGCCGTTGATGCCGGCGTGTTTGACCCGGAGATCGTTCCGATCGAGATCAAGACCAAAAAAGAAACCATCATTTTCAGCCGTGACGAATATCCAAACCGGAGTACCAACCAAGAAAAAATGTCGAAACTGCGTCCGGCCTTTTTACCGGACGGAACCGTTACCGCCGCGACCTCCTCGGGAATCAACGACGGAGCCAGTTTCGTGATCGTGGCCAGCGAAGAAGCGGTCCAAAAATACCATCTTCCGGTTTTGGCCGAAGTATACAGCGTCGGTCAAGGCGGAGTCGATCCGTCGGTCATGGGCTTGGGCCCGATCCCGGCGATTCGTCAGAGTTTGAAAAAGGCTAACATGACTTTGGATCAAATGCAAGTCATCGAACTGAATGAAGCGTTTGCGGCTCAAAGTTTGGGCGTCATTCATGACTTGGTAGAAGAACATAAAGTGGACAAAGCCAAATTAATGGCCAAGACCAATGTCAA